>Ga0116230_10003620_pt1 | contig 15111 bp, 6 predicted proteins | sample S1TSphfallax_3_FD_88678 | JGI IMG/M metagenome (GOLD analysis project Ga0116230, IMG submission 88678) | Host-associated microbial communities from peat moss isolated from Minnesota, USA - S1T2_Fd - Sphagnum fallax MG | ecosystem: Host-associated > Plants > Peat moss > Unclassified | place: USA... | reverse complement strand
TCTGGCCGCCTTCACCGGGCTTCGCGCCCTGCGCCATCTTGATCTCGATCTCATCGGCGCTCGCGAGATACGCCGCCGAGACGCCGAAGCGCGCCGAGGCAACTTGTTTGATCGTGCTGCGGCCGGAATCGAGGGTGCGCGCGAAGCGCCGCGGCTGTTCGCCGCCTTCGCCGGAGTTGCTCAGCGAGCCCAGGCGCGCTGCGCCGATCGCGATCGTCTCGTGCGTCTCCGGCGAGAGCGCGCCGATCGACATCGCCGATGTCGCGAAGTGGTGCACGATCTCGCTGGCCGGCTCGACGGCGTCGAGCGCGAGGGGTTCCGCGACCGGCAACGGTTCGACCAGGTCGCGCAGCGCGATCGGCGGCCGCGCTTCCATCGCGTCGCTGAGTTCGAAGAAGGCCGCTTCGTCGCCGCGCATCGCCGCGGCGCGCAGCGTTTTGAGCAGCGGCGGATCGAACGCGTGACGCATCCCGTCGCGGCGGAACCGGAAGAGGCCGCGCTCCGGCGGCGGATCGCCCGCGGCGGCCGCGTCGGCCCACGCGCGCACGTCGTTTTCGAACGTTTCGAAATCGACGGCGGGGATGCTCGCACGCATCCCGGGGAAACAGAGCTGCGCGATGTCGCGATCCAGGCCGAGGATCTCGAACGTCTGCGCGCCGACGTACGAGCGCAGCGTGCAGATGCCGAGTTTGGCGAGGATCTTCACCAGCCCGGTTCGCACGGTGCCCAGAAACGCCGCGCGCGAGCCGCTCCGTTCCGCAGCACGTAGCGCGAGCCACGGCGTGACGACGTTCGCGCCCGCCGCGATCACGGTCGCGATCGAATGCGCGTCGCGCGCGAAACCATCGGCGACGGCGATCGAGGCCGCCATGCGCAGTCCGGTCGCGGTCAAGCGCTGGTGAATCGCACCCGCGGCGAGCACGGCCGGGATCGGCAACTCCGCGCCGCGATCGTCGAGCACGATGAACGTCTTGCCGGCACGCACCTGATGTTCGGCCTCTTCGCAGAGTTGCGCGAGCCGCGCCGCGAGCCGCTTGCCCGCGAAATCGAGCGCCAGCGTGTGCTGGACGAGTCGCGTATCGAAACGCAGCGAATCGAACGTCGTCTCATCGAGCACGGCCGAATCGAGCATGACGATCGATTCCATCGCCGGAACGTCGCCGTTGGTATCGCCCGAGCCGACGAACGCGCGCATGTCGAAGACGAAGCCTTCGCGCAGCGAGTCGATCGGCGGGTTCGTGACCTGTGCGAATTTTTGGCGCAAGTACGCGGCGATCGGCATGCGGCGTTCGAGGAACGCGGGCGCGGTATCGTCGCCCATCGACCACATCGGTTCACCGCCGCCGGCGGCGAGCACGCCGATGACGTCCTTGATCTCTTCTTTCGTATAACCGAAGCGTACGAGATCGCGATCGAGCAGCGCGGGATCGAACGGCGGCACGCCGGAAGGCGGCGCATCGAATTTCCACGACGCGACGATCGGACGGAAATCCGCTCGCTCGCGCCGCTCGGCGGCGAACGCCTCCGGTTCGACGAGTTCGCCGGAGGCGAAACGCACGACGAGCCGCCCGCCCGGGCCGAGCCGGCCGCGGCGCACGATCGGATCGTCGCCGAAATCGATCACGCCCGCCTCGGATGCCGCGAGCACTTTCCCCGACGCCGTGCGGCACCAGCGCAGCGGCCGGAAGCCGCTGCGATCGAGCGCCGCGCCGATCGTGTCGCCGTCGGCGAAGACCATCGCCGCGGGACCGTCCCACGGCTCGACAGTCGGGATGTGGGCGTCATAATACGCGCGCAGGCGCGCGTCGTCGGGATCGATCGCGGGCGCCAGCATCAGGTCGATCGCTTCGTCGATTCGATAGCCCGCGCCGAGCATCGCATCGAGACCGGTATCGAATTCGAGCGAGTCGCTCGCGCCGCGCTGCGAGACGATCCCGCGCGCCTGCATCCAGGCCCGGTTGCCGGTGACGGTGTTGATCTCACCGTTGTGCGCGATGTAATTGAACGGCTGGACGAGCCGCCACTGCGGCGAGGTGTTCGTCGAGAAGCGCTGGTGGAAGGCCGCGAAACGTGAGGCGAAAACGGGATCGCGCAGATCGTCGAAATACGCGCCCAGTTCGGTCGAGGACAACAGCGCCTTGTAGACGACCGTCGTCGGCGATGCGCTCACCAGCGTCGCCGACGAGCCGAGGTCGCGCAAGGTGCGCGCGATCGCGCGGCGGACGACACGCATCCGCTCGCGGACGTTGCCGGGGCCCATGTCGACCAGGAGTTGCTCGTACGCCGGCGCCGTCCGGCGCGCAAATTCGCCGAGCACGGCGGGGACGACGGCGGGCCGGCGCCAGCGCAGCGGCGAGATCTCGGCGAAGCGCACGGCCGCCTCGATTTGCGCCCGGATCGCCTGCGCATCGTCGTCGTCGCGCGGCATGAAGAGGCAGATCGCGGCCAAGTGCCGTTCCGGCACGCGGATGTGCGACGCCGCGAGTTCGCGCATGAAGAGCGCACGCGGCGTCTCGCAGAGGATCCCGGCGCCGTCCCCGGTACGGCCGTCGGCCGCCCGCGCGCCGCGATGCGCCATGGCGCTCGCAGCATCGAGCGCCAAGCGCACGACGTCGTGCGAGGCCCGGTGGGAGAGGTCGGCGAGGAAACCGATACCGCAAGCGTCATGCTCGCGCTCGGCTAGAAAATCGGACACTCCCCCTACGTTAGGCCATACGCAGCCCACGGTCATTATCCAAATGGCAAATCAGCGCGCAGATGACGCCGACGTGTTGCCCATGCGGCGGAGGCGTTTCGTCATTTGGATAGACCGTGCACTGTTTCTTAAGCAGAATATGACATGTTCTTAACCCAGGCGACCTAGTATCATCGCCGTGGGCCGGTCTTGCTCGGCCCCTCTGTTCCCGGCTGCCCGCGGGTGACGATCCCAGGCACCGATACGGCGATTTCGGCTTCTCCGGCGGTGCTCGTCCCCTCAGACGGGAGTGCGGCCGATGAAACGATGCGCCTTCGGGCGTGGGCCGCCCCCGTGCGGCCAATTTGTCTGAAAGGACCCCCCAATGCACGATCGATCGATCACCGATCGCGTTCGGCGCGCACTGCTGGCCGTTGCGCTTCTCGCGCTTCCGCTCGGGACGACGCTGAGCGCGCCGGCTGCGGCCCAGGCACCGGCCGCCGCAAGCCAGATCACCGGTACCGTTCTCGACCCGAACGGGAAGCCGCTCGGCAAGGCACGCATCGCCGTTACCGGAGCGGTCAACCAGAGCGTCGAGAGCGGTCCGGACGGCCGGTTCTCCTTCTCGGTGCCGCCCGGCATCTACACGGTCACAGTCCAGGCGGCCGGCTTCGAAAAGGCGACCAACGAAAGCGTCGTCCTCACGGCCGGTCAGACCGCGACGCTGTCGTTTACGCTCTTGAGCTCGACGCTGCAAACGATCGGCCGCACGAGCACCACGACCTCGGGTGCGACCACCGTCAACACCACCTCCGCGTCGGTCGATACGATCACGAACGCGACGATCGTGAGCCAAGGCCAAACGCAAGTGCTCAACGTGCTCGATCAGACCCCCGGCGTCGAAGTCAACCGCTCGACCTCGAACGAGCCCGGCGGCAATTCGTCGATCTCGATCCGCGGCGCGCAGCCGTACGAGTCGCAGATCCTCATCGACGGCCATCCGGTCGTCACGTCGGCCAACGGCGCCTTCGGCTTCAACAGCACGTTCATCAACTCGCTGCTGCTCTCCAACATCGAGGTCAGCAAAGGCCCCGGGAGCTATCCGAACACGGTCGAAGACGCGATCGGCGGATCGCTCAACTTCCGGACACCGAACATCACCGCCAAACCGACGTTCTCCGCGCTGCTGGGCTACGACACGTACAGCGGCAACTATTTCGGCGTCCGTTTCTCGGATACGTTCGGCAAGGTCGGCGTGCTCGTCGGCGCGGCCGGCTACTCGACGCCCGGCTATCTCCAAACGAACACGCTCTACGGCGGCAACAACGACGCGGCCGCCGGCTTCCCCGTCTATCCGAATCCGCAACTCGCGGGGAACTACGGGCCGAACGCGCCGGGCTACCTCGGCGTCATCAACTTCGCCTACCCGGCGACGTCGAATTTCGGCAGCAACAGCCAACTCGTGAAGATCGCGTACAACTTCTCGCCGCAGACGTCGGTGACGTTCGGAACGTACGCGACCCAAACGAACCTCGATGAGACCGGCAACAACGATCAAAGCATCTATGCGAAGATCGTCGGCTGCATCAACAATGCGCCGGGAGGACCTCCGACGCCGTGTCCGCCGCTCACCGCGACGCCGAACTACAACGTCAACTACACCTCGAACCCGTATCTGCGGCTGATCGGCACGGTCCAGCCGATCAACTTCTATGCAGCCTATCCCAACACGACCGAATTCGACAACGAACCGCTCTACACGGGCGAGTTCCGCACCGTGATCGGCCCGGGCTCGCTGCTCGCGCGATACTACACGGCGACGATCACGCGCACGGTCACGCAAGAATCCTACCCCTCCGCGATCGGGCCGTGCTATTCGCCCGCGTGCCCCTTCGATCCGAATTCACCCGCGAACACCAACGGTTACCCGGGCGAGCCGTACATCGAGCCGACGATCGACGAACTGCACGGCGTCGACGCGCAATACTCGGTCCCGTTCGGCGCCAACTCCGTAACCTTGGGCTTCGATCGCCACGTCGACAACGCGGCATTCGCCGAGGATTACGATTACACGACCGGCGTTCCGGCCGGCTTCGCGTTCATCCCGATTCAGAGCATCTCGTACAGCCTCCGTGGCGACTTCCCGCTCACCGATAAATTCGATCTCTCCGCGGGCGGGTATCTCTCCAACACGACGTACGTCGGCACGCGCTTCGATCCGCGCGGCGGCGTCACGTATAAGATCACGCCGAACGCGGTGATCCGCGCCTCCGCCGGAAGCGCGTTCGTCGCGCCCTACTACAGCCTGGTCAACCCCACGCCGTACGTCAGCGATTCCGTGCTCTACGCACCGACGACGAACTTCAAACCCGAGACGTCGATGGGCTATGACGTGGGAACCGACGTCAAATTCAGCCGCAACGATTTGATCTCGTTCGACGCCTATCTGACGAACATTTTCAATCGCTACGCGACGGTCTCGGTCCCCGGTGCCGGGATGCTCGGCACCAAAACCTACTCGAGCATCACCGAAAACGGCAATCAGGCCAACGTTCGTAACGAAGGCCTCGAACTTGCGTACCGGCATCTGCCGCGCGTCGGCATCGGCTTCGAAACCGCGGTCGATATCTTGCGCGATTACGCCTACAACCAAAGCGCGAGCGCGAACGATGACAATATCTTCATCGGCGGCTCACCGGCGGACGGCGTTCAGCTGCCGGGCTATCCGTACAGCAAGATCCGCAACGATCTCTCGTACACGTTCAAGAGCCAAGCGCAAGTGCGCTTGAGCAGCACGACGTACGGCGAGAACAACCCGTTCGGTGAACCCGCGTTCACGGAGTTCGACGGGGCGATCCGGCTGCCGGTGTCGTATGGCGCGTTCGTCAACATCGGCGCGACCAACGTCTTCAATCGCGACAACGGGCAAGCCGGCGGCATCTACAACGGCGGCTACACGTACCCGACGGTCGGCGGCGGCATCGGTCCGACCGGTCTCTACTACGTCACGCCGCGCACCGTCTACGTCCAACTCCAGAAGACGGTCGGCGCATCGCGCTAACCGCCAGACGGGCAAAAGAAAAGAGGCGACCGAGTTCATCGGTCGCCTCTTCCTTTCGCGCGCAGGTTAGCGTCGAATCGCGGCTCCGGGCTTGCGGAGAATCGAGGTGGATGCGTTGGTCGGTTCGCCAGCCGTCACGTTGACGTCGTCGACGAACCAGTAGTCGTAGTACTTACTGCCCGAGCCGCCGAAGGCATACTGACCGAGGAACAAATTGATCGTCTGTCCGCCGAAGACCGTTTGCGGAATGTCGACGATGATTTGCCGGTAGGCCGTATCGCCCGGGCTGGCCGCGGTTTCTTTGTTTTCCGCATAGAGATAGCCGATCAGGTTCTGGCTGCCGCTGCCATCAACGACGCCGACCAAATCGACCATGTCGAGATGAGTGCCGGGGTAATCGTTCCCAGACTCCCAAACTTCAGCCGTCAGGGTTGCGCCATTCGAAGGAACCGCGACCTGTTGGCAAAGGCCGTTGTACGCCCAATTGCCGATGGTGTACGGCGCAGGACTCGAGCTATCGACACCACCGAAGACCGCCGCGGTCGTTGCCGATCCGTAGACCGGAACCGACGTTTGGGTCGGGGCGGGCGAATAGATTCCGCCGGGGGCGGCAGCACCTGCAGCCATGGGAACCGCAGCCGGCGTGGTCGCCGCGATCGGCGTATATTTCGCGGCCGGCGGTGAAACGATCGCGGCCGGGCTCGCGGCGATATTCGGCGAGATATACACCGATGCCGGAACGTTGCGCACGCTGCACTGCGACCATCCCGTGTTCGTGATCGGGGGGGGAGACGTATACGTGGTGGGACCCCACGTGTACACTTGCGATGCGGATAATCCCGCCGCGAAGTTCGGATCTTTGATCAGGTTCGTCGGCGCGGTGGATGGCATCGGCGTCGGCGATGGCGCCGGAATCGTATACACCGAGTAGTACGTCGACTGGCCGGCAAGCAGCGCGATGCCGCCACCGCCGCCGGGAACCGTGACCGCGGTTCCGTTGAGCGTTCCCGCGATCGGGGATCCGGTCGCCGTAGAAACCGCATCCCATGCCGTTCCGCTCCAACTCGCGAGATAGGGCACGACGCCCGTCAGCGCCGTCGGAAGCGTCAGGCTGAACGCAGGCGCGGCCGTGAGACTCGCTCCGCCGGCCGAAGACAAGGTGATGTAGAGAATCGGGGTCGCGTTCGATGGCGCGAGCGTCGCTGCCACGCTACGCGAACCCGTCGCGACCGATCGCGAAACGCTAGCGATCGTCGGCCCGCTGCGGGCCCCGCTAAGCGGCGTAACCGCGCTCGGCGCGGTAACAGACGTTGATTGCGCAATCGTCCCGTTTCCCGCCGGAAACACGATCGAGCCGGTGATGCCGCTTGTCGGAGGCAGGGTCGCGGTCACCGAGGCACCGTTCAGGCTGGTGATCCCGACGGTCGGCGAGGGGTTTTGATTCGACGGCGGCGGCAACGACGCCGTCGGACCGCCGTTGGCACATGCGGCTACGATGACGGCACAAAGAAAACCGCCAGCCAACAGAAGTGGACGCTTGAACATTAAAGTTCCTCAAAAGCAATTCGGGGGACGAATGGAGTCCATCTAAACAAACGGACATTAACTAATACTTATCGTATTGCGCACCGCGGTCGTTGGCAAGCGACACGAGCAGCCGTAATTTTCCACGCCATTACCTGACCTTAATTTTTCTTTGGCACCGTAGTCGAATTGGGCGGCACCACCCGCCCTTCATCGTGAGGAAAGAAAGAGTCGTGCAAGAGCGATCCTTGTTTGTTCGCTGTCGTGAGTTCGTGCTCGCGACTGCGCTTGCGTCCCTTGTCGTCGGCCCACTCGGTTTGGCCCCGATCCCCGTCGCCGCGCAAACACCGGCGGCTCCGACCTTCAGCGGCCGCGTGTTGGACTCGAGCGGGAAGCCGATCAAGGCGCGCATCACCGCCACCGGCGGCAAAGCCTCGAAGACGTTCGAGACCAAATCCGATGGGCGATTCGCGCTGGCACTTCCAGAGGGAATCTATTCGGTCATCGTCTCGGCGCCGGGGTTTCAAACGACGCAAACGGACAACGTCCTGGTGCCTCCGCCGACGAGCCCGGTCGTCTTCACGCTTCCGAATGCGACGCTGCAAACGATCGGTCGCGCCGTGACGTCGTACTCGCCGACCGTCATCAACAGCACGGCCGCCGCAAAGACGACCATCTCGTACGAAACGTTCGTCGACCAAGGCCAGTCGCAGGTCATGAACGTCTTGGATGAGATCCCCGGGGTCGACGTGATCCGCTTCTCCGGCAGTTCGCCAGGCTCCAACTCGACGATCGAGTTGCGTGGCGCGCAGCCCTACGAAACGCAAGTCTTGATCGACGGGCACCCGGTGACGCTCTCTGCGGGCGGTGTGGATGGCTTCAACACGACCTTCCTCAACTCGAACATCCTCGGCGGCGTGGAAGTCGAAGAGGGCCCGGGTGGGATGCCGAACACGGTCGAGAACGCGGTCGGCGGGTCGATCAACTTCCGTACCCCGTCCATCACGCCGGGCTTTCAGGCCAGCGTTCTCGGCCAATTCGACTCGTTCGAGGGCAACGAGTTCGGGATCAAAGCATCCGATACGTTCGGCAAACTCGGTATCCTCGTCGCGTACGCGGGCACGGTCACACCCGGGTACCTGCCGTCGAGCATTCAACTCGCGTCGGGCGGAGCATCGGCGGGTTTCGTCTCGCCGGCGATCACGGCGAGCAACGGCGGTACCGCCAACCCGCGCGAAGCCGTCATCTCGTACGGTGTTCCGACAACGGAGAACTTCAGCAGCCAAGCGCAGCTGGCGAAACTCTCGTATGCCTTTTCCGCCCAGACGTCCGTGACGCTCTCCCAACTTTCGACCCAATCGTTGAACGACGAAACGGGAACGCTCGGATCGTATACCTACGCCACGATCGTGCCGTGCCTTCCGCTCCCCACTTGCGCGAATTACACCAACGCTGGTTACGGCTCGTATATCGGAAGCAAACAATATGTCGCCGTTTCCGACGCTTACCCGAGCAACAACGAGTTCGATAACGAGCCGATCTACTCGGGCGAATTCCGCACGGTTCTCGGACCCGGGTCGTTCCTCGCGCGTTTCTACACGGGTACGATCAGCCGCACGATCACCCAGAACAACGATAACAACGTCACCGAACCGTGCACGACGCCCTCGTGTCCGGTCGACGTCGTAAACGGCGTGAACCAAAACGAAGACGGGCAGTTCTACCAGGAGTTTACCCAGGACGTTCTGCACGGCGAGGACGGGCAATACACGGTCCCGGTCGGCGTCAACACCTTCACCCTCGGATTCGACCGTCACGTCGACAACGCGTTCTTCCAAGAAACCGGCGAAACCAACCCCTTCATCCCGATCCAGAGCATCGCGTACAGCCTGCGCGCTGACATCCAGCTCACGCCGAAACTCTTGCTCGAGTCGGGGAACTATTACTCGAGTACGAGCTACGTCGGAAGCCGATTCGACCCGCGCGACGGCCTCGTCTTCAAGCCGAACTCGAATCTCGCGGTGCGTGCGTCGTTCGGCACCGCGTTCGTCGCACCGTACTACACTCTCGTGAATGAGTCGGCGAAGCCGAACGTCGCCGATGAAACGCTCACGCTCCCCCCGAGCACCGGGTTCAAGCCGGAAACGTCCGCGGGGTATGACGTCGGAAGCGACATCAAGTTCTCGAAGGACTCACTGCTCCAGGCCGACGTGTACACGAACAACATCTTGAATCGCTTTACGACGGTAACGGAACAAGCTCGCGGCGAGTACCTCGGGAAAGACTACACCGCGATCACGCAGCTGCAAAACGAAGCCAACGTCAAAGAAGAGGGCGTTCAACTCACGTACACCTACGCGCCGCGGTTCGGCTTCGGGTTTCGCAACGCGTCGGACTTCCTGCGCGATTACGCCTACAACCAGATACCCTCGAAGTCCGGCTCGGTCTCACTCGTCGCCGCGACCCCCGCCAACTATGTCCAGTCGCCGGATGATCCGTACATGAAGGTCCGCAACGACGCGTGGTGGACGTTCAAGAGCGGTGTCCTCGCGCGCATCGGCACGCAGAGCTATGGCGCAAACAACTCGTTCGGCCAGCACGGCTTCACGGAGTACGATGCGCAGATCCGCGTGCCGCTCAAGGAGCGGGGCCTCTCGCTCTCCGTCGGCGGCTCGAACTTGACGAACGTCAATAATTACAGCGCGTACGCGATCTACGACGGCGGGTACACGTACCGCGACCTCTCCGGTGCAATCGGCTACACGACGTTCCGACCGGTGGCCCCGCGTACCGTGTACGTCCAGCTGCGCCAACTCTTCGGGCCGGGCACCGGCGCCCTCCCGACGCCGTACTCGAACGCCCGCTAAGGGCACGCGAGGGCCAAAGAAAAACCGGCGGAGGTTCCCGCCGGTTTTTCTTTGTTCCACGATGTTTAGCGGCCGGCGCGCTTCTCCGTCGTTTGCGCGATGATCACCTGACGGCGCGTCGCCTTGTGGACATCGGCATCGACTTCGGTAAAGAACGCGCGGTGCGTACGAAGCAATTTTCTCCACGCCGCGTTGACGTGAAGGCGGATATCGTGACCGGCGGCCCGGTACCCTTCGAGCAGGGCCACGAAGCGGCGGAAACTCTCATCGCGAACCGCGTGCGTATCGACGACGTTCACGACCATCGTGCGCGGTCCGGTGACCAACATCCCGGCGCTGGCATCCGAAAACGACTCGACCAGCGGGCGATCGAGAATTCCGATCAAACGAACGGCAACGGGAGAGCCTTCGGTACGCGGGACGGGGATGGGTGCGAAAGCGAGTGCCACAGCGAGTCCTCCAGAAGCGGTGGCTTAACGATAAACCCCGCCCCTTACGACGTCATGGCAATCGGCTGTGAATACGGTAAGACTTCGGTTAGCCGTACAGCCCAAGCGCGACCATCATGCGATAGCCGACGTCGTCGAGACGGGCCTGCTGACGATCGCGACGAGATCAACGTCGGAAAACTCGTCGCTATTTCCGAATACAAGCGATCCGCCCAAACAAACAGCATCGAGCGAGCCGCCGAATTCTCGTAGAAGGCGATCACACGCATCGACGATGACATCGCGATGAGTTGCGCTCAGCCGATAAGAGGATAACGTGTACCTTGCGCGTCTGAGAAGATCAAGCCGCTCGTTGAATCGCACGTTAGAATTATTAGCATTGGCTAAAACTGAACGAGGGGAACATATTGAAAAAGCCGCACGAGTAATTAAACGAGCAGATGCCGCCGGGAATGTCCGGGGGACTGTAGAGACTACTTCCGCAGGAAATACCGATCTGATTGTTCGAGACCGACCAGTTGCATCCGCATGCCGAACCCTGCTGACCGTTGCGAACGGGTCGACCGTTCACTTTCGGCGAGCCTGCAGCTATGGCAGATTGCTCCACAGACAAAATGCCGGTCAAGATCGTACCGCCAAGTATGAATCCGCGCGTCACAGAGCCGAACGGGGTGGTTGCGATCACATCGACGGCCTGCGATTCACGACCGTCGAGTTCGCCCTCTTGACTGTGGATCAAGGCGCAACAATCTCCGAGAAGTTACTCCCCGTATTGTTCGCAGAAATGCGGACCAATTTCATTCTCTTCGGGTAGATCTTCGTGATCTTCCCATCGACCTCGACGACCCGGTTTGCCGTACCGGTCCACACCCAGTCACCGCTCGCGAACCGCACCGTTCCGTGCTGTTCGACTTCGATGCCCTTTACCGCACGCACGGTCGCCGACGGGGCACGGGATGCGCCTTCACTTTGCGCCGCTGACGGCAGTGAAGAAACCGTTGGAGAACAACCGGTAAGAGATGTCAATCCGGCGAGGAGACCTCCCAGAGTCAATCGACACGCAACAGACCGATTCAAAGTTCCCTCGCTTCCAAGAATAAGCACAAGGGGACAGAAACCGGAAATCCGGCACACCCTATGTATGAGACTATAAGCGAACGCCGAGTAAGGTGTCAATCACTCGCGTTCGTCGGAGCGGTACCCCTTAACCCAAGCGCGACCATCATGCGATAGCCGACGTCGAGGGCACGTTCGTCGATATCGAAGCGCGCGTTGTGGTGCGGCACACCCGTGGCCGGACCGCCGCGTGCGCCGACGATAAAATAGGCACCGGGACGCTGCTCCATCATGAACGACATGTCTTCGGCCCACATCACGATGTCGTGTTGGTCGATGACGTTCGCTGCCCCCAGCGTCTCGCGCCCCACGACCCGCACGAGCTCGGCCATCTCGTTGTTGTTGACGGTCGGCGGGTAGGACCAATGGTACGTGAAGTCGGCTTCGATGCGCATCGAGTGAGCGATCCCGTCGATGATGCGCTGCATCCGTTCGGGCATCGACTTGCGCACGTCGGGATCGAACGAACGAACCGTCCCGAGCATCTTGACCTGATCCGGGATGACGTTGAACGTGGTCCCGCCGACGAACTGGCCGACCGTAATCACGGCTGGATCCTTCGGCGCGACCTCGCGGCTCACGATCGTCTGGAGCATGGTCACGAGATGCGCGCCCGCGACGATCGGATCGACCGACATCTGGGGCATCGCGCCGTGGCCGCCTTTGCCCTTGATGATCAACTCGTATTCATCGGCCGAGGCGAAGAACGCGCCGTCGCGCACGCCGATCTTGCCGACGTCGAGTTGGCTGTAGAGATGCAGCGCGAAGGTCCGATCGACGTGCGGATGCTCGAGCGCGCCGTCTTCGATCATGAGCCGGTTGCCCGCGTAGCCTTCTTCACCGGGCTGGAAGCAGAAGACGAGCGTCCCGGGTACCTCGGCGCGCCGCGCGGCCAGCGTCTTTGCCGCGGCCAGCAAGATCGCAACGTGACCGTCGTGACCGCAGGCATGCATCACGCCGCTGCGTTCGGACTTGTACGGGACATCGTTCAGCTCGAGGATCGGGAGCGCGTCCATATCGGCGCGCAGTAAGGTTACGGGGCCCGGTTTGCCGCCCTTGAGCGTCCCGAGCACGCCGGTTTTGCCGATCCCGGTGCGGATCTCATCGAGGTTGAGTGCTTCGAGCTCGCGCGTGACGAGCGCCGCGGTGTCGTGCTCGACCATCGAGAGTTCCGGCGCGAGGTGCAAGTGGCGGCGAATCGCCACCATCTCGTCGTGCGGGACGGAATCGGAGGCCGGCGTCGTCAGCGGAGTCGTCATGGTGGGACCAGGGGTTCGCGGCCGGGACGGCCGACCATCCCGCATGGCATGTTGTCAGGGCTATCCGTTCGTCGAAGGCGGCGAGCGCGTGTTCGAAGTCGATACGTCGCGCATCGCCTACGGGAGCGGCGCGATGCACGAACTGGGCGCGCGGGCGCGCCTGCTCGGGATGACGCGGCCGTTCGTCGTCACCGACGCCGGCGTCGCGGGACTCGAACGCTTCGGAGAATCGCTCGCGGCGCTCCGGGCGAGCGGCTGCGATCCGGTCGTGTACGCAGAGGCCCGCGTCGAGCCGACCAACGAATCGTTCGAGGCCGCGATCGACGCGGCGCGCCAGGCGCGCGCGGACGGGTACATCTCGATCGGCGGCGGCTCCGCGATCGATACGGCCAAAGCCGCCAACCTTTACGTGAGCCATCCGGCGGCCTTTACCGCCTACGTCAACGCCCCGGTCGGCGAAGGACGCATCGTCCCCGGCCCGCTCTTGCCGCACATCGCCTGCCCGACGACCGCCGGAACCGGCAGCGAATGCACCGGGATCGCGATCTTCGATCATCTGCCGATCGCGGCGAAGACCGGGATCGCTTCGCCGTATCTGCGACCGGCGCTGGCGCTGATCGATCCCGACTGGACGGCGACGTTGCCGCGGCTCGTCACGGCCTGTTCGGGCTTCGACGTGCTGGCGCACGCGATGGAATCGTACACCGCGCGGCCCTATACGCAGCGGCCCGCGGGAACGCCCGGCAAACGCCCCCTCTCGCAGGGCGCGAACCCGTTCAGCGATATGGCCTGCCTCGAAGCCCTGCGGCTGATCGGCACCTATCTCGTGCGCGCCGTCGGCGATCCCGGCGATGCGGAAGCACGCGAGCGGATGATGTTCGCGGCGACGCTCGCGGGGATCGGCTTCAACAACGCGGGCGTGCAATTACCGCACGCGATGGCATACGCCGTCGCCGGGCTCGTGCGCGACTTCCGGCCCGCGGAATATCCGGCCGGCGAGGCGATGGTACCGCACGGGATGGCCGTCGTGGTCAACGCACCGGCGGTGTTTCGCGCCACCGCGGCGGTCGCGCCGCAGCGCCACCGTGAGGTCGCCGCCGCCTTGGGCGTCGCGGCGCACGGCGTCTCCGACGACGACATCGGCGCGGCGCTGGCCGCCCGACTCGCGGACCTCATGGCGGCGTGCGGGATGCCGCCGAACCTGGCGGCGCTCGGCTACGGCACGGCCGACGTCCCGGAACTGGTCGCGGGGACGCTTCCGCAGCAGCGGTTGCTGGCGAACGCCCCGATCGCGACCGACGAAGCGGTGCTCGCGCGCTTGTTCGCAGCGGCCCTGGCCGCCTGAACCCCGACCCGAGGATCGGAAGCAAGGAAGCGAAACAACGCGCAAAAGCGATTCGCCTCCGCCCGTGGTAAACGAAAGTTTCTTGCGAACGCGAGCGGTGCGCGATCCCCGGGGGACACATGACGAACGCAACGCGCAGTTACCGGCACGGCGCCGCGCCGGTTCCGCTGATCGGCGAGACGATCGGCGATTACTTCGATACGATCGCCCGGCGCTATCCGCATCACGACTGCGTCGTCTCGGTTCATCAGCAAGCGCGCCTGACGTATGAAGACGCGATGCACGAAACCGACCGCCTTGCGCGCGCGCTGATCGCGCTCGGCGTGCAGCACGGCGATCGGGTCGGCATCTGGTCGCCCAATAGTCTCGAATGGGTGCTCGCGCAGTTCGCGACGCCGAAGATCGGGGCGATCCTCGTCAACGTCAACCCGGCCTATCGCACGAACGAACTCGAATACGCGCTCGCGCAGAGCGGCGTCTCCGTCCTGCTCGTCCTCGGCCGATACAAGACGAGCGAGTATCTCGCGATGGTGCGCGAGGTTCGCGCATCGCTGCCCGATCTGCGCGAGGTCGTCGTGATCGGGAACGACGTCGACCTTGCCGCAAACGAGATCGCGTGGGATTCGCTGATCACCCGCTCGGCGCTGGTCTCCGAGGAGACGCTCGCGCTGCGCAAGGCGCGCTGTCAATTCGACGAGCCGATCAACATCCAGTACACGAGCGGTACGACCGGCTTTCCGAAAGGCGCGACGCTCTCGCACCACAACATCCTCAACAACGGGTTCTTCATCGGCGAGGGCTGCCGGTATACCGAGC
>Ga0116230_10003618_pt1 | contig 15120 bp, 5 predicted proteins | sample S1TSphfallax_3_FD_88678 | JGI IMG/M metagenome (GOLD analysis project Ga0116230, IMG submission 88678) | Host-associated microbial communities from peat moss isolated from Minnesota, USA - S1T2_Fd - Sphagnum fallax MG | ecosystem: Host-associated > Plants > Peat moss > Unclassified | place: USA... | reverse complement strand
CATTAGTAGAATAGCCAGCAATAGCCATTAGTAGAATAGCCAGCAATAGCCATTAGTAGAATAGCCAGCAATAGCCATTAGTAGAATAGCCAGCAATAGCCATTAGTAGAATAGCCAGCAATAACCATTAATAGAATAACCACCGATAGTCATTAATCGAATAGCCAGCAATAACCATTAATAAAATAACCACCAATAGTCATTAATTGAATAACCATCAATAGCCATTAATAAAATAACCACCAATAGTCATTAATCGAATAGCTATCAATAGCCATTAATAGAATAACCACCAATAGTCATTAATCGAATAGCCATCAATAGCCATTAATAGAATAACCACCAATAATCATTAATCGAATAACCAACAATAGCCATTAATAGAATAACCACTAATAGTCATTAATCGAATAGCCAACAATAGCCATTAATAGAATAACCACCAATAGTCATTAATCGAATAGCCAGTAATAACCATTAATTGAATAGCCACCAATAGCCATTAATTGAATAACCACCAATAAAATAACTATTAATGGCCATTAATAAAATCACCACCAATAATTATTAATATAATAACCACTAAAAAACATTAATAACCACAAATAAAATATGTAGCAATAACCATTAATAACCACCAATAGCACTAATAAAAGAACAACCAATAGCCATATATTAGAATTGCTTAGGATTGCCAAAAATAATTTAAGGTGAAATAATTTATAATAAACAAAAATAACTTAAGGTCAAATAGCCTATAATAACCTAAAATAGCCAATAATAACATAATATGAAATAGCCTTCAATAGCCAAAAGGAATTTATAATAGCTGCAAGTAGTATAAATTAGAATAGCCAAAAAAACTTACAATAGCTGAAAATAGTTTAAGGTGAAATAAACTAAAATAGCCAAAAGTAGCCTAGGGTGAAATAACTAAAAATGACCAAAAGTTATTGAGAATAACCATAAATAGTCATAAATAATGTAAGGTGAAATAATTCAAATCAATGAAAATAGTCATATAATAATTGAAAGTAGTTTAACATAGGTAACATTATTATATTAACAAAAAAAATCCATTTATTAAATTTTTTTTAAAAAGAAAATGTTTAAAACTTATGAAATAATATTGAATAATGTTATTGAATAATGGTATTCAATTTTATTTTTGTTCAAATGATTTCAAACTTTCAAAAGTAAATAAATGTAATTATGTACATTATTGAATTAAAAAAAAGTAAACTTGAATAATTTCATTTGAATAAAATCTCAATAAAATATGAATTTTCAAAGTTAATGTTTTTATAATGTTCAAATTTGAAGTATTTGATAAATAGAATGTAATGTAACATATTATCACAACAAGTGGGGTGGCTTGATGGTATGGGTGTTTGCTTCCAATTCAAATGTCAAGGGATCAAACCTCATGGGTGGTGTTGTGTGTGGTCAACAATGGTATGTTGATCGAATATTTTTATCGAGTTTTTATAATAGGTGCCTAGGTTGATTATGTGACCTACCTATCTACTTAGGCTAGGTTTTTAGCCTAGCATAGGTAGTGACACGTGTTAATAAATAATAGGCTTTAAAATTATGAAATTATCAATAATTAAAATTTGATTGATTTCCATGTTGGTTAATTAATTAACTAACAAGTGAATGGTTTGGTAAATTTGTATTTCATTTGAAAGTAACTTTGTTTCATTAGGTATTAGTGAAACAAGTCATTATCTGTAGCAACTGGTCCCCGTTCACTTGGGGGTTAAATAATTTCACTAGGTAAAAATGTCCTAATTCACTCAAAATCTAGTGAAACCCAAAGTGAACTAGGACACATTTCTTAGTAATGGAACAAATATTGATTATCAAATCCTTGACAATTATTAAAAAAAATTCAAATTAACAAGCAATTGGTTGCAAAAGTAGTTTGAAAAGTTAAGGAAACACAATTCCCATAGCTTGACACTATTTTCCTAACATGGTTCAAGCAAGTACATTATTAAAATTTTGATATTTGATTTGATAAAATTCAACAGGATTATTACATAAGGTTTATTATTTGTAATATTATTAGCCTGGCCAATAAAATTTAAATAAATTTTTTAACTTCCAAATGTGAAATAATAGCCATGGAAAGGACTAATATTTTGAGATTAATTTGACCTTTTGATTGATGTAATCAATGTGATCGCTAGATTTTGTGTGAAAAATCATTTGTTGGTTATCTTTTGCTACCTTAATGAATTTGATCATGGTTTAGATTTTGGCCCTAATTTCATTTTTGCATTTTTTGTAACTTTCAATGCAATGGACCAATCGCACTAGCTTTTTATTTTTTTGTTTCAATGTTCTCATTATGTATGGAATAAGAATGGGGCTTTGACAAATGAGATGTTAATTAAAAAAGCCATAGTCCTTATTGAATTTTTTTTATCAACTTGCAAATGATCCCAACAAAGTTTTAAAATACAAGAGTTTTAAGATCTCAAATGGTTGCTTGGAAAAATTTAAAAGGAGACACAAGATTGGAAGGTATAGCACTTGCTACATTAGTTTTCATATTATGATTTTTATGATGATGTTTTCATCTCACTTTGTGATATTTTTATTAATCAGATTTTTGTCTTTACATATTAAAGTTGAAAGTCTATTTACATGATGAAAGTGGAGATGCTTATGTTAGTGGAGTGTTGGAAGTAATCAATCAACTTCCAATATTCATGAGAGTAACTAACCTAACGATGTTTACAATATGGATTACATAGGTTTGTTTTATATAACACAACCAAGTAAAACTTTTGAGCAAGGGAGGGTAAAGGATTAAAATATCCAAAAAAATAGGTTCACTTTGGCTCTTATTATGAATACCATCAAGACTAAACAAACTCAAGTTACTTAAATGGTGTACAAATCTTAAAACAATGTTGTTTTGGAAAATGACAATTAAATGAATATGTTTGGTGATATTCAAATGTTACATACATGGATAAAAGAGGACTCATTTCTAAATATTGGATTATTTGACTTAACAATTACTTTAAGAGACAAAATAAAAAGATAATCATGATTATGGTCAACCCATCTTCACATAACATATAGTTAGTCCCATAATTCCACAATGTCATATATCATTGAACAACATCACATTGCTTTCTTTTTCACCTAATGTGACAAGTATTGTACAACCTTTAGATTAAAACATCATTTAAGGTCTAGTATAAACATTAAGTTTTAGAGTAGGTTTTATCATAGCATGAAGAAAATGTTCTTTTGGATTTAAATAAAATTGTGCCCAACATCAAGTAAGAACTTTTATGGTGCCACAAGGTGTGGCAAAAAATGGATCCATAGATTAAGGTATTTTAGCCTAGTTCCATGCCCTATAAAGCCCCCCCATTTTTGTGATTTTTCATACATTATATGTGTAAACTTCAATGGCTTTTGATAACCACTATATAATTGTGAAAGATACTTACATTTAAATATAACAATTGCACAAGTAGGTGGTAATTAAGGATTATATATTTATTGGTGATTATATCGTACAAACTAAATGGCTATTTTACATCTTCCAACGCACCATAACTTTATTTAAGGTCTTGATACCATAATACAAAGGTGGCTTTAGCATATGTCTACCAAATAATTGATTATTTTGAAGACTCAATTTCAAATAAGATATTCAAGAATATTCCAAAATATTTTTCATATTCCTTTTTTAAAAAAATCTTTGAAAAATATAGTTTCTAAAAAATTCAGCATTTTTAAAAATAATTTAATTCGTGATGAAACACCCAAGGTATTACAATATTAGAGAGAGGTGGTGGCATTATTAGGTGCCAAACTTTCTACAACATGTTCAACATTACATTACATTTAAGTTTGGAAATGTGAAGTATTTAATGAACATTTGTGCAACACAAGTTATTCATGTAAACAACTAAAATGGAAAATAAGTTTAACAAGTTCAATTATTAGAACAAATCTACACATTAGTCAACCCACAACTTAGGTCTAAAATAAAATGATGTACCATCAATGTTCAAGAACTCAAATTTAATTCAAAAAAGGTCCAAAAAATGAGTTGTAAAATGTAGATTGTTTATTATGGTTTTCTTTTTGTACCATGATATTTTTCATAATATTTATAAGAATTCTTAAGTAAAATATGAAACATCCTTACCCACATGGAAATAAGGTAGGATACTTTAGTTATAATACTTGGAGGATGTTGTAAATTCACCAAGTTAACATGGAAAGTAAACAAGTTTGCTATTGATGATGAAAGAGAACATAATAATATAAAAAGAATTAGACGAGCTTGCAAGTTTAATAAAAAATTGAATCTTGGGGATGAAAAGATGCCAATAACAAAATATAGATGTTTGAATGGTACATGAAGAAAATTTAAAACAAAGGTTGAACACTAAGAAGTTGGTGCATATGGCATTGGGGATTCACCCAACATCATGTTGAAAATTTTATTTGAATGATCATGTTGACTCAATAGAATTGGATGAACAAGCTTCACCAATTTTGAAGCTTAGCAATGTATGCCATCATGCATCAATCTTGTTTCAATTTATTATAGACAATTTGGTGTGTTTGATGTTATTAACAATCAAAGGTGTTGGGAAAACTTGATAAGGTGATTGTTGCCAAATTGCATAGGTAGCAACAAATTATTTAAACACATTTTTGAGTCTTCATGAAGGTATTTTTTACATATTAAAACTTAAGTGTTATTCTTTTACTTCAATTCATTTCTATGTATTGTACCAATTAAACAAATTTTCTACTTATGTTCAAATTATTCATCAAATGTATACCCTTCAATTATGTGACATTTGATGGCCATTTTTTCAAAGTATCAAATATGTGACACTTGGGTCCAATTCAATTAATAGGGCCCACTTGCCCCAAGGATCAAATTCTTAATAAATCCTTAAAAGTAAAATATTTAATAGAATGTGGTTAAATTCTTAGTTTACAAATCAACTTTTTATTTTTTTAAATTTTTATGACCCAAAAAAATGTTGCATTATACTTGATTTAAGGTTCACAATAAAAAAAAAAAAACATTAAAAATCATTTTCAAATCATTTTAGGTGTTTTAAAAATTCTTGTAAGCAATAAAATATACTAATTACAATGTCTTCAAAAATATTTTTGATTACCTTGTACTCATCGGATTCATTTCAAATTTTGCTAAATGTTTTCAAAATACATCAAAAATATTGTTGTATAAGTTCATCCAAAAATTCAACATCAATTTAACTAACATTGCAATAAAAATGAAACAATGATAATGTTTTGGGATGGCTCCTGTTAACCAATTTGGACCCATTTTGATTGTATGACAACTTAATTTGTGTTTTCCAAATGCATCATTTAATATAGAGGTAAAACGATATTGCGACATTTGATAAACTTGTTCAATAAACTTTGATGGTCATTATGGAATTAATAAAAACTTTATGGAGATTGATTCAAAGCCATTTCTTTATGGAAATTAAAAGATATGAAATGCATTTAGTATAATTAATAACACATTATTTTTGTATTCAACTCGTTAAGCCCATTGTAATTTTGTAATTGGTTAGATTAGGCATCTATCGTGTGAGATTGGGGTGCAAACAAGATAACATAAGTTAGACCTACCTACTGAAGGGATTGCTTTTAGAGGAATGTTCATTAAAATATGTTAAAAAAATTCTTAAAAAATTCTTCAGATATTTTAAGATTTAAAAAAATAATTATTTCATGGTTAAGTAAAAGATTTCAAGATATCTAGGTGAAATCATACAAAAGTATGCCAAATGGTGGTCCTTGCTGTCTTAATAAAAGTAGGCAAAAAGTAAAAATTGAATACCTAACTAAGTAGGAACAATTAGGGGCTAGTAAGCTCAAAAGGGGGTAGGATGGTTTGGGTTGGGTTTGCCCATTCATTGTGAAGGAGGAGGCTTTTGTTGTTTGCATTCATGAATTTGCAACAAGGTTTTGCTATTGTCGGTGCGACATTATGACTTGTTGGCATTGAAGCTTGAACTCCTACCCAAGAGGGTAGAGCAAGGAGCAAGAAGTCCTACCCAAAGGTGTTAAAGTCTTGCCTAAGACCATCCATTCAAGTAATTTACCTCCCCATTACTCATCTTGCACCTAGTTTGTAATTTTGAATATTTTGCCATTTTGAATGCTTGAAATCAATTTTGTTCCTTTTCTTTTCTTACTACTTTGAGTGCATTGTTATGTTTAGTGCTTCAAGTCAAATTTGGCCTTGTTGTTGTTGTTGTTGTTTTTAGTGCCTCTACTACTTTAATCCCTTAGGTTTGTTCAATTATTGCAATAATTTCAAAGTTGCTTTTGTTGTTCAAGGTGTTTCAAGACTCAATTTGGTTGAAGTGCCAAATTTTTTAAAATTAATTTGTTTAAGGTTCAAGGCATTTGCATGGGGACTCATGACAATCAAATCTTGTAACATTTGTTGTAATGTTTGAATCAAGTTTTATCTTTTCCTTTTGCCATGGTTGATCCCTTGACTAGAGCTAGGGTTCTGTTTCTACCTTTGAATCCTAGGTTCACTATAGAAGCAATAAATAATAAGCAAAAAAAAAAATGAAAAAGGTTAGTCATACTTTTGGATGGGCAAATTGGAACATGGATGACTATCACTAGAAGTTCAAATTGAGCAATGTGGGTTTAGATCCACACAAATATGTATATTTAAACCTTATTTCCAATGAAGACCTTGAAAGTGTTTTTGGGAAGAGAGGGCACAATGGTTGGAAAATGAAAGTGAATGAAAATCTAACTATTACAAGTTGTTTTGCATTGTTGAAGCTTTATGAGGTTGTTTATGCTCATTTGCCCCTTAATGGTGATTATCCAATAATATTTCTATGTGGTTGGCTAGCTTATGTAAAGATGAAAGAATGAATTGGACTTTGTATGTGCATGATTGCATAGTGTAGTGGTTGAAAAAAGTGACCCGACTCCCCTTGGCCTCCATTAGCAATTGTAGTTTATTGAGTTCCAAATCAGTCAGCTTGTGTCCAAGTTCAAGTTATAATGATTATAATGTTGTAGGTGAAGATGAGTCACAACATGTTTTTCCTAGGTAGGGGACTTCTGCCATAGTTTTGCTCCCAAATTAAATTACACTTATGAAAAAATTGTTGCAAGAAACACATAACAAGGAGGAGGAATTTAGCCCCAAAATGGTAGCATTGGGAGAAAGGACAACTCACTGGCAACATAAAGTTCAAAAGTTGTTTCACAACCATGCCAATAGGGTTATGTTTGTTGAAGAAGAATAATAATAGATGATTCTTTTACATGAGAAGTATAGGGATTTGAAGAAAGAGGTGGAAAACAAGGAGATTGAAATGCGTGTAGTTGGAGATTCAAGCACGTGTCAATTTATCCTTGATGAAATGATACTGTCATCTTGCACCACATCCCACTAAAGATCTACATCCTTCTCTTCCATAGTCAATGCCTTGAGTTTTACCTAAAGCAAACCATGTTGCTTTTTTAATTCATTATTCTCTCTAAAGACATTGTCATAGTTGAATGGTTTGATGCCCTGGGCCTACTCTAAAATTTGTTGCAACCTTTCATTAACAATCTTTTGCCTTTATAAGATTCTGTCCATCTTTGCATGTTTCTGTTTAGGATGCCTTTATATTTCATTTTTGGATTGGTATACATTACCAATATCCTCTCTTAGTTCCTCCAACTTTTTCTATTGCTTCAAAAAAATTTGTTCCATATTGTTGTAATCTCTCTAAATTTTATTGTGTTCCACACTCAAAGAACCTTTCTTTGTCTTCAACTTCTAGTAATTGGCATTAGTTTGCAATAAAATTGCCTGCAAAAAATCCTTTTATACTTTGATCTTCTATAGATCCTTATTGTGATTCTCTATGTTGTTGATATTTTGTTTAATCATTTGTACTTTTACCAATACCACATTATTCTCATCCTACTTCACTTGCAACTTTGTTTTAAGGTTCTGCTCCTCCAAAGCCCCTTGCATATTTTGAACAAATTTGTTTTTCTCCTCTGTGATATGTTTATTTATGATTTCCAAATTAAAGAGTTTGAGTAGAATGTTGGTCATTTGTGTGTTGTACTCTATTTCCTGTTGAAACATATAAACACATTTCTTATGTTTATGTAGTTTTGTTTCTAGTCCTTGCATAAACCCTAGTGTATGAAATTTAAAAGTTTGTATGTTGCAATCCTAACATTGGGTCTATGACAAAGTGTGAACTGCAAGGGCCTATCAGGCCAAAAATGTGTTTAGGTGTGAAACACACTCTCATAAATGGGGGAGAATGCAAGGGATTAAGCCCAATGATTCCCAAATGCACTCCCACTTTGGGAGTTGCACTCATGCAAGAGTTATGAATGTTCAAAGCTTGGGTTGGAAATGCAAAAAAACACCAAGTTGGGCCCCCATGATACCATTAGAAAGTTCTTGAAGTTTATATGTTTGAAGTACCCTCTCATTGGTCATTTAGTCCTGATTTGCATGAGTTATGATCAGAAGAAAGGGTAAGAGTCAAATTGGGTTATTTGACTCTTGACCACAAATCCTTTAAAAGAAGGGGTCAAATGAAGTTTTATTGGAGTGTGCTATAGATCGTTAGAAAGATAATTTCAAGAGCTATAAGATAGTGTCCTCACACGCTAAAAAACAACTTGATTTGAAAAAGATATGAACGTTCAAAGTTTTGAAACAATAAGAGTCCCAGTTAAAAGTGACATTTGGATGTAGTCCATGCGGAGAGGCATAGAATATACTATAGGGAGGGGAGTGGTGCGTCCTCCCAAAGGTTGTGGGCTATGTAAAGCTTATGCTTGAAGTTGTCCCTATTAAGTCCGCCGCACCATTTCAATTTGACTTACATTAACTGCCCTCTTTTCTTGGTTGTGTAGGTTGATCGCATCTTGAACTTTCACTTGTGATTAATCTTAGTCCCATCCCAAAGCTTTAGTATGGATATTCATACTCCTTTCCATTTTCAAGACTATCTTTTGTCTAACTTTCAAAGCAAATATTATTAAGCATGTGGAGTTATAGAATGTGGTAGGAACATTAATGGATTAACCACAAGTAGAAGAATTAGGAATTCTTGTAGTCTATAATAGATTTAAAGGCATGGAATGGGAAGCCAATTAGGACCATAAAGTCAACAGATTTGTTCATCTATTGAAACCAAGAGTAAAGAACTATAGGAGTATTCACATCCACATATTACACCATAGTGGATACCAATGGGTAATTATAGAATGGAACATTGTTGATCCACCAATAGTGTTAGAAGTGATAGTTGTTGAAACTCAGAAACAACATGTTGGAATAGGAGTTATTCAATCACTTGGTGCATGTATAATAACCATAGGAATGGAAATGGTTGTTGTGCCCAAATAGATGTTGTCAAAAGGGAGTATTAATTAAATCTGCATCAAAATTGGGTAGTGAATCAAGTGGAGTCTTCACAATATGGAATTTGAGTCGAAGTTTGGCACTATCAACAACTATTATTAAAGTTGTTGGCATACCTTAAATGGTGTTTACTAATCCGATAACGACTACTCATGTGAATAGGACTATAGATCGACCATTGACGAGTTTAATGACTATTGGAAGGTACAAAAATGTAGATGTTGTGCATCTAAGAAAAGGATATCGATAAACAATTGTTGTAATTACACCAATTCTTGATCATAGAGATGGCCATTATGTTAGGTCAAATAAAGTAACTTTTAAATATCTCGATTTCAAACAAGATGTTGATCTAGATGCTCATGTAAGAGTGCTCAATTTTGTAATAAAAAAAAATGTAAAGACTTTTGAAGAGTATATCAAAAATGTGTTTAGCTATATGCTAAGAGATATGGCATCGGATTGGTGCCATAATTACATGTCAAAAGTTCATAATTGTATTTTTTTTGAGCTTACACAAGTATTTTGTAAACATCATCATAAAACTCAAAATGACAAGCAAATATACATGGAGTTAAAGAACATGAAGCAGGAGGAGACTAAGAGGGGGGAGCTTTATTATGAATAGATTCAAAAGTTGGCTCATGGTTTACAAGTACCAACCATAAACAATTTTTTAAGTATTGTGTTTAGAGCAAGTTTGCAATCATATCTCAAAATTCCAATTTTAGGGATGAAGTGGTCAACACTACAATAACATAAGGAGGTGGCAATGTTGTGTGAAGAAGGTATGAATATTGTAGAAGCAAGGAATGCACTATCAATACCACATAATATCAAACAAACAATACTAGCAAAAACACAAAGTAATATAGGGAAGACTAACAAACATTGCACAAATTGTGGGATGACAAATCACAATGTGGAAACATGTAAAAAAAAGAAAGGACAAACCATGGTGGCAACCACAAAGGCAACAAAACCAAGTCAAAAAATAGAGAAAACATCTTTATATGCATGTCACATTTGTGGTTCGAATGGACATAAAGTGATAGATTGTCCAAAGTTTGTTAAGATGCAGAAAATGTTTCATGGGGAACATGTGATAATAGTAGAGGTTCAACTTGTTACTGAAACACAAATAGTCATTGTAGATGTGAAGTAAAATAACTAAAGAACATGTGTTCAAGGATAGAAAGCCAAGAATAACAAAGAATGTTCCTAACTAAGAGAAAAAAGAATAGTTGAAGGAGTCAATGGTGGAGTCAATTCAACAAATTCAAAGAACACAAACCTAGACAAAAAGGCCACCCATAAACATGGAAGGATGGAGCACAACCTAGCTAGGTATGCCAAATATTACTCCTGTGGACGCACATAAATATTAGGAAATAATGAATTCACAAGGGAAATTGACCACAATAGAAGAGATTTTTCTAAACATTGGTAAGCAAATGTTAGAAACAAATTATACTTTGAACTTAAGATAATTGCTTAAAATAGTTCCTGAGCTAAAGAAATATCTTTGGCAAAAGTTGAAACCAGAGAAAACCCAAAATATAAGTAAAACAACCACAAAGAAACAAGTTGGTTCTTCAATACTAGAAGTAAGGATAGTTGTTGTAACAATAGATAATCATATGGAAGTTATATAAGTACAGATTGGGAAGAATACAATAGAGGATGTGTTACTAGATGGAGGTTTTGGAGTTAATATTATCACAAAATAGTTGAGATTGAAGTTGGGGCTTCCAAAGCCTAAACCTACACCATATAATTTGAGGATGGTAGATCAAACAACCACAAAACCAGTGGGGTTGATCAAAGATCTAAAGATATATGTTCATGGCATTCCTTATAGAACTACGTTTATTGTATTTCAAAATAGTGTGGTAGATTCTAGTTATTCCATGTTGTTAGGGAGACCATGGTTGAGGGATGCTAAAGTGGCACATGATTAGGGAAATAACATTATTACCATACAAGGGAATGGGACAATTAGAACAATTACAATTACCAAACATTGGGGACATGAAGTAAGAAAACCAGAAGTGTTATTATGCTATGATTATCAAAATGGTATCACAAGTGAAAAAGAATATTCTCCATAGGAATACTCAATTTATTTGAGACAATTCAATTTATGAAAACCACAAATGTGGGGATCATGGATACATATGTGAAGACCAGTATTTCAGAATAGTGATCTGAAGTTCAGAACATAGAGAAGAAGATACCTAACAACATATATGATCCAAAAGTAATTATGGAGGATAAGGTGTATCCAAAGATGTACTATAGACATCAACTAGGGAATGTTGTAATTGATGAAATTCCAACAAACATCAAAGCTCATGGATTGCAGATAGTTGGATGGATGTGAATTAAAAATAACAAATTGATGAAATTTAATATGGGAATTGATGTAGAACCACATATGGTTAAAATTAATGCACAGGTAGAAACAAGCAAGGTGCTGGAAGTGGAGCAATTGTTAAAATAATTCAAAGATGTTTTTGCATGGACATACAAAGATCTGAAAGGGATTCCACCAAAGTTAACACAACATAGGATTGGGTTGAACACTACTTTATTGTTGGCACATTAGGCCAGGTATAAATTAAATCCAAACTATGTTGCAACAATCAAACAAAATATAAATAAGTTGTTAGTAGCTTGATTCATTGAATTTGTAGAAAAAACTACATGGTTGTCAACCATAGTAATAGTACCTAAGAAAAATGGTAAGTTGAAAATTTGTATAGATTTCAAAAACCTAAATATAACCACAAAGAAAGATCCATACCCATTACCTTTCACAGATGAAATGTTGAACACAATAGCATGGTATGAAGCATATTCCTTCTTAGATGGATATTCAAGATAGCTCCAAAAGACAAATACAAGATTGCATTTGTTATAGATTAAGGGGCTTTTATATGGAAGGTGGTGTTGTTTGGAGTTAAAAATGTACCTCCAACATATGAAAGGTCTATGACCAAAGTATTCAGAAAGTATTTGGAAAATTTTATGAAGATATTTTTGGATGATTTTATGGTGTATAGTGACATGGAGAGTCATTTATAGAACCTTAGACTATGTTTTCAAAAGTGCAAAAAATATGGGCTAGTTTTTATAAATCATCATAAATGCATATAGATTTGTAATTCCAAGATGACATCATTTCAAGCTCATGAGTAAGTTTGCAATTGAAAATATTCATTCAATTTCAATTTGAGATCCAAGAATACCAAACATCTGCATAGCTAGAAAAGGAAACATGTAGGAACATCATTGAATGTTCTTTCTAGCATGTTAAAGGTTGGACAACCATTTCTTTTGACACAATCATGCCATGAAACAAAAAAAGTTTAGATGTTAACATGGTTTCACTAGGCTCATCAATAGATGTTGGAACATTAAGGAGGCAAAATTTACATCAATTGTTCCTATTTGTGGTGCATTGTTCTTAACTTCCCACTAGCAAGGATTACAAACTTGTTGACTTTCATTGACAAACACTACTAGGAAATGCATCCTAGTTCACTTTGGGTTTCACTAGATTTTGAATGAATTAGGACATTTTTACCTAGTGAAATTATTTAACCCCCAAGTGAACGGGGACCAGTTGCTACAGACAATGACTTGTTTCATTAATACCTAATGAAACAAGGTTATTCTCAAATGAAATACAAATTTACCAAACCATTCACTTGCTAGTTAATTAACTAACAAGCATGGAAATCAATCAAATTTTAATTATTTAATATATAATATTATTGATAATTTCATAATTTTTAAAGCCTATTATTTATTAACACGTGTCACTACCTACGCTAGGCTAAAAACTTAGCCTAAGTAGATAGGTAGGCCACATAATTAACCTAGGCACCTATTCTAAGAACTCGATGAGAATATTCGATCAACATACCATTGTTGACCACACACAACACCACCCTACATTATTTACGACTATTTATGGTTATTTTCAATTACTTTTGGTTATTTTTGGTTATTTCACCCTAGGCTACTTTTGGTTATTCTAAATTATTTTTAGCTATTTTAACTTATTTCACCTTAGGCTATTTTCAGCTATTGTAAGTTTTTTTTACTATTCTAATTTATACTACTTGCAACTATTATAAGTTACTTTTGGCTATTGAAGGCTATTTCACCTTATGTTATTATTGGCAATTCTAGGTTATTATAGGCTATTTGACCTTAAGTTACTTTTGTCTTTATAAACTACTTCGCCCTAAATTATTTTTGGCAATCCTAAACAATTCTAATATATGGCTATTAGTTGTTCTTTTATTAGTGCTATTGGTGATTATTAATGGTTATTGCTACATATTCTATTTGTGGTTATTAATGTTTTTTAGTGGTTATTATATTAATAGTTATTGGTGGTTATTTTATTAATGGCCATTAGTAGTTATTTTATTGGTGGTTATTCGATTAATGGTTATTGGTGGTTATTATACTAATGACTATTGGTGGTTATTCTATTAATGGCTATTGACGGCTATTTGATTAATGACTATTGGTGGTTATTCTATTAATGACTATTGGTGGCTATTCGATTAATGACTTTTGGTGGTTATTCTATTAATGGCTATTGGTGGTTATTTTACTAATGACTATTGGTGGTTATTCTATTAATGGTTATTGGTGGCTATTCTATTAATGGCTATTGGTGGCTATTCTACTAATGGCTATTGGTGGTTATTCTACTAATGGCTATTGGTGGTTATTCTACTAATGGCTATTGATGGTTATTCTACTAATGGTTGTTGGTGGTTATTCTATTAATGGCTATTGGTGGCTATTCTATTAATGGCTATTGGTGGCTATTTTACTAATGACTATTGATGGCTATTCTACTAATGGCTATTGGTGGTTATTCTACTAATGACTATTGGTGGTTATTCTACTAATGGCTATTGGTGGTTATTTTATTAATGGCTATTGGTTGTTATTATATAAATGACTATTGGTGGTTATTATATTGATGATTATTAGTGGATATTCTATTAGTGGATAGTGGTGCTTATTAATGATGATTATATGAATGGCTATTAGTGGCTATTCTATTGGTGGGTATTGGTGATTATTAATTGGTATTACATTAGTGGTTATTGGTGGTTATTTTAGTAATGGGTATTGATGATTATTCCATTGTAAGCCATTGGTGGTTATTTTGTTGGCTATTTTATGTTATACTACAACTATTGGTGATTATTATATTATAAATTATTGTTTGATATTTTATGTTATAGTATCATAGGCTATTGGTAGTTATTATATGGTATTACATTAGTGGTTATTGGTGGCTATTTTATTAATGGTTATTAATGGTTATTGTATTATAAATTATTGTTGGTTATTTATGTTATATTACAACTATTGGTGATTATTATATTATAAATTATTGTTTGATATTTTATGTTATAGTATCATAGGCTATTGGTAGTTATTATATTTTAGGGTATTTAAAATTATTTTTCATAGGATATTTCATTCTAACTTATTTTTACCTTGGATCATTATATTTTGTTTTAGATTATTTTAAGTTATTATACTTAGGATAAAATAATTTATAATAACATAAAGTAGAATGACCTTGAATAACTTAAAATATAACTTGAAATAACATATATTAATTT
>Ga0116230_10003616_pt1 | contig 15120 bp, 11 predicted proteins | sample S1TSphfallax_3_FD_88678 | JGI IMG/M metagenome (GOLD analysis project Ga0116230, IMG submission 88678) | Host-associated microbial communities from peat moss isolated from Minnesota, USA - S1T2_Fd - Sphagnum fallax MG | ecosystem: Host-associated > Plants > Peat moss > Unclassified | place... | reverse complement strand
CCATTTCCCTCCTTTGTGAGGTTGGTACCTCCATAGTTTTGTATTTCATGAGGTGCTACAAAGTAAAGTCACTGGGTTCCAATAAAAAATTCACCCAATTGGAGAGGAGAGGGTTTAGGGTGGTTATTAGACATGGCACCAAATGCCAGGCGGTTCTCAGGGTGGTTCTTAATACATATAACCGAGGTTCTAGAAGTCAAAGAATTGGATCCAATTCATAACTGCTGTTCTCCCCACCAAAAAAAGAAGAGAAAACTAACTCTGATATAAAGGCATAGTTTGCAAAAAAAAAATCTAAGAACTGGTCAGATAACCGTCTACAAAACTGCTGGTTAATTCATAAATCCATCGGTCCTGTGTGAGGGGTTTTTGAAAAAAACTGGAACCAGAGGTTCTTTGATTTTTAAGATTTTCAAGCAATCAGAACCGGAGGTTATTACACAAATCAAACATCCACCCAACAACACTAAGTGCATTGATTTATTGGGTCCATGTAACGCGGGTATTTGATTTCTATTTTGGATTTTGCAATACCAACATTGAGCTCACAAAATGCGCACTGTATTTTTCGGGTTTGTTGTGCAATACCGGCATTAAAAACATGAAATGGCAAAGCTGGTTTTTTGGCAGCTTGTGCATACTTGCATGTGAGCAAAACAATGTGCATCCAAAATGAAGAAGGCAAAATGATAAAGAAATGAAGAAGGAAAAAATTTGGAAACAATTGTGGGCTTTCCAGAGAACCCATGGTTCTTTGGTTAGGGTTAGTGTTAGGATTAGGGTTTATGGTTAGGTTATCAATTAATCATTTTCTCATTATATATATATGGTTTCACTTATCTGGCTGTTATGATATTAGGGAGAACCCTTTGACAAATATACAATGGTAGAAAAGAAATTGGAGATTTGAAAAACCTTCAAGGTTCCTCAAGATATTTTTATCTTTTAAAGAACTGTCAGGTCCTTGCTGTGTCCTAAGCAGTGATTTTTTTTCAACAAATTTTGTTGCTTGTTTTATTTTTAAAATTGTGAAAATTCTGGAAATGTTTAAATGTTGAGTGTAAATTTGACCAATTTTTTTGAGTAATGCTCCAATTTTTTTATACCCAAAAATTTTTATTTAAAAAAAAAACCCAAAACAAACCATGGCCCTAAGTATTATTCTTTGAAGCAGAAAGAGACTCTGTGTCAGCCTAGATTGGACTGGCAAGTACAAAAGCCAATGCCACTGATGACATATCTTGCATAAATAAATGTGAAGTGAATTTATCGCTAATATAAGATCTTGTAAAACATGATTTAATTTTACAAGTGATTTAGATGGTACAAGTAAATGAATTCAAACAAAAGAATTAGAAATTATGAATTAATTTTATTTTTTAAAAAGGCAATGCCCATATATATATGTATGTTCATTTCCCTTTCTCTAGATTTTAAATCCGTCTTTGGTCAAAGAACTTGGTTAGAATGCAACTAATTGTCAATTTCCCTGTACATAACCAGATTTAGGAGCTGACTCGCTGATTTGTCTCTTCCTGATTGGAGATTCATGCCCAAGTTATATCACATATTAAAACTTTGCCTGTTTCCTTGTGTGTGTGTGTGGATGAAAAGTGATTCATATCCATTTTGTGCATGGATGATAATGATCAACATCCACCCACTAAATAGGTTATCAATGTAAAGGATGTTGTTGATTATGTCCAGCAATCAGCTCAAGGGTGCTGTGGTTTGTCTTTTGTTTCTTCCCAATGTGTTCCCCAAGTTCCCATTGTGCTCCCTGAGATGTTCCCAAATAGCACTTCATTTTTTAGCCCATATTGTCTGATCCTGGTTCAACTTCATGTATCTAAGTTGTAAAGGGGGGGCCCAAAGGGGAGCATGACAAAGCATGCTCCCATTTTGGGGAGAGCGATATGTAGGATTCTATGTTGGGGAGTGCCACATGTTCTGAAAATATTGCTGATGGGCCAATCAAATGGCTCCTCCTAAAAGAAATTGGGTACTCATGACCCTCTCACTAATTAATAGAAGCATGAATGAATAAGTGCACACCTATAAGTATTGGGTACTTATTACAAGCCTAGTAGTCTAGTTAAAATGCAGAATTACTAAGACAAAGAAAAAGAGAAGAAGGGGTGTAGGACTGTATGAGAACCTTCTCCACTTTAGTTAGAAGATGTGGGACATTCATCAAATCCTTGCAAAGATGATTTGTTTTCTTAATCCATCCAAAATATTGGGTTGACTAATAAAGTTGTCAACTAACAAGGATGACGTATATCTTAATGAGTACACTTATCCATACATAGACTTTATGCATATTTGAACATAAATATTTGAGCCGGATAAGATAAACTTATTTTGTTGGAAGGGCGTGTGTGTCTTGTACTAAAACTAAACTGGCATTTCATTGTACTAAAACTAAACTGGCATTTCATTGTACTAAAACTAAACTGGCATTTCAATGAGTTCATGTACTAAAACTGAACCAACATCAATCAATGCACCGTGCATGATGCATGGCATGTGAACAAGATTTATTTTATTTTATTTTTGTGTCTTACTTTGGAATTAGTCATAACAATGTTGGTAAGTCATGTACTAATCACCCACACACATATCTATCTACCTAGTAGCCAACAAGTGCCTTACTTAGCTATCTACATAGAAGGCTGTTTTTACAAAGTGCACTTTCAAAGAGTGCATGGGGTGGGTTATCATGGAAGCATTCATTGCTACAAACAATGAAAAATTCAAGGACACTATTATAACATCCATTCAATAGAACATGCTTGTACAAACCATGATCTGCAAGTATTATTGTGAAAATTCAATGACTCTTGGTTGGAGTCTTTTCATTTGTGAAAATGCATTGATATCAAAATTCAATTTGTAATTGTTGTGAAATGTCAAAAATGATGTTTTGGTTCAATTCATTTGCAACATACTTCCATTGTTGTCATGTGTATTGACTTTAGTTAAATTAATTGTGATATTCATTTTCAAACTTCATGTAACAACTAATTGAATATAGTGTCTAACATTTGACAAGATTGCCATTTGTTATATTATTCAACAAATAACAACTAATGTAGTTATGTTAGTTGACACATATTGGATTACATATAATTGCAAAACTTTGAGCAAGGTAATCATGGTTTATAACTTTTATGTAAAACTTTTATTAGAATGGGGGTGTATGTATTGTAGGTGTTCGGGTTTAAATAGAGACAAGACAAAATGTGGAACCTATACATGATGTGACTAAACAAGTTACTTCATTTACAACAAAGGTGAAAAAAACTAACCTTTGTTTAATACCCCTAATAAGCCAAATGTTCAAGTTTTACCAAAGGTAATGGGTTCCCCATGTCTTTAGATCGAGTCTTTGCACTTTAGTGGCAATGACATCTGTCACATGGGTGGGTGCAACAAACTTGGATACAATTGTAACCATGGGGTCTATCGCCCATGGATGCACCTCAATACCTAGGGTCTTGGATCCAAATGCCTAAATCGAATGGAAATCAATTTGTGGGCCAATTTAATGCACCACAAGTGTTTGTTACAATGGAAACCATTACAAAAAAAATTATCAATTGCAATTATCATGTGCCAATGATTTTCAATTGCATGTGACACATGCAATTACTAGACTCCATAGTTACATAAGACAAGTTGCACACAATTGGTAGTTACATGTGATAGTATGTATGTGGACAACATATTCAATATGGATTTATATTTTATACATCTATAGTATTTTATAGGGGTTGCCCATGGTGACATGTGGCATTTGAACCTTATTTCAATATTCATCATTATTAATAAAATAATAATAATTCAATCATCCAATAAAATGTGAATCAAATTTTGACATCTGTTCATTTGTTAAAACCAATTAGATGATGACTCATGGCATTTGAACTTTATTTCAATATTCATCATTATTAATAACTAATAATTTCTCAATTGTCCAATAAAATGTGAATCAGATTTTGATAGGTGTGCATTTGTGAAGGCCAATTATATGGTGACATGTAGTAATTTTAAAAGCCCATTGATTATTATTATTTTAGTTAGTTAGGTAGGTAGGTAAGTAAATAAGTAGGTTGGTCATAAATAGGAAGGTAATAGATATGTAGGCTATAGGTAGATAGGATGGTAAGGTTAAGGTAGCTAACTAGGTTTTAAATAATTCAATTTTGTGTTTGGGTTTAACCTTTAGGGTTGAGTATCTTTCATTGGCTCATTTTAAATGGCATTTGGTTTAGGGTTCAAGGTTTATGAACAAGAATAATGCAACTACTTATATAGTGTGCACACTTGGAATAAAAGGCAAAGGATAAAAAAATAGTTGCAAATGTAACTAATGTAATTGCAACCTACATGCAAATATTGTATTTGCATTGTACTTGTGCCATATTAACTTAGTTTACCTATTAGATTTAATTATATTACGAGTAATATAATTTAATAGGTAATAATACTATAATATTATGATAATAATATTAATTGGTTAATAAATATTCATTTCTATTTTAATAAGATTTTAATAGCTATGATTACCTATAATAGTTAGTAATAAATAATTTTATAATATTATTATATAACTTAAGTTAACTAATTTACATCAATAAGGTGCTTAGGTTAGCTAGTGTAACCTACTAGCCATAAGTATATTAATATATTTGATATAATTATAATATAATTATTATAAAATATATTGAAGAATACTCATGGTGTTAATATTATTAATAATTAATAATTCTTTTATTTGTATTATTAAATATTCACTATTAATTGTAATTCTAGAAAAAATTCATAATACTATAAATAATAATTATTGAATAAATAATTAAATAATCATGGTTATATTCATTTTTATGATTCTTAATATTAAAATATTATTAAAATATTAACGGTTGAATAATATTATATTATATAATTACCTATTTTAGGCTAATAACTACCTTGAGCTAGGGTATTTAAAGGTTAGTTGATTTAGTCACAATTAGTTTAACCTCTTATTAATTTAACCATGTTTAGTTTATCCTCCTAATTAAGTTAACTATGGTTAGTTTATTGTCTTAGTTAATTTTACCATGGCTAGTTTAGTGTAGGTTAATTTAGCCTCCTAATTAGTTTAATCATGGTTAATTTAATCGTGGCTAATGTGAGTTTAGCCTAGATTTAGTCAATGCTTAAGTTTTGTTAGTTTAGGTTTAGATTTAATTAACATGGGTTTAAGCTTAGTACTAAAAAATAATACTATTATACATAGCTTATGTAAATATATTGGGTATACTAACTTAAATATATATTAACTTAGGTCCTTGTTTTATGACACATGTTGATTTTGTACATCGTTTGTTGCATGTTAGTTGCACACACAACAATATGGCCCAAAAATTATACAATATCAATTTTATAGTTGCAAACAATAATAATGGGCTACATAGTGATTAATTGCAAATGATAAGATTTCTTATAGTAACTAAGGTGAAGTTAAAGAACATAGTTAGGATAGTTCATAGGGCAAAAGAAATGAGAATGATGCCACGTTTGAAATTGGATGAGATGTTGGATAGAAACTCACAAAATTAAAATAAGACTCTAAAAGGTTTTTGCCCAGTAGCTTGTCTAGCTTAAGAAATTAAAATAGATGGGGGATATGACAAGAATAATGTTTGGGATGAGGTGGTAAGAACACTAATTTTTTGAACATTAAATATTAATGTTGTGAAATGAGAAGGGCATGATCTTGAGTACTTAGAGAATTTGAAGGCATCTTTAGACAAGGAATTTGAGTATGTGGACAATGAGTTATCTAGGATTGGATTTAGGAATGTTGTGAAAAGATGGTTGAAAATAGAAAGGAGTAGATTGAAGGCTAGGTACATGGCAAGGAAGAGGATTGCATGGTTAATATTGAACTCGTTTATTGAAAGAGGTTAAAAGCTTATTGGTCCAAACTTGAAACCAAAAGGAAGGCAAAACAAATGTCCAATGCTAGGAGCGAAGTGAAGGATATGGGCAATGTGGGGCAATTGGGTAGTGTGGGGTGATGGGGCAAAGTGGGGAAAGAAGCAAGATTGGTACTTGATTGATTTTGAACTTTCCCTGTAAAATTTTCATGATGTTTAAGTGTTCATTTGTTAGGAATAGTGTCTTTGCCCATTGAGTTTCACTTTCATTTGTTGTTGCAAAGGAAGAAAAGGCAACACAATCTCGTTTCGACAAATATTGTTAAAGAACGTTAGGGATCAAAATCGACTTGTCCAACATTAATAAGACACCACAACCTTGTGTGAAAAGTTTGATGTAGCTAATCATTTGTTTTCTAGCCTATTTATTTAGTCAAAATGTTTTGAGGTACATGATGACCTTTGAAGTCCTCAAGTCCCATTGCAAAATGTCAAAGTTTTTATTATAATCTAAAAGTTATTGTTCATGTTATTGTATGTTGGATAAAAACAATTTCAAGTACATGTTGAACTTTTGAGGTAATATATTTATCAAATTTGTTCAAAGACATGTTGAAAACATTATTTTCTATTTTTTCATGTATATGATGGATACATCAAACCAAAATTGACCCTTTTAAAATTTGTAGGTAAATATGTATAGTATGATACAAAATTAAAATATGTTGCAAGTATGAAAATGATGTGATTTAATATCATGGTGTGTATTATCTTAAACACAATTTATTTGGAAGAATGTAGGTTCAATGAAGCAAAATGAATTGGATGCCAAATTTGCGTCCATGTTGGATAATCAACATTTTCACATGTAAACATTCAATGAAATTAAATCAATCTTTTTTATTATTTAGGAAGGAAAAAAGAACCTACTAATTAATTAGTTTTAATGGAACCAAAATCTACCTTTGAACATAAGCCACGACTACCTCACAATCTTCTAGAAGAAACATTAGGGTTGAATGATGTAAACCCAAGGGAAGCATATGTGGTAGGTAGTGGCAATGAAAGATCATAGTCACATTCCTTGGGGGAAAATATTTTTGAATGTGCAAATCAAGTGCATTCACAACCAAAAAGAACCCAATAATGCTTTTTTTTTTAAATGATGAAAGAAACACTAATACCACGAAGTGCAAACTAGGGTACGGATTGGGTTTGTTTCACAACCAAAAGCATCGCCAATGAATAAGTATTCAAGTAGAAATCTCCTTAAAAAATGAATGTGGGTGAAAGTCAGAATGGTGAAGGTGGTGGTCAGGTAAGTTAACTACTTTGTGTGTTGTAGGAATTCATTATTTTTTTTTGCACATCTAGGTGCCATTTGGCTTTTCATTCATGTGAACATGTGGAATTGGTTGTAGCATGCTCTGCTTGGGAAAAAGCTACAAGGTAGGGTGGTTGCACTTGCAAGAGGCAACAAGGAGAACACAATTTCACATCATGAATGCATCTTTGATTGTTTATTGGGAGTTTCAATGTCTTTCTTTTTCATTGTAGTTTACATTATATTAGTTTCAACATTTTTATACCACAAATGTTAATTGCCATGCAAAGTGGATGTTGCAGTTGCTCATGTGCTTGATATTCCATTTATGCACCCACATGAAGTTAATGGCTAGGCTATAATAAGAGATGTGATAGGCACTTACATATTGTCGGATTGAAAATATGTGAAAGTTGTAAATTGACATTTCATTTCATGGCCAGATAGTAAATTGTGACTTCATTTTAGTAAAACTTGTAATGGAACATTGTAATTACCATATAATAAATTGGTTCAATTTTTTCCTATTGTATAAAACTTTCTTACCATAAGCTTTTGTCATGTTTTTTTGCTAAAGAGAAATGATTTGTGACCTAGGGTTCCATTTCGAAGTTGTTATGTAGTGGAAATATATGAAATACAATTAACTACATGAAGTAGGTAGGTTTCCAACTAGTTATTCAAAATTAATGAAGAACAATTTTTATATGAATACTAACATGTATGATTCATATTTATAGCTATTTATGGGTTTATTGAAAACCAAAAATTGATTGTGGTTTTATTAATATTCTTTTGTTCTAGCCCTTTGGCACTATGAATAATGTATCAATGAATGTCATATGATTAAGAATTTATATAGTTAATAATGAAAAAGTAAAAACCAAGTAAAAACATTATTTCTTTATGAATTTCATATGATAATCTTTTAAAAGTATAATTGTGTCATCATTTATGAATGATAGCTTTAGTTCCAATATTCTTTACACATGTCAAACACCTATTCTACCGTATGTTTACATACCTACCCAAAACTAGTTAAATTGCATAATATTGCCATGTGTCCCTATCCGTGATTTCCACATGGAAAATGTTAATTATATCATTACTAACAAACAACTTAAAAACTATTATTGTACGATTATGTTGTTGAAGTCATTTCCACTTATATAAACAAGATGTTGTTGCATGGATAAGTACAATTACAACACATGGTCAAATCTAATGTTGGCATGTGGACCACACCCAATCTTCCATGTGCGTAACCATAAAATGAACTTCAAGTCATATTTTAGTCATTGAACCATAGAACAATAAATTTTTAGTCATCATGTGGATGCCATGAAGAAAATTGGTTTGTTACATAAGATCTACATAAATGGTGACATGTCACATGGTCAATCATTCAAGACCCCTAATTGTCCTTTTATGACTATTATATGAAGCATACCACATCATTAATTACCTGACTACTTATCCTAAACAACTTGTCCACAATAATTGTGTGGCCATGAGTTTTATATGTATCCTCTACGATTGGTTTTCTAGTCATAAACGAAGTCATGGATTTCATAATTTTTTATAATGTTTATTTTTTTCTATAGTGTTGTTCATTGTTTCTTTTCACATTCCCTTAGTTTCTTTATTGAACATTGTCACAAGGTGAAAGCACATTAGAATCCCCTAAAATTATTGTCATGAAGTATAGTTTTTTACATTTCAAAAAGCTAATAAAAGGTGTACACCAAACTTGATGACAATATTGTGAATTTTTGGGGAGATTTGAGAAGTTTGGAATTGACTTAATCAATTGTTTTTTTAAAAGAAATAAAATATTAAAAATATGTATGTGCCGAATATATTTAGACCAAAATAATACACGTCACAAAGCTTGAAAATTGAAAAATATACTTTAAAAACGAGGTTCTAGGTGATTTTTTGTAGGAAATTGTAGGAGAAGATGAAAATGATATAAGAAAAGATAATCCACCAATTTGTTTTGAGAAATATTACTTTTGAATAATCACTTTAGTCACAAACATGATTTTTCATTGTTGGTAAGCCATGTAAATTTTATTATGAATATTTTAATGAAATAAATATGTCAAATGAAAGAAAGGAAGATCCTTGAAGTAGTCTAGAATTTGTTTTTCCCATTTTTTCCTCTTGTTAATGGATCATTCACCCAATATGACACCCTACAATCACAAAAAAACTCCATGTGTACATTGAATGTACTCAATCCTCTTAATCCAACCATTGGATTAAGGTTGATTTTGATTTAAAACAAACTTTGATTTATTAATTTTTGTCATGTAGATTCCAAAAGTTTTATACTCGAGCCAAAAGATTTCTATTTAAAAAAACTCATTATACACTATCATAATTGTTATACATCACCATTGTTTACTTAAGGTGGTTCACTTCTAGTATGTTTTCCCCCCATATTACATTAGGCACCATGAGCACAATAAAAAAGTTCATGAAAACCTAATTCCATTGAAACCCAACACAAAAACCACATCACGGACATGTCACCTATTTGCATCCATTCCACACCACGCCAATCAAATCACACACATCTAATCAAGACCCATAAACAACATTTAGTTATTTTCTAATCCTCCTTCCTCTCTGTCTTTGCAACAACACACCTTTTACATCTTGAAAGCATCACCATTTCGTGACATCACTTACAAACCCACCTTCATTTGCAAATGACAAATGACAACCCTTGAAGAATAAAACACCCGCCATCATCAATCCAAACAAACAATTTGATACTTCTTGCCTTTCAAGATGACCGCATTAATTTTTGCAAAAAATGGCTACAAGTTCCAAGCAAGGAGGTGAATTTGTTATGAACCATGTAACAATTTAAGCTTGGTGGATTGGTGTAGGGGCAATAATTCCTACAAGCATTCTTAAACTTCAACTTGATGGTTATGTTGGAACCCTAAAAAACCAACAAATTTGGCTTGTTACCCTATGTATGAACTTAACCTTCAAGAGGAGGCTTTGGTGCCAACAACCAATCTCACAAGAAAGTGTTCATTCTTCCATGTGAATTTATGCTAAAAATGGTTACAAGGTGAAATCAAATTTATATATTGCCACTATGGATGACACGGTGAACCCAATATTGCAACAAGTTTATCATTTGTTTTTGTTTGGCCATAAAATAGTTGGTACATGACCTATTGAACCATATTTAGTTTTGTGTGTGACTTCTCATTCACCAAACCCAAATAAATTTGTGAATACAATGTGCAATGTTGTTTTTGGTTCTCCTTGCATTTAAAAAGAATTGGTTTGGAAGGTGACACAAGTTTAATGTTTGTGAAAAAAAAGTTGGATGGAAATTCACACATACCTAATAAAGGTACTTTTCACATTCCACATGCTCATGAAAAATTGCTCACTTGCCCTTATGTGTGAAAGTTCAACACATCCCTTGTGCACTCCACCCTTTGATGTTCATGCAAATGTTGGTGACAACATCCATAATAACTCCCATGAAGGAATTTCAATGGCCATCACAACATTGTTGAAGTCTCATAATGTTCCCACAACTCCGCCTAATGTGGTGAATCAAGTTGAGATTCTAGGGTGGAGAGCTATGTTCCAACAATTGAATGTCATCTTCATAGGACAACTAATACAACAAGAATAAATTTTTGTGTTGTTACTCAATGTTCAACATTTATAAAATGAGCATGACCAACTATGGCCCCCAGTTTCCTTGGACAATTTCACAATCATCACAATCCACAAGTCCTCAAAAAGCTTTTCTAATTTTGTTTAACAATATGGCCCATTCTATAGGTGGAGTTGTAAACAACTTGAAGTATAACAAACTACCTCTTCCCAATGTTTGGTCTATTAACCTATACACAATATTATTCAATGTGAGGCCAATGCATTGGGTCAAACAAGTTTTGTTCTTGTTCACAATGCATCTCAACAACAATTGAATTTAATGCACTCTATATTCTTCTAGGAGTTGCCCCCAACACAAAAAATGGACTCAAATTTGCATGAAACAATGTTTACCTACAAACATGGCTTGGATGAAGGATGTTGTTTGCTTGGATGTTAAGGTTGTCAACATTACATTCATACCTCAAGGATATACATACATCTATGAGTGATTGGTTCACGAATCAACTATCACCAACATGCTCTACACCTATTTTTTCACAATTTTAATGTATTAACAAGTGGTATTGGTCCAAATTTTGTTTCCAATGTAGCAAGTGTTAGATTTATCAATTACTACCTTATTTATAAGCACATGTATTACATAACATAGAAGGTTGGCAAGGAAAGAATTTGGGAACCCAATTGAATTCAAAGATCAATAGTGTTTTTTTGTCAATTACATGGGAAATTAGAATGGTAAAAATGTTTTTAACATCAAATATCAAACATGAACGTATGTGAACATGATGAATATCAAAAAATTCATGAAAATAACGTGAAATAAGATGTGGTTCAATGCAAAAACATTCAATTTTTTCTCTCAAGTTGATTTTACATTTTGCAAATGAACTTGTGTGTGTGCGCATTTTGTTTGTTTGGTTATGACCATGTTTTAACCTTTTCAAATTATTTCTTTGTTTTGTTTTTTGGAACTATTGGATAGCCCTTCTAGTGAGGCATGTACACAATTGTTGTTTTTTAGTATTCAAACCAATGATATGAAAGTTATTGAATTTAAAATGATTTTTGTATATGAAAATCATTTTAAAATGGTGTTTTCTTATTTGGGTTTCTAAAAATGTTGTATCTTTTAGAGCCTTGAAGAAGTTTGTTAGTAGAATTTTTTGTCTCTTCATAGGTTGTGCCACCTCTTATAATATGATGGAAAGGCATATAAACACAAGTCTTTCTTCTTCCTTTTGTGACTTAGCTATGGACCTTCTTACTTTGCTTTTGTGATTTGTTAATCTTTGTTATTTTCTCATGTAGTTTGCCTTTCTAATTTTCTAGCCATGTTATATCCAACTTTTTAAAAGATTCACAAACCTTTGATAATTTTTGGCAACTCTTATACAATTATGAAAAAATATATAGGCATATTTTTAACATGTGGGGAAATGGCAAAAGGTCCCATTAGTTCAAATGAAGGAAGGCACGTGCAAATTAATGGTGACTCAAGGTCATGAACCACTTTCTATTGTTGTTGAAATTTGAAAGTGATGAGGTCCACATGGGCTAATGCCTCTAAGAGAAAGGATAGAGATGATGGGAAGAGTAGCTTGTTAAAGCCCCCCAAAAAAACAAAACAAAAAGAATTCCTTGTGAACAATTTAGGGACCTTGAACCCAAGAGAAGGCCAAAGATTTGGGATAGGGAAAATTTGAAACAAGAAAGGATTTGAACCCACCCTATTAGCCAAATCAAAGATAGATGTGTGTGACCATAAACAAATTTGAACATGACAACATTTTTGCCTTATTTTGAGGTGTGTGCATTCATGTACAATAAAAACCTCCTTGGGTTTTTTAATGTAATTAAAAAACACATTGTAAAACACAAAACCCCATAAAACATTTCAAAAAATGAAATGTTTGTAAGCACATGCATTTTGTTTTTAAAAATGTTCCACGTCATTTTTTTCTTGTTGCACTTGTTGGGTATCATGAGAAAATTATTAAAAAATAAAGTTCAAACATAATATCTGTGCTCAACAAAATTAGTTTCATGTTTTACCAAAATTGAGCTTGCACTTGTTTTCACCTAGCATGGGCCTTTATTCCAATAAGCCTCTATGCCTTAGATCCTACCCTACACTTTAAAATTAATTTGGAAGATTTTTCCATTGAACAAAACACATTGTTGTTCATAGACAAGTGAGGGAGCACAAAAGCAACTTTAACCCACATTGGGTGTAGAGGAAGACCATGCCAAGAGAGGTGTATGTTGGCAAAGGGCATGGGAAATGTCATTGCCATGTTCTTTACTAATATAACCTTGACATGACTTGCCCTTTCCACAACATTTAAGAAAATCAATTTCTCTACTAGCCTAGACGAACCTTAGAAATTTGGAAGGTTTCATAAAGGCTAGGAAAAACATTTTGCTTTATAAGGCAACTACAAATTACCAAGGAAAGATTACGAGAAACTAAAAACCCCCCATTAAGTTTTTTCAATTGTTATTCCCAAACGCTATGCCCCACCATTGGAGCTTTCGCCTGGCCGAGGGGGGGGCTTAAATGGCACTAATTGTAGAACATTGTTGAACATCCTCCAAAGCCTTCACCATGAATTACGATCACAATGTGGTCTACAAAACACTCCCATGTTCTATGTGAATTTCCATGCATGCATAGATTTGAAATCCAACTAAAAATAGAGCCTTTAATGTTTTCGATTTTTGACTTTCAAAGCTCAATATTACGAGTGCAGCAAAATTGCAACGAAGCTCAATTCACTTCTTGCATCACTTTCATTCCGGGGAGCTCATAATGCACTTGAGTGCAACATAACAATTATGCAAGTACTTAGGGATTAGGTTTTTTGTGTATGGAACTTGTGAGGTTGCATTAACTTATGGAATTAACAAGTTTAAGTCTATTTTGCATTATTTTCTTGGTACATTTAAGGTTTTGAGTGTTCACAACAATGGATTTGTTGCAAGGAAAGCCTCCATGTGAGCTCAATGTTAGTTTGATTGTGAAGCTCTCCTCCCTTACACCTAACATCATTGTTACTAATCGAAGTTGTATTGTTTGCATTACCAACATTGTGGAGAATGTTGACAATTCCAAGAAATTCAATAGCATAAAAGAGGACGAAGGAATCATAGACGAACATGGAACACACACAATGCCATTGGCAAGAATCATCAATTGAGACCACTTGTATTGTGATGTGTTGCCCATACATGCACATGAGGATCTTTACATGATCTAATTACTTGGGCAACAAAAATATGTTGACATTATTTCTAATGCACCTATAGGACAGGTAGTAGGGGTACATTCCTTACTTGACATTTGTTCTTCCATGCTTTTTTATCGTTCTTTTTGTGTTAGTTCGTTGTTGCTTGCTAATTTGTGTGTGCATATTATTTATTCATTTGTTATTGCAATTTCCTGATTCCACAATCAAACCCTAAAAAATTGAACAATTGACATCAAATGCCTTAAACAAAACAACTTTAATATGTTAACGTATTCCTTTTTCCATTTATCCCTAATGTTTTATCAAAAAAAATTCCATGTTTTGGGCCCTTCAAACAAACAAGGCACATCAACAAAAATTAACCATTAATAATATTATTACTATTTTGTCATTGTTTCCATTCATTTTACATTTGTAGAACATTTGTAAAATCCTCCTTGTAGCAATTGTTTTTCCATGTGCTATGGTTAATTGAATTTTAATAATAAGTAGCTTGCCATAAAAGAAAATGTTGCAATGTGTTATTTATCACAAAATTGCAAATTGAATTTGGGTTTTGTTTTCAAATTTGACAATAGTTTTGGATCTTGCAGTAGTGTACGAGTCATCATGTTGTGAGACTAAAAGTTGTTATTCTAGTTGCAAAAGTCAAGCTATTTTTAATTAACTAAATTTAATTTATTTAAAACATATTATTAGAATTTCAAGAATAATAATATATATATTAAAAGAACCCATAATTGTCATACCAACTATAGTTGCAAAACCATGACATCTCAATGGCCTTTGCAACTACATAGGGATTTTTGTAACTAAGTGGTTACAATTATAGTAAAAAAGGACAATAATCATTTATTTGACCAATTAAAAACCTATAATGTGTTGTTGTGTTACATGTGTGATTTCCACGTGTTATAATTATAGTTGCATTATTAATTTGCTACTTACATGTGTG
>Ga0116230_10003615_pt1 | contig 15127 bp, 8 predicted proteins | sample S1TSphfallax_3_FD_88678 | JGI IMG/M metagenome (GOLD analysis project Ga0116230, IMG submission 88678) | Host-associated microbial communities from peat moss isolated from Minnesota, USA - S1T2_Fd - Sphagnum fallax MG | ecosystem: Host-associated > Plants > Peat moss > Unclassified | place: USA... | reverse complement strand
TTATTTTTGATTAATTAAGCCAATATCCAAGGATGCTCTATGCATGAACCAGCAGTACATGTTGTCGAGAAGCTTGAAAGCAAGTGAGTGAGATGTGACAGGCTTTACATCCCAACATGTATTCTATCATGATCCCTTTGCGATCTGATACATCTCTAATTTCTCTGTCTACTAGGAAGTTGATTTTTCTACTAGGAGTCAATGCTTCTGTATTTTTCATTGGCTGTTAATCCAGTGGACTCCAGGGGATCTTCTTTTCGTTTATGTACTATGAAGCTTTGTGTTGATGTAAATATTAGGAGGCAAATATAATGCATTCATGAGGCCTTCTGTCGTTAATGGTCCTATCCACTGAACGGTGCTAATCTCTCGATTGACAGTGCATGCAACATATGTGTTATGTCCTATACGAAAATTTCAAGTTTTCTTCTGTTTTTAAACTAATATAATATAATTTGTCTCCCAACTGCCAAGGTATCACAGTATGTGGACATGTACTACAGTATATGTCAAATTCTCAGGAAGATGGCTAATACAGGTAGTATAATTATTTTCTTACACATAATCTTGCATGCTGGCCTGGATTTTCAATTCTTTTTGACTCCGTATTGTAGAGCATTCTTTTGATGCTCAAACCAATGTGTTTGATCATCAATCAGAGTAACACAACATCATTGAAATTTGATTGTCAATTGAGCAGAATCTGAAGGTCTGCCATAGAATCACATTAGTGGCTTTCTGGTTTTCTGTGGCGAATTTTTGCAAATTTCCACCCTAAAAATTAAAAAGGAAAACTCCATAACAACTTCCCTGTCATTTTATGAAACAAATTTCAAAATTTTGAGAAAGAAAAAAAGTTTGGAGAAATTTTTGCTACCTTTCCACACATTAAAAACTTTTGGGGCAGTTTTCTAAAGTTTTCTAAAGTTTCCATAGTCTTTTACAAACTTGTCACCAATTGATGCTAAGTCTGGTTGGGTGATCTCCAATGATGCTACACCAGAAACTGGAAGAGAAAATTAGGAAGAAAAGAAAAAATTGATGGATGCATTTGTAGACTTTGTCAAGAAAATTGGCATTCCTACAATGGATCAATGCCGGATGTTGGTCATGGAGAAAAGTTTCTTAAAATCTAATACCTGTAGAGACCAAACTAGCTTTTAATCATTTCTACATAATGAATGCATGTTTATTCAATTTTGAGTCTTGAGACTGTTATTAAAAAATAAGCATTTTAAGAAAATTCATTTCAAATGAAAGACCAACAGTGAAGCAAAATGCCAACAACAATTTAGTGGAGTTAGGCCTCAAAGGTTTAAATGCAAGGTTATTGACTAGACGGCCACAATGAACCAGCATCCACCAGTGTACCATCCACTGGATGCGCTTTATTACACCTCAACTGAGTTAATATTTGGTTTCACCTTGGTAATCAATTTTGTAAGAAATAGGTCTCATATAGGTAAATAGGTAACTACTAAGTAAATAGGTGATTTATGCATAGGTAAGGGCTGTTTCTATTACCTACTTACTAACAACCTCCCTTCTTGTAGGTTGTTAGAAAATAAGTAGTTAAGAAAAGCATCTGAGCTAAATACCATGATTAACTAGGTAAATGGAACCCCAGGGAAAACTGTTTCCTGACCACTTTTCATCCATCCTTCGTGGTGCACTGGTGGTTGCTAATTCACTGTGGTGTACAGGGAAGAACAAATGGCATACATTTTGGTTGTACAAGACATCATTGGATATTTCCTGGTTTTCCACAGACTGATTGCTCGCCAACAACAATCAACTCAATGTCTACCGTTTCAAAGGAGCAGATTAACCCAAGGCCAATAAAAGATGGGGCCATTAAATCTAGGCAAAAATGGGTGACAAATATTGTTAGGAAAAAAAAAGTTGCTCGACAAATTAGGTGGTGCAGCATGCACCCAAAAAGTCCAGGTTTTTTTTGGGTAGTCACTGTTCATAGAAGGGTGGGTATTAGGCGCTAGGACGACCTTCCACTCCAGGTCCCAAAAGGGACCAACTAATTGCCACACGGTTTAAAATGGTGCCAATATTCGGTTTGGTCCCCCATAATCTCAGTTTTTTCCTTCTTGCTACAATTTCACGACTTCCAAAACCAGAGATTAAAAATGGAAAGACACCAAAAGGATGTCTTCATTGACTTGACTGACGATGATCCCACATTCATTGTTTAGGGGGCGCATTTTCCCGAGGGAGTTACTGACTGTAGCGAAAATGCCTCCCCATGCGTGAAGATCTTTAACCATTTTTTTAAATTACCTTTTATTCACCTTTTTCATACAACCTTATGAAAATACTCTGCTAACTTTGGATCTTATGGGGTTCTCAGTTCTTACAGGATCCATGAAATTATGCCATGTAACTGAATTGCAATCGATAAAGTCTTTCAGCTCAAAAATAATTAGTAATGAGCCAAACAGTCTATGTAGGGTAGACAGGCCAGTGTCCATACACTTAGTGTGTCAGAGGTCTTGTGCGGTTGGAGTCTGAAGAGATGTTGTAGGGCTCCTAATTGCAAATCCATCACCATTTGAATCAAAACAAAAGGTTGAGAATTGAGAAAGATATGGCCATTCAAAGCTGGAGGGTCTAAATGACGAAAAACAATTATCTTCTACACTTGAAAATGCATGGAGATACTTGCACCCACCAATTAGCAAACAATCTCATGTGAACCTACAAACATTACCTACCCCCATCACCAGGATGGATGATTTACAAAATGAATAGAACCCTCTATAATAACATTCACTTTTGTGTTCAACATCAAAGATTTACTTTAAAAAAAGGGTGAAAATCAATGGATGTGAGCCTTTGATTGTTTAGGGAACCTTAATTCAATTCACTCTTATACAAATTAGGTCTATGGGCATGTTGGAATTATACTAAAAAAATCCCCATTCTATTTTCACTCAACCTTCTCTCTCCTTAGTGCTAGGTTACATTATCAAAAAATTCACATTGATTCTCTTTTAGAGGGGCATGATTTTGTTCTTCTTGCTAGTAGCCTTTTGTCAAAGTTGGTGAACCTCTTCCTCCTTTTCTTACTCTTCATGATTAAATGTTGTTCCTTTGCCACTTGGTGCTTAATTGTTATGACTTCCTCGTTTTGACTAATGCTTAGTTGTTATTCCTATTCCTTCTAGTGTTTAGTTAATGTTGTTCTTCTTCTTGGTGTTTAATTATTATTCAACCTCCTCCCCCTAATGCTTAGTTGTTGTTTTTTTCTAATTAGTTGTTATAATCTCCTCCTTTTGGTGTTTGATTACCACTACTCCTTTTCTTGGTGCATAGTTGTTCGTCGATCTCTTCCTCTTAATGTCCTCCTCTTAGTGCTTAGTTGTTATTGTTCTTCCTTTTGATGTTTAACTGTTATTCAACCTCTTCCTCCTAGTGTTTAGTTGTTATCTCCAACTCTTGGTTTTTAGCTATTGTTGTTTTTTTTCTTCATGTTTCACTATTGTACAACCTCCTCCTCTTAGTGCTTAGCTACTATTGTTCTAACTTTCTTGGTGTTTAGTTGACATTCAAACTCCTCCTAATGTTTAGCTACTATAACCTTCAATCCCTAGTGCTTAACTATTGTTCCTTTTCATGGTGTTTAGCTGCTACTTGACCTCTTCCACCTAGTGCATAGTTGTTATTATTCTTTTTGGTGTTTAGTTATTGTTCAAACTTCTCTTCATGGTGTTTAACTACTACAACCTCCAACTCCTAATGTTCCTTTTATTATTCCCCCTCCCTTGTTATTGCTACTCTTTTTCTTAGTGTTTTAATGTTACTTGACCTCCTCCTCCTTGTTTGTTACCCTTTACCTTCCCCCTCCCTTTTTCTCATGTCTTAATTATTCAATAAAATGCTACAACATTGTTGCAATGTGCCCTCAAGCAAACATCCTAGCCCTTGTTTGTTATGTAGCTTCCTGTTGAATTATTGTTATGACCCCAAGTTAACATCCATGTACATTGATTCTTGTGCCTTATAGCACATGTGGAATTTTTTATGCAATCAATTGTTGACTTCCTTAATAGTTGTTATAGACCAAGTTGTAGCAATTTTGATTTTGATCTATCTCTCAATTGGGCAACCTACTATTCAATTTTCAACAATCAAGTAATGTGTTACTCTTTTATTATTATTTTATTCCTTATCTTTCTTGTTTTTTTTTTAAAAATTCCTCTTTAATCACTATGAAAAATCACATCTACTAAAACCACATTACCTTGCAATTAAAACTCAAAAAACAACTCCTATGCAATTGTTATATAATCATCCCTTGGGTATTACAACTATTGTGTAATTATCACTTTAGAAATATAATGTATCAATAAATAAATTGCCATGTCATAAAATTAATTAGATGTATTATAGTTCACACACCCCCAAACTCCTTAATAGATTTAATTGTGAGTCTAAATGTGAAAACAACAGAAGGACTAAGAGTTGCGGATGCTCCTTGGCTCGCAACACTTTGGGGATGGAAGGATGTGCTAAAGCTTCAAGATGGGGACTACACAGAGGGACAAGCAAATCAATTACTCACACAAACCTGCACAAACCAAACAACAAGTTGGTTAGTGCATAGTTGGAGCATTTTTAGTGCACAAATGAGTCACGAACAAACATGGACTCACAAGACTCACCATGGCCCGAACTTGGGGGAAGCCACCACCTTCCCCTTTATAATATTCTATGTGTTTCACCACAGGGCTAGCACCCAATTGTCATTTGTCCTAAGACTCCTAAGTTGGAGTCCCGAAATTTTCAAAATTGCGACTCCCACAACTATGGAAGCCCATATCTTCTTTTTCAGACCTTTGATCAAAATGAAATCTAAAACAAAATTATAGCCTTCGTCAAGATCTTTCCAACGGTATGTGGCATACCACTTGCACAGAAGGAAATTAGGGCGATTCTTGACTTTTAGTGGTTGGGAGTCAAACCATCAATTCGATTCCCGACCCTTCTCTTGGCCATATCTGTTTTAAGAACCCAAATGGGTCATGCGAACCCATTTTATACATCTAATTTTCAATATATTTTCAATGATATAAAGAACGCTTCAATGTAATGAGTTTTGACCCCTGCAATTGCCCTTTGAAGATTTGGAGGTCCATTACAACTTCAATTCCCAAAGTGGGAGCTCACTTCGGAGTGTGGGGTTCATTCCCTCACACTCTCTTGCACTCCTGGGAGCATGAAATGTGACTCCCGGACTCACTCTTGGTTTGCATTGTTGTAAACCCTTGCCTTGGTCGCGAACTCGAAGTTAAGGTTGTGACAATAATTACAAATGCATTAAAAATGGGTCTTTTATATAATAATTTATACACATCGTACATACATATATAGTTAACAATTTTTTATTTATTTTAAGAGTTACATCATAATTACATGTGGCAACTACTTTAAAACTATTATAAATGTGTCACTAAAACAATAATTATGTTGAAATTAGTGCATAATGTATATACATGCAATCATGTCATGTGTTCACATTTCCACCACCCATTATGGGATACATTTGTAATTAGTTTTCAATTGTGATTCCCATTGATACAATTAGTATGGCCACCAGTGCACAACTACTAAAATATTATTGTTCAACTATGTTATGACTATAATAAAATTATTTATAACCTAATATGATGCACCCCCAAGCTCTTCAATAGATTCAACTACAAGTCCAAGGTGAAAAGAACGAAAGGATACGAAGTTGGGTATGCTTCTTAATTTATAGCACTTCCAGGGTAAAAGGGCATGCTAGAGCTCTGGGATGGGAACTAAGATGAATGACAAATGAGTCAATTATTCACACAAACCTACATAAACCAAATAACAAGTTGGTTAGTGCATAGTTGAAGCACTTTTGGTGCATGGACAAGCCACAAGCAAACATGGATTCATAAGACTCATCACAACGTGAATTTGGGGGAAGCCAACACCTTCTGCCTTATAGTATTTTCTATGCTTAGCCACAAAGCCTGCATCCAAATGTCATTTTGTCCCAAGACTCCCAAGTTGAAAGTTTTTAAATTCTCGAAATTGGGATCTCCACAACTTTGGAATCCCATCGTTTTTTGTGTAAATTTCCAATTGAGATGAGGTCTAAAGAAAAGTTGTAGCCTTCATTGAGATCTTTCACACAGTATGTGGCACACCACTTGCACACAAATAAATCAAACCAATTCTCGACTTTTAGTGGTTAGGAATCAAATTAATAATTTAACTCCCAACCCTTCTTTTGGCCATAACTTATGTTTTAAGTACATAAATGGGTCATGCACGCCCTACACTTTCAAGAACATGAAATGTGACTCTTAGGTTTCACTCTTGGCCCGCACCTTTGCAAGCCCTTCCCTTGGTTGGGAGCCCAAGGCTAAAGTTACGACATAATAAAGATACATACACATTAATTATTTTTATCTTCATCATATGTGTTTCAATTTGAATGAATTAAAATGTTATGGGAGCACTATCTCCAGTTCTAAAAATTATTTTTGAAATGCAAAGGAAAACAAGTAATTAAAAAAATAACAAGAAGAAAAATAAGATTTCCAACTTATAAAACATTTTGTTTTCCCCTTTTTGGACTCCTACTTTCAAACCTCATAACTTTTTATTTTTTATTCATTTCAAATGATTTAAAGTATTATAGGAATGTCAACTAAAATTCTACAACTCATTTTTCAATTTTAACAACAACATAATAACATACAAGGAATTTTTTGGGTGTTTGGGAACCGGCCTTTGTAACACTTAATGGTTTGTCTTTAAGAGCTTTTGACCCCCTTTAGTTTGAGGGACCCTAATTTTCTCAATTATATTCCATTTTTTATGATTTTTAGTGCATTAAATGTGGCAATAGGAGGGGTTAAAAAAAATTTACACATTAAAAAAATGGAGCATTTAATGTTGGCAAGGTAAAATAAACCAAAAAAATAGTCCACCCAATGTCCAATTAAGAAATGGAATAATCTTTTATATGGACACAAGAAAGTAGATTGAAAATATTTTGAAATAAAAATATAAAAACATAGGGCCCTACATTTAGTTTATGGGAAGTTGGATACAAAATTTGAATAACTTTGGTATCATAAAAATAGGTTGAAAGTATGTTCAAATCTAACTAGGTCAAAATGGTGTTCAAACCTACTTCATATTAAAAATTTGATATATTATGATTATAATATTTATAATCGAATAACAGATAAGTATTTTTTAAGGCTCACTAAGTTGATTTTTTTTAAAAATCAATATTTCATTTACATGTAGCCCATTTTGTGAAATCAGACATTTTGTGCAAGTAATTTTTAAAAACTTTTACTTAAATTTACTTTCAAGATGGTTTTTTTCACCATTTTAAATGTAGATTACAAGATTATTATCAAGTTAATTATTGTGCAAAAAACATTTCTATTTTCAATAAATTAAAAGTTTTTCATGGCTGCATATAATTTGTTTTTACAAGGAGTAGTAAACCGTCTACTTTACCTTACATACAACCCCTTCCCCTTGGATTTGGCCTATTTTGATCGTTTAACTATTATAATTGTAACTCAATTTACAACTAAAACATTTAATCCATATGTTTTGTCTTCAAATTCCATGTTATAAATTATATAAAGAAAGCTTGTTCTCTTATGTTTTTAATATTAAAATACATGTGCCATTTTGGGTTTAGCTTGAAAAAACTTAACCTAAAAGCAAAACATAAAATAAAAAATAAAATTTTATGATTATTTTTTAATGCACTTAGTCTTGTGATTTCTTACCTATTTACTTACCTAGGTTAGTAAGCAGGTCCTACTTTTCTACCTACCTATGTAGGTAGGTACGTACATCCTAGGTAAATATGTAGGTATGTAAATCTTAAGACCTACCAACCTACTTAACTACTATAATTTTTTTTGTTTTGAAAGTTTTTATACAAAATAATTAGTAAACCATGTAATAGTTTTTTAATATGCCACATGTCACAATTTTGGACCATCATTAATAATCATGATGGATGATGGAGATCAATATTTTGAAAAACAAAATGTCCTCTACAATTAAAAAATGGAGTTGCAAGGCTAATTGCAAAACATTCTTTTTTTTCGGGATGAATTATTTTATTTAAATTTTTAAAAAATATCTCTAAGTATTTAGTAAAGGTCATGACATGTGACTATGAATATTCAATTAACAATTATATGCTTTTGGTTTGTCTTGTATACAAATGGGGCAGAAACAAAAGGTTATGAAAACTTACAATTTCCAATTTCAAATTTGGTGTTATCTATTTTTGAGGGGGTCATTCCTTGTATATTTTAAATAACACTTGAGGTAAAATGGTATTTCCTAGTATGGTATGAAGTAATATAACATTTTCAGTATATTTCTAAAAAAATGATATAATGAATTGTAAGCAGTTTATTCACATTTTTAAAATTAATTTTTTAATTATTTGTCAATAACTTGCTCCCTATTTTTTTTTGCATGTCATGTGGTAATATTTGAAAATGGCCTCCCTAATTGTCTATTATTTTTATAACTAGTCAACATTAGGGTCATTTAAGTTTACTACATTCATTTCCTTGGCCCTATCATATGTCATTTCAAAGCTATGAGGCAAATCTATGTAGTAACATTGTTAAACTTTTGACCTACTAGTAGAAGGATCTTCCTATGTTGTTTACTAAATTGATGTAGTGTGTGTATGGAGGAGATTTTTAATAGCAAAATTGTATTCACATTATTGTTCTTCATGTTTTTGTTCATCTGACTTGTGATCATCTTCATTTCTTTTAGTGTTTGTTGTTACTATGTAAACAGTTAAAGCTTGAATCATTTTGTCGATTGTTTTCGGGTTATATGGTCATATGCTTATTGCCTTAAACACAAATTTGATGGTCTATTTTGTAAGCGATTAGTCTAAGGCTTGGTCCATCCATCCAACCAATGTGATCATGTTTAGGTCCATGTAATTGTTTCTAGCCATAATTACATCTAGACAACCTTTTTAAATGTTGTTTTGAAAGGTTTAAAACATGAAACATCTAAAAGCTACAAGCCATGAAATATATGTGAGGGTAAAATGGTCATATTTAATCCAACGTCTTGGGCTTGCTTTGTTGCCTCTAGGGTTATATGATTGCCATGTCCATTTATAATTAATAAATGTTAATTGGTTAAAACATTCCACCTAGAATGATGCGCTCCCAAGCTCCTTGATAGATTCAAATATGAATCTAAAATGAAAACAACGGAAGAGTAAAAAGTTTACGCACGCTCCTTTACTCACAACACTTTGGGGGTAGAAGGGCGTGCTAGAGCTTCGGGATCAAACTAGGAAAATTGACAAGCAATTTACTTACTCACATGGGTTCGCACAAACCAAACAATAGGTTGGTTAGTGCATAGTTAAAGCATTTTGGTGCTAAGACGAACCACGAGCAAACTTGGACTTACAAAACTCACCACGGCTCGGACTTGGGGGAAGTGACCACCTTCCCCCTTATAGTATGCTATGTGCCTGCCCACGAGGCCCACATCCAAATGACATTTTGTCCTGGGACTCCCAAATGGGAGTCCTGAAATTTCCCAAAGTTGGGACTCCCGTGACTTTGGGGCCCCATAATTTTGTGTGCAGACCTCCAATTGAAATGAGGTCTAAAGCAAAATTATATCCTTCATTGAGAGCTTTACAATAGTATGTTGCACCCCATCTACACGCAAGGAAATTGGGAAATTTTTGACTTTTTGTGGTCAGGAGTCAAATTGCCAATTTGACTCTCGATCCTTCTTTTGGCCATAACTTGTCTTTTAGATGTGCAAATGGGTCATGCGAGCTCACTTTAAACATCTACGTTCCAAGAGCTTTCCAGTGGTATAAAGGACTCCTGAATCCATTGAATTCTTACCCCTGCAATTTTTCTTTGAAGGTTCAAAAGCCCACCAAGACTTTAATTCGTAAAGTTGAAGCTCCCTTGGGAGTGTGATGGTTCATTCCATCACATTTTCTTACGTTCCCAAAAGCATACAAATGTGATTCCTGGGCTTCTTTCTTGGCCCGCAACCTTGCAAGCCCTTGCCTTGGTCTCGAGCCCAAGGTTAGGGTTGTGACATAAAGTATATATTTTCGAGAAAAATAAAAACTATTTAAACAAGAAATGAGTCATCCAAGTTTTTTTACATTATCATGCATGTACTTGGTTTGTAAAATTTGATGTAATTATTTTTCAATATTTTATTTTAAAAGATGTAAAATTCTAAAACATCTCACCCATTGCATTTATTGCATAACTTATATTTAACCATTTGCAAAATTTGGGGATGGTATTATAAATTGTATTGGACCTTCATTTGGCAAAAACCCTAATTCTTGATTGTATGCTTGCTTGGTTGCCTATTCATCTAAATTCCATGTATGATTTGTGGAATATTGTGTTGGTTATATGATGTTTGTAAGGTTTTTTAAATGAATTGCAAGAATGAAAAGTAAGACCTTCTATTCTGTAAACTTCAAAACCTTTAGCTTGTCTTATGTTTAATTTTGAATGTTTGCACTTGAACCAAAACCATAAACTTTAATCCTTAGTATTCCATCTTGGAATGGTGTAAGCCTTGTTTATGTTAATTTGGCAACCTTTGATTTTAGGTAGTGCAACAATGTGGACATGCTACATGCTTACATAATTAATGTTCAAACAATGATTGTTGAGTCCTTTTGTTATGTTAGCAGGGTGAAAATGGTAAAATGTACAACTAAAAGTACTTGCCAATCTACTTGTTAAGTGAACAAAAAATAGAACCAAAACCCATCACAAAATTGTTACACATTTAATCTTTTTAATTGAATGATAAATAAAAAGATATTTTTTCATTATTACGCATTAGTTTTCAAAACTTAGGTTTAAAATAAACTTTTATAAATGCAAGTCACTTTTAAAACCTACATTATGTAGTGTAAAATCCGATTCAAGTATGTGTCAAGTATATTCTACCAAAAAGAAAGTAGATTTGTTTTTTAGTGATGTCGTTGAATATACAATGATCTTCATGTTATAATTTCGTACATGTATATTTCATTAAAGTTTTTAATGAAAAAGTAGGTTTGAACACCATATTGACTAATCTATTTCAAACATACTTATTCCCTACTTTTATTATTCCAAAGTTTTTGAAATTTTGTAATTGATTTACAATAAACCTAATTGTAGGCTTCATGGTTTCAAAATGAAATTTAAATAAAATTCAAATCTATTTTTTTACGGTTTTATGAAAAGCTACATTTTCTTAAACTTGATATTTTTTTGTCAACTTATTTCTCCATATTTTACCATGCTTTCACCTAGTAATCCTCCTAATCCCATTTTTTTGGATTTGGTCTCACCATTCAAATGGTCACAAAGGAAGCTCAAAGGTATGTTCCATGACCTATCATCCCTTCATAAAAACCATGTTTGTTTTTCAATAACATCCATTGTTTCCTTGAATGTTTCACTTGTCCATTCGCCCCTAATTACAACCATGGGAACTTTATTAACCTTTGGTTTTTTTCGTGTTTGTGTTTCAATAATAGATGGCATATTTTCCTTCTCCATTAGTCAATCCAACATGCTACTTCATCACCTTCAAAGCATAATCAAGTTCATCACTTCTTCACTCCTCTTGGTCCCAACCTCCAAGGAGTTGGGGGTTCACATGTTGGTCCAACAAGTGGTAGGACTCCAACCTCCTTTTTTCTTGAACACAACCCAAGAGATGAGAAAATGAGCTAAATCTAGATATGTTACAATTACATAGGTCTGTAATGGTTCAATAAAATCTATGAATGTGTAAAAGTCTTCAAAGTCCTTCCACACTAAAATGACATTTGATGTAGATGTGTAGGTTGTGGGTATGAAGTTGAAGTTGTAATGAGGTTGAACTCTATGAAATGTGGTCCTCTTTACACTCTCAACTCTAGATCTCCTTCTAGAATAGATTGTGCAAACTAATGATGATGTAAGTATTTCTTGTACCTCTCTATGTAAACTTGATCTACGATATATGTTCCTACATTTGATCCTAGTGCTAGTATTGCTAGGTATGCTTGCTTCATTCCTAGGTTCTTATTAGATCTGCTTTTTTGCACTCCTCTATCTACTCCCTACCCTAATTTTTGTTCCTCTACATCATCTACTTTTGCTTTAAAACTCTGACTTACTATAGTTCTAGGAAGCAGAAGTTCTATGAACGATACAGTTCACTCTTCTATGGTATCTGATATGGACATATTTGTAGAAACACAAATTACAGTAAAAATGAGTTTTCTTGCATAGCTGATTTCAACATTGCCTGGATGTGACTTGTTGTCTTGCTAGACTTTTTGGCAAGAAATGCAAATTGCTTTGCTGATTTCTCATTCAGGTTGGTAGTAAATGAGTGTAGGATCCAAGGATTGGAATTGGGTTGATAATAAATGTGCATGTTTGTTCCCAAATATCAAACTCAAATTGCCTGTGGTGAGGTTTGTGCAATCTAAGATTCTTAGAGTTTTTCTAATTAATGATTAGTTACATGCCTTTAAATGTAACAAACTCACCCCATTAACTAGATAGTTGCCCCTGCTCTTATTGCTGAATTTTTAAAAAACTGGCCCAAGTCACCCCTAGACCAAACATTTCATTTGGTAAAGATGGACAATTATTCCTCGGATTATTTCCTATGCCACCCATAACCAAACAGCCAAAATATTACCATACTTGTCTACCTATGTTTTTGGTCTATTGCATGCATTAAAATGTGCAACTTCACCCCAACCACAAAACAAAACCCCACATAATTGTGGTTAGAAAAACTTCAAACCAAATTGCTTTCAGCCCATTAACTGCACATTAAATTAAACCAACTTTCTGGATTAATGGACCAAAGAGACTGCTCGAATGTTTTTCCATCTGAACATTTGGTTATAAGGATGTTATTGAACAGCAGAAGGCCAGTGGCAAACAGTCACTGGTTGTTCGGACACCAACCTCAGCTGTGTGTACCCTTGTGGGGCTGTGTTTTGATATCATTTGTCACATCAGTGGTCCTCATTTTCGAAGGCAGACAACCTGTAAGCAGCATAACTGTAGATTTTCCAGTACATATTGCCATCCCACATCCTGACATCCCAAAAGCCTAGTTTCCATTGAGTCCCCCTTGTCCAAAAAGAATATTTTCCCAAAATAGATTTCCAAATTGTCTAGAAAAAGAATAACATAAAATCTAATGTGAAATTCCTGCAAGGCTTCTTTCTAGGAAATTCAGCTGACTTTATAACAAATAAAAAGCTTCACCCATCTCAAGTGGAGTGGAGATTTCATGTAACTCAAGTGAAGGGCCAAAGTGAACCAGCCCTCCTGACTGCACCAATTGTATGGCCACTGATTTTCAGTTGGTTCTTATATGGTGGTTTAAAATTAATCATATATGGTGGTTTTCTTTATATAATTTTTGTATTCAAATTTAGAGGCCAGATGTGGGTTTCACATTTGGATTTGTTTTCTCACGACCAGTTCTTAAGTTTCTGGTTCTTGTGTATGAGATAATAACCGGTTATCAGCACCGGTTTTCATTAATCGGTTATCATTAGAAAGGATGCACTAAGGAGGAGGGCAGGCAGGAAGCAAGCAGCACGTAGAGACAACAACCAGGCAACAAGCCAGAACAAAACAGGCGACGATGGAGGCGCTTCAACTCAAAGAAAAAAACGATTTCAACTAGCCGCAACACATAAACACAAGAGAGACTATTTTTAAAATAATTTTGGGTTAAATTTCGCCAAATTTTCGATATGAAAAAATTGAAAAAAAAAACCACTGCCCTCCAGTGTTTCAGATGGCCCTGTGGTAAAGTCCTTGTCAGTTCTGTGGATTTCCCATCTGAACTTTGTCAGCGAATAATCTGGTTCATGTTACAATGATAGGTTGGTGTTAGTGGTGATATTTATGTTTTCTGAAGCATTATCTTTTTGAGAACTGGATCCTTGCATTCTGGATCCTTCTATCCGATTGTCCTTGTGGTGAAGGTACTGTGATACTTCTCTGACCCTTCTGGACCTTCATCCATGTATTTAATTTGAGTTTTTGAGCGAACATCCCTGAAGCCTTCTAGACTTCTTTCCGACCTGACTCTAATATGGTTCTTTTCCCCTCCCTTGATAACTTATTTCAATTTTGAATGACCACCAAGATTTGAATTAGCTGGGACCTCAGGCCACCCATTAAAATTATGTTAATGGACACTCCACCCATCATAGTGAGGGCTCGTGTGGATGATGCACTAGTAAGTTAGACACCAAAACATCCAATATATTGCCGAATTGTTGATGCTAACTACAACCCCTTATGCGTTCTTCTTGAAGAGATATCCTTCCGTTATTTTGAAACCAGCATGTATGTTCCCAAGTTCCCCAAAGTTTATGATGGTTCTCAAAAACTTTCTAAAGTTACAAAAAGTTTATACTTATTAGACAGCCCTCCTATTTCGAATTCTTCACTTTCACACAAACAGGCTTAGCCTAGTGCAGTCTCCAAGTCTTCAAAAACTATGTACCACTGATGAGAAAAAGATTGTATTCATGAGACCCAACAAAGAATTGTGCTTCTTCAATAAAATCTATAACATCGAACACAGCGTTTTATGACTGGTAGGAGCCTGTCACAAAATCGATCACATCATCAAGAGCTAATTCATTCACCGACAAAAGTTCATCCACAACGCATTTCCATTTGTGCCCTTGCAATACATGAACAGATTACTTGCACAGTCCTTAAATTATAATCAGGATATCGATGCCTCTACATGTAGTATAGTAGTCGAGGATTTTCAGAGAATGGCTTAAACTCCCCAACCTCAATGTACGAAGTCAACTGCAGTGGCGACCAGCTGGGATCTCACACAACTAACATCCCTACTCGTCAATTAGTGCCATCATCTGCCCGGATGTTGACGCTGCTTCATCTAACTAGGGACTTGGGAGGCGGAGGTGAGGTAGAAGAGCTCGTCGGAGGTGCCGTCGGGACTGTAGACGCCCTGCACCTCGTTCAGCACGTTGCACTGCGCCAGCACCTGGTTCAGGTCG
>Ga0116230_10003613_pt1 | contig 15129 bp, 13 predicted proteins | sample S1TSphfallax_3_FD_88678 | JGI IMG/M metagenome (GOLD analysis project Ga0116230, IMG submission 88678) | Host-associated microbial communities from peat moss isolated from Minnesota, USA - S1T2_Fd - Sphagnum fallax MG | ecosystem: Host-associated > Plants > Peat moss > Unclassified | place... | reverse complement strand
TGTAGGCAAAAGCCCGCGTGTAGGCATAGCCTGCAACCTGCATCGGCACAATGCAAGCCGTATCGACAAGCCATATTGGAGTGGATGTAGCATCTAGCAATCGTTGTTTGGCGAGGCGTTCGCTTGGCACCGGCATGTCTTCGGCTACTATTACGGCCGCATCGTCCGCCAGTTGTTCCAGCAATGATGTTTCGTTGTTTTTTTGAATCCAAAAAAAATAATCTATCGACCTTTTGTGCAGTTCTCTCTGGACATCATGTGCTCCTTCAATCTCAAAAGCGAATCGACGATCGGAAGCATATAGTTCATCTTCGGCGATTTCTTGATAAACCAGCAGAGGTAGCGAAAACTCTTCCGCTAACTGCAGAGATACATCCAGTGCGGGGTTTTCGTGAGCCCTGACGGCGTGCTTCATCCAGTAGAGGACATATTTGCCCTTGATCGAGCCATCTTGAAGGATGCTGGTCCTCTGCGCAAGAAAATCGCTCAATATTTCTAGATTGACGCTCATATCAAATGCTCCGGATAAAAAACCTATTGGGTAATTAAATTGCGCTTCTTTCGGCGTAATATTAACCAAGGGGAAATTATGGCAGCTGTTTTGAGACTGTAAATAAAATATCGCGTCTGTTCAACCTAGTTGCTAGCGCACCGACGAGCAGATTTCTTAGCTCATGAGCAAAAAAAATCCAATCCAAACTTCTCCGAGGCTTCGAACCTATCGAAGATTCAGTATTTTGGGCATGTTAAAAACAATATTTTTCACCGTGCCACCAGCCCTTTCTTTGCTTTTTTTGATTATCGTCTTTATAGTCGGATCGATGATCAATTCTGGGTTTTTTAAATATATGGCCGGTCCTCCTCACGTAAGTGGACAGAAGAGCACGCCTTGAACTTTCGGCACTAATAGCACCGCAAAAATTTCAAACATTCGCTTCACTTGGACGACCCGCAGCCAGTGCTCGTAACCGAGATAAAAGACCAATCGAGTACGATTCGATCTCCTTTGTAGTGCCGATGTAATTGCTGAAATACTCCGCAGTCGAGTTTGCTTGTTGCATCGGAGGTATTTCATCTATCCAACCAAGACGGCTCAAGCCTTTATATATCGGATACTTTGCCAAGTAGGTTAAGGTCTCTTTCCCGTAAATAGGACCTTGTAGATGATGGTTAAATTCATGGATCGTTCTCTCTAGAGATTCGGCCGACAGTGCTGGGGTATGCCCCAGGCCGACTTCAATATAGCTCTCGAAAGATTGTCCTGATTGTCCTGTATTGCCCACGATTTTTGCCCTGGGTAGACCTATCTCGCTGCTTACTTTATCGAGTGTCGACTGCAAGCTTTCGTTCATCGATTTTTCTTCTGGACTGGCAAAAGTTTTGTATTGCAGGTTGCCTACTTCGTCGATCAGGTCTAAGAGATCGCCATTGCCTGCATTTTTGATTTCTTCTCGAGCTTTTGGGTCATATCTGAGAGCTTCGAGGCGCTTACCGGCGAGTTCCGGATGTTTTGCCAGTGCGTCCTGAGCTTTTGCTATTGCTTCATTTACAGGACGCACAGCGCCCTCATAATCACTGACGCGAGCCACTAAATCTGGTGTGGTGAAACGGCTAATAAAGGCGTCTATATTTTGGTCTGTCCACAATTTGCTATTTCCCATGCGCCTCAGTTCCGTTATTACCGTGGTGCGTTGCTCTGGAGCCCAATCTCCAAGACTGAGATCGACAGTATTATTTTCGGCAAAGGCTTTGAGCCTAAGCACCTCATAGTCAGGGGGTCGTAATTCGGGCCGGCTTTCGGCTAAAAAGGTGAGGATGGGGGACCTTATTTCTGTCTGGCCATCATAATGTTGGGCGACCCAATCTTCGGTGGTGAGCTTGCTGGTTTTTGCTCCGTCGGGCGCAGTATCAATCTTCAACTTATTACCCGGCACTATGTGGTCGAAGCCAGCTAGAGCAAATCCTAGGGCCATATTTTCGCCGGCACCGACGCCCAGCTCCTTAAATGTTGCCAGTCGACCTTTGGTCAGTCCGGTATGAAGCTCAGCGCCTACTAAGCCGCTTGCGGTGCCCGATAAGCCATAAACGATGCTATCACTCAAATAACTTCTAAATCCTGGTCGTCCCATTAAGCCCAGTGAGGTTGCCTTGCCATTGATTGCGCCAAAGATTGCAAACTCGCCAACATTGTCGACAAATGCTGCCGTTTTACGCAAGCCAAAATGATCGCTCTCTTGAACCGGTGTTGCAGCTGCGACTAATGCGCCGGTCAGCCCCATCTTCAGTGCTTCCATTCTGGCAGTACTGGTGGCTGCCAGCTGGCCAATGCCACTGAGTCGGCCTACAGCCATATCTATGAGACAAAAGTCGATTGCCGAGCCTACTGCGCTGCCAGCTTGTCCAAATTTGTCGCCTTCTGCCGGGGCGTCAACTATTTGCATTGATGCGGTGTTTTGCTGCCCACCACTAAAAAGTTGCGTCATTCCGTCCGCAGGCTTTTGAAAAATGCCATATTCTGCTCCGCGCAGAAAGTAGGATAGATCAGCTTGAACGTTCTGCGGCTGCGATTTTTCCGCAATAGTGCGCAAAGCTTCTGAAGCTGATAAATCTGCCATGAGAGCCTCCAGGCAATTGGTCCGTATGGACTAGCCTAAATGTAACATCGTCACATAACGAAGGTGTGACGATTATGCAAAAAGGCATGATAGGCGGCCTAAGTCTTCAGCGCCAGCAAAAAAAACTTAGCTGCATTGATACTGTGCTCTTCCAAAGAGTATGTGCAATCGCTGTCCACCCAGGTCTTTTTTTCGCCGTGGGCAAGGGCAAAAAAGTAGCGCGTCACATCTTCAGCTTTCATGTCTTTGCGAAACTCGCCAGTCTCCTGGCCGTGTCTGATCAGATCTGAAAATCTCAGCAGACAATTATTGTCTTTGTTAGCAGGAAAAATTAGCCGACTCCGCTCAATAAACATGCGTGCCAGGCCTTTGTTTTGCTCGCTCCACTGAGCCATATGTCTTATTTGCTCGATAAATGTTTCGGCAACGCTTGCACCTTTGACTATCCCAGCCGTTTCCTGCATCAAAGATTGAAGTATCTCCATATGCAGCTGCGCCAGGAGCTCATCTTTAGAATCGAAAAAGTTGTAGAAAGTAAATTTGGAGATTAAGGCCGCTGCAGCGATATCATCCACTGATGTCCTGTCGAACCCTTCTTTTTCAAAGAGCAACTTGGCCGCGTCCAGAATTGCGGTGCGGGTAGCTAAACGTTTGCGTTCTCTAAGGGTTGTCATAGCAATAACTTACTACAAAACCGCACTCAAATGTGAAATCAAACTCATAGCACATTATCAAACTAGAGTATGATTTCTGCCATGAGTTTTGCCTGGAGGGCACGAATAATGAAAGTAATGCGATTCCATGAGTTTGGCGAGCCGTCAGTACTGCGTATGGAAGAAGTACCGACCCCCGCCCCAGGAAAGGGTCAGATTCTAATTAAGGTAAAAGCGGCCGGCGTCAATTTTGCTGATTGCTTGCAGCGCCGCAATCTTTATCCTATGCCTCAGCAGCTGCCGGTAACGCCTGGATTTGAAGTAGCTGGAGTGGTCGAACAACTGGGCGAAGGTGTTAAGGGCTTTTCTAAGGGCGATCGAGTCCTGGGTTTGCCTACAGGTGGCGGCTATTCGGAGTATGCCGTAGCCGAAGCGTCTTTGGTATTTGCTATCCCCGATGAAGTTTCGTTTGAATTGGCAGCAGCTCTGCCGGGACAGGCCCTGACTATTTTTTATATGCTCGACGAAGCACACATAAAAGCAGGACAGACCGTAGCTGTCACCGCTGCGGCTGGCGGCGTCGGAGCTGTTGCTGCCCAGATTGCCAAGCTCAAGGGAGCATCAAAAGTCTTCGGCATTACGGGCAGTGCTGTTAAACGTGATGGTTTGAAGGCCAATGGATATGATGCAGGCTTTAGCGCAGACCAGAGCGACTGGACTGACAAGCTATTAGAAGCGACTGCTAATGCCGGTGTTGATATTTACCTGGACAGCGTTGGTGGCGACATGTTTATCGATGGTCTTAAAGTGCTTAATGTTGGTGGCACTATTGTTGCTTTCGGCAGGGCCGCAGGCAAAACAAATAGCCTTGATCCGTAGTCTTTGATGCGTAAGAATCAGAGTGTGCGCGGTTTTTCTCTATACAATTACATGACTCGTCCAGATTTGCTCAAAAGCGGTCTGGAATTTCTCATGCAGGCACATAAAAACGGTAAGTTAAATATACCGGTCAATGTACAAAACTAATTTATGAAATTGTCCTGCGCGGGTAAACTAGATTCCGATGTGAGTCAGGGGCGAGATGAATTCAACAACATCAAATTTGCCAAGAATTATTTTTCATGAGGTTCAGGACCTTTCGAAAAAAGCCACTATTGTCATGTTGTTTTTAATACTGGCTTTCGTTCTGATTGCGCTTTTGGGAGACAAGATACATCTCGCCTGCGATCCTGATTATAAGAGACAAATCGATCAAGAGCAGGCAGAGAATAAATCGTTAGATGATAAATTGCGAAAAATTGAGCAAGAGTCCAAACTTCGCAAGCCTTAGTTAACGCGACTGCGGTCTAACGAGCGAAACGAATCGGTCCAACCAGCCTATCGCCATTTTGCCACCACCGTCTAAGTCCCTGGCGACTGATTGAATTATTTCTGGCCTCTCTAAAACTTTTTCTATCCACGAATGTTCCGGCAGGCGCTCGCAAAGATCAACCAGTGCCGACAGTGCCTTGCTTGAGTGATCAAAGCGATAGCGGCTAATTGTGGAGAAACCCGGCTGCCGGAATCGAACGCTCGCCACAAAGCAGTCAGACTCGGCTCATTTGCGGATCCCAGTCCAATTGCGGAAGCTCCGACAAGTTGCGGTCGCCAGTTACTTTCGTCTAGTAGCGCAATTATCTGTGGTGTCAAATCAGAGTTTTCGGCTAGCAACTTTCTCAAAAGTGCTGTGGCGTCTTCGCTGCCTCTATTGAGGTTAAGCAGCTCCAGGTAGAGCGGCACAGGAGCATAAGCGGTAAATAAAGGCTCAAAAGCTGGAAAGTCTGGAAATTCTGACATTAGTCAATCCACTGCGCAGAAATAAGTTGAGATCAAAAGTTATTGTCCCTGCGCTTTCGACACATCCGAACTACACTCTTCTGTAGCCAGTCTTTTGATGCGGCAAAAAGACTTTTTTTCCAAATCCCAGTCATAGACAAGAGTAAAAGGTTTGTAGTAGCCAGTCCCATCCTTGCTATTTCCGATCGTCTTTATTTCGATAGAGTTTGGACTGAGCCAGTGTGCGCCAAAAATATGCACATAGATGCTGCTCATAATGCTGGACTTATCGCTTTTATTTGTAATAGAGTCGATAAATTTGGCACTCAGATCAATTGGATGACCAAGATCATTTACCCTGTATAAGTAAGTAAGCGTCGTATCACTACCGACATAGTCATTAACAATAAAGGCCTTGCTGTCCGGCGACCAGAGAATGTCGGCATCCCGCATATAAGAGAAAAAAGCGACTTTTGTTTTTTTATCCTTGCGGATAAACAGGAGGTAATGCCCGTCGCTGTGCGCGACATCAGGTGTTGAGGATAGACTGCCATATTTATTTGGAGGCAGATTACCAATAGACTGGTCCACATTTATAATTTCGTACAGGCAGTCAGGCGAACTAATATGGTTGATTTTGCCTGGAAAGCCAATTGCGCTACAATATGGCCGAGGCTGAGAGGCGCTCACGCCACTGATGACCCATATTGGGTTTGCTTCCTTATCAGCCGCAGGCCTGGTACATGGCATGGCTACAGCAAATAGTGCCAGCAAAAGCCCTGTGGCCGCGACAGCGGCTCTGTCCCGGTAAAGCTGATAAGTTGTAATAACTGGGTTCATAATCCTAATCTATCAGAAACAAGTCGTGTCTGTGCGGCCAAATTTACTAACAATTTTTATTCATGGTCTTACCGGAAAACTAAAATAAGCCTTGCTCATCTGCACCGCTCCGAGCTTCTTGTAAAAGCTTATGCCACTGCTATTAGTGCTGGGCGTCATAACTTGAATGGTGTCACATTGTAGGTCTTTTGCACGTGCATGCAGCTTGTCGAAAATTTTGGAACCGATAGAACCTCCCCGTACGTGCTCATTCAACCAGAGTGCATCAACAAACAAAAATCTGTACTGGTGCCAACTGTCGTAATGCGGCATAAAACTGCAATAGCCTTCGATTACGCCTTTAATCTCAACTACCCAGCATTCAAATAATTGCTGTACGTCCAGGGCCGCTTTCAACTTTTCCAGTTTGCCCTCAGGCTCAAAGGTATCTCCTTCGAACTGCGCGTGCTTGATGATCATTGCCAGAATAGCTTCGGCGTCTTGCCCACTCGCTGTTCTAATTTTCATTTGATCAATCATGGGTGGCTAAATCCTTTTTAAATGACGGTTGGTTCCTTGACCGGCTAAACAATAGCAAAGTCTTACCATCGTCTAAATCTCTTTTCTATACCGCAAAATTTCTGTCTCAAAAACAGTCTTTTTGCATCCATCCGGTCCATAGCCAAGCTTTTCGTAAAACGCTCTAGCTCTGGCATTAACAGCAAACACCCACAAAGCGGCAATGTTATAACCCCGAGATTTTATTTCTTCTTCGCACCACCGCATCAAATCTTTGCCATATCCTTTGCCCCAGACCGATGGATGGAGGTAGATGCGGTCGACCTCGCTGGCAATATCTTTCAACTCTTCATCGGGTGACTCTGTTACCGCTGCAAATCCTACAACTTGTCCTGCAGCATCGAGCACCCGTGTCGTACATTCATTTGATGCCAGGCGCTTTTCCCAGGCCTTTTCACAATATTCGAGGGAGCGTTCGGTTACATATTGATCTACTAAACCGCTAAAAGTTTCTTTGATGGCAAAATGATGCACTATAGCAAGCGACATAGAATCATTCTCTGTGGCCGGTCGCATAGTTGCATCTGGGGCCTGTTTAAAGAGCAAGTAGTAAGGATGCAACAGGCCAGTCGGTTCGTAAAGTTTTTTTTCGGTGCCGATAAAACCAAGTTTTAAAAGCGTCTGGCGAGAGCCTATGTTTTGAGGATGGTGGGCGGCTATCAATCCCTGTGCCAGATTTTGTTCAAATGCGTAATCTATCACTCTTTGAACAACTTCGGTGGCGTATCCGCAGCCCCAGTATTCTGGTTTGAGGTGCACTCCAAGTTCCAGAACATTTGTTGAGTGAGGCCTGAGCCCAGCGCATCCTATGAATGCATCGTCTGCCAGTGAATAAATCGGCCAGTACTGTATATGGTGCATTTCACGATTGGCAATTTCTTGTGCAAGACGCGCTGCAACTTGATCGCGATCGAGCGGATATTTGTGGAATAATTTTGTTACCCGGGGATCACCCCAGAGTGTCATGGCTGCGGGCAGATCATCTGCTTGCCAGCAGCTGAAACCGACACGGTCTGAGCTTATAAAATAATCGGATTTCGTTCTAGGCTTTTCCAACTTGTTCTAAAAGATACTGTCAGCAGACTTCGCCGGCGCTGGCGTTTTCTTTTTTCAAAAGCTTTTCCAGAAGCTCTTCTTCGTCCTTTGGCAAAAGAAAAGATTCTGATGCATTGGGGAAGTCTTTGTTTTTTACATCTTCTGCATATTTGCCCACCGCTTCTTCGCAGATTTGCGATAGCTCGGCGTAGCGCCTGACAAAGCGCGGGACAAAGTCAGTAAACTTGCCCAGTAGATCGTCAGTAACAAGTATTTGACCGTCGCAACCATTACCGGCACCGATACCTACCGTAGGTATTTTAAGTCTATCGGTTACGAGTTTTGCTACTGAGGTTGGTACCATTTCCAGTACCACAGAAAAGCAGCCCGCCATTTCTAATGCTCTGGCATCGTCAATAAGTTTGATTGCGTCTTCAGCGGAGCGCCCCTGCACCCTGGCGCCGCCAAGGCCGTGGATAGCCTGAGGCGTGTAGCCGAGGTGGCCCATGACCGGTATGCCCATACCAACGAGGCGTTCTATTATTTCCAGATTAAGCCTGGTGGCTCCCTCCAGTTTTACAGCGTGAGCTTGAGCTTCTTTGACAAAGCGACCAGCGTTCATGATGGCCTGGGTAATGTCTACTTGATAGCTCATAAATGGCAGGTCTGCCACCACCATGGCGTTGGTCACGCCACGGGTGACTGCCCGTGTGTGGTGCAGCATTTCGTCCATGGTGACGGCATGGGTGGTCCTGTGTCCAAGTGCCACCATAGCCAGGCTGTCGCCCACGAGTATCAGGTCGACTCCAGCGTTGTCGAGGATTTTAGCCATTGAATAATCGTAGGCAGTAAGTGCAACGATCTTACGCCCGTCTTTTTTATATTTTTGCAGTGTGAGAGTTGATACTACTTTATTCATAATTTTATCAGTGAGACGATCCCTGTGATTTAACTCTAGCGTCTTCTTGTTGGAGCGAGACTATGTGTTTCGGATCGTATGGGTATTTACCAGCCAGCTCGTGGAAGCGTTTATACCAGGCTCCAGCCTCGGCGCGACGGTCCATCTGTTCTAAAATATAAGCCATATTGTAATAAAGCCCTTCATACTTGGGCTCCAGGTCGAGAGCTTTCTGATACATGGGGATGGCCTGAGTCAGGTCATCCTGAGAATCGTATATGAAGCCCAGATTTTGAAAAGGTATGAAGTTTTTGGGGTCCATTTCGGTGGCTTTGGTAAAAGTTTGTTTTGCTGCGTCCAGGTTACCGGCCTCTACTTCTGAGATACCTTGTGAAATAGTCGCTTTTACTTCTTCGGGCGAGGCCACGTTTTTACCGTGGTGACCGGCACTGCGCGCCATCCTTTGTACTTCACTCATATGTTTTTTTGTGGCTGTATTGTTGGCTGTAAGAGCCGCCACTTCTTTCCAGCTATCGAGCGCCTGGTCATAATTGCCGGTCAACTCTTCACAACGAGCCTGCAATGTTTTTACATACACCCGATTGAGAGCTGGATACTTCCGGCCTTCGTTCAATAAAGGGTTCAGCTTTTGCGCCACTTTTACTTCAAAAAGTCCTCGATTGGGATCGCCGCGCAAAAAGCGCAAACGAGCCAGCTCGTAGTGGCCGGCCGCCATTTCTCGGTCATTCATCAAAGCTTTGCGCAGTTCCGCTTCACCTTCATCAAGGTTACCGTTACTGCAATAAATCATGCCTAGATGATAGTGGATCAGTGGATTGGTCGGAATCAACTTTTCGGCAACGAGAAGTTTGTCCAGACATTCCGATATTTCACCGGCATCGCCGCGTTCAAACTTTTGGAACAGGACCAGGCCCAGATCTCTCTGGGCGTCAAAATAATTGGGGTCAAGCCTGACTGCGGTGCGAAAGTTTGTCACAGCGCCGTCCAGGTCTCCCTGTTGTTGCAAAATATTGCCCAGGTTGTAATAAGCTTTTGGATAGCTTGGGTTTAGGCGCATGCACTCTTTAAACTGCTTTTTTGCTTCTTCAGGCGTATTTTTTTTGTTCAGAAAAATGCCATAATTGTTGTGGCATTCTACCCAGTTAGGATCCTGATTGAGAGCTGTTCTAAAGGATATGTCGGCGTTGTAAAAGTCGCCCGTTTCGGATTGTGCCAGGGCACATAAATGTGGGATCTGTTTATTACGAGCGTCCAGTTTTGCTGCTTGTTTGCAAGTCTCTACGCATGTCTGAAAGTTGCGAGCGGCAAACAGTTGCACCGCCCTTTGATAAAGAGCCTGGCCTTCTCTTGCCTGTTGCTCCCAGCGGTTGGCCTGGGCCTGGACAATGGTCGCTTGATTGCAGCTAAGATTGAGTCCGGTCATAGCGCCAACACTCAATGTGACAATAAGTGTAAGTCTTCTGCTATTTATTGCTTTCACCGAACAAACCGCCTTTATTTTGCCCCGGCGATGGGGCCTCAACCGAAGTCCCACCAGCCTTCATGATAGCAAGATTAATCTGCAAGAGGTAAGGGCATTACCTCTTGGTTATTGCCAGCCGCCAAGATGCCCGTGCAGCGGACAACCCTTTGACGATCGATCTATTTTGACAGTTGTCGTTGTCTACTCAGGCTTTTGTTCCGGGTCTTGCTGCCCTTGCAATAATTTTTGTTTGGCCTTATCCATAGCTGTCATGCCGGCAATTGTATTTGTCATCGCCAGGGGAGCCAGGTCGAGCTGTCCGACAGATTGGGCTGTGATTGCTTTTCTGTAGTTTTTATCTATACCAGCAACACCGTCGGTCGCGGCAAATGCAGTAGCTCTGCTCGCCAGCCAATCGCCAAGCTGCGGCGCCCTGCTAATAGCTTCTCCGGTGTTGTGGACAAAATCACGCGATGCCAGGGCCGAGCCTGCCCAGAGAGATTTTGGCGAGGTCAAACGGATTGTTTGCAGAGCTGAAGGCTTGAGCGGATCGATGTGCGGGTCGTTAGCGTGGTAGAGGCCTCTGAGGTGGTCCGACATCGTATTGACAGCGGTATTGGCTTCGGTGGCATCCATGCCCCCGGCGACCAGGCGTGAGGCGGCCGGCAGACCGGCACCAAAGACCTGGATGATACTGTACTGCGATACATCAAAGGGTATCTGGCTGGGCTTTTTGTTCTGTCTGATGGCATCAACGATCAAGTCAGCAAGGGTGTCCATTTTGGCCAGATTGGATGGCAGGTCGGGCAAGACTTCGGAAAAGCTGTGGCCTTGCAGGGCCGAGAGCTTCGTATTGAGCTGGGCGTCGACGAGATGCGGCACGATGTCTTCCAGATCTTTGCGTGGAATGGTTACGGTTTCGCCTGGTTTGTCCATATTGGCAAAAACGTAATCGCCGGGTCTGCTGGCATCGTCGGCGTAGCGGCTCAATGCGTCGGCACTTTCGATCACATTTTTATCGCCGTTGGCTCTGGCTCTCATAACAGCTGCCACAATTTTAGGTCTCAATGCATCAAAGGCATGCACTTCAAAACCAAATGGATTTTCAGCAGATTTATATTCGGTGCCGTAGACGTTTCTTGTTTCCAGTTTGCCGCCCTTCCTCAGTGACTGCAACAAGAGACCAAGAGCGCCACCGCAGTTTTGACCGGTCCAGGCCGCTCCACCAATATCGGCGGTATTTTCATCAGCCTGGGCCTTAAAAATTGCTTCGTATAGATTTTGCTTGGTGACAGGCCCTACACCCGGGAAATTGATTGTTTCATTGGCTCTGCTGCCCAGACCCTTTGCGATAGCATTGGCTATCACTTGTTCGCGGATCGACTCGTCAAATTTGAGCATGCCGCCGTACTGATCGTGGATGATTTCGTGGGAATAGATACCACTGGTAGTTGTACTTCTCGTGTCGATCATATTGCGCGGGAAGAGCACATGGTCTACATTCCAGACTCCGTCTATCTGCCTCATAGTGTGTGGACCGGCACCGCCGTCATGAGAGACTGAAAAAACAGGCGGGGTTTTAGAGCGCAAGACCACATCGGCATCGATACCGACTTTCTTCATGTTGCGTACAAGCTCTGAGTGAGTTTCCAGAGCCATGAGATCGAGCTGATATTTGAGGGCAGCCGTGGAAGAAAGCCCATCCGAAATATGCTGTACCGCTGCCATGGAGAAGCGCGACATCAAAGGCATCACATATTTTAAATCGTCTTCTGTTTTTAGCTGACTGGCTATATTCATCATCTGGTTACGGGCCAGAATGTAGCCCGGGTCCATTTTGGTATATTCTGGGGTGACTGCTGCGTGTACCGGCCCTGCCAGCCTTTCTTTAGCGTCTTCGATTAAGACTTTTTTGTCCGACCAGGCATCTGTCAAAGTCCTGTTCATTACAGCTAATTTGCCTAAGATATCGACATTTATTTCTTTTTCCGCTTTGGTCACATAGGGCTTGCCGCTGGGACTTGTAGTCCCAGTGCCCGTATGGTCCGTGCCAGGTTTGGCTAGTGGACTGCTGTCCCCAGGCACCACCGGTGGTTTGGCTGCGTCTGATATCGTTCTGGCCGGAGGCAAGGAGTCGTCATTTTGACCATTGTCGCTGGCGCCGACTATTCCTTTGATCAGTCTGTCATAACCGGCCACCGGTCTAACATTAGGCGCTACACTTTGTGCGGTGCCATCTCCCGGCACCACCCGATTGACCGGCTGTTCCAGCACATCTTGGCCTAAAATTTGATGTACTTTAGTAGACTCGACTTCGCTTGGATGATGACCCATTTCGAGCAAATCGAGGGTTTCGCTAAATCCAAGGCGAGCACCATCTTTGCCCATAGCACCAAGTAGATGCAGATCGACATTTCTCATGTTAACTGCCATCTGCGCTTCTACTTCAGCAAATTTGTGTTTGACGTCCTGAAATTTGATCTCAGGCTGTTCTTCTTTGCGCACCATTTTTTCGCCGGCCCAATCGGCAGCTCTGCTCAATGGGGAAAGCACTTTTTCTAGAGGCTTGCTGATAAATTTGTTGTCTACGTCGACTTTCCATCTCTCGAAAGCCGAATAGTTTGCCGTGCCCAGAGTGGCATCCATGGCTCTGCCGGTAAGCTTTTCGGCCTTTAATCCTACTTTTGAACCAACATACGCATCCCAGGCAAAAGCACCTACGCCATCGCCAATGTGCTGAGCTGCGGTATTTACCTGGTCCATATTTTGGGCCTTGCCTGATTCTTCCCAGCCTTTGATCATCGGCTGTACGGCATCTTTGACCATGTAATAGCCCATGACCGCGCCGACGACTGCTTTACCGGCACCACCGGCCGGCAGCAAAACGCGCATAGCCAGTCCGATTGTGGCTGCCGTACCGGCTTTTTCCACCAGCTGCATCGGATGTGTCACGTCTTCGTAAGCAGCTTTGATTGCTCCTGGCAGCGCATATCCGAGACCTTCTCCAAAAGCCACACCCCGACGGAGGGTGGCACTATTTTGGATTTCAGTATCCATAAAGTTTGGCGCGGGTGTATCTTGCGGTGTGCTCAGAGCTGTTGCAAGAAGGCTCTTGGGTGCTGCGTCATTTGCTTGGCCGGTCTGATCAGCCGAGGTGCCGCCAAGTTGAGCGATTAAAGTATTGTCTGCAGAGGAGGGAGCTGGAGAGTGAATTGAGTCGCGAAAGATGTCTGCTATTTGCGTGGCTTTCAGGTGGTCTGGGGGGGCGCTGTTTGTTATTTCCGTAGGTTTCTCATCCACCATCTCGTGATCTCCAGTTTCCTTTTTGTGCGCCGACTGGGGTGATCTTCAAAAAGCGAGGGGCGTAAATGCTTTTTGGAAAGATGCAGAAGCTGACCCATCAAAAATGGGGGTAGCCCTATATCACTCGCCGGTTATGTAAAGAGGTTAAGTGAGAAAGTACTTCATGTCACGCATATTTGAACGGACCTCATACGTAAGAACCCCCCTTCAAATTTGCGATTTCGTGACATTTTTTGCAAAGTTTATCTTTCGCAGCCTGCAAAACTGTTTAGCGGGGTGAAATCGAGGTAACGATTGCACTTTAGGTTTTTCCCAGGCAGTACATTTTGGTCGGCCGAGCGATGTAAATTAGATGCTCTGTATCAATTTACCTTTTAGTAAATGTCTATTGTCCAACACAAGTCGGGGTCTAAAAAATGAGCACATTAGCTGACCAGGTGGCGATCGTGACCGGTTCAGGCCGGGGTATAGGTCGCGCCATTGCCCACAGTCTTATGAAAGAGGGGGCGAAGGTTGTAATTAGCGATATCAATGAGGAGCTTTGCGCTCAAACTACCAAAGAGTTTGAAGCTGAAGGTGGACAGGCGCTTGGCATTGCCTCCAATGTCACCAATAGCGAAAGCGTAGCCAAAATGGTTGAAGCCGTAGTCGCCAAGTGGGGGCGGATCGACATACTGGTAAATAACGCCGGTATTACTCGCGACGCTTTGTTTATGCGCATGAGTGAAGAGCAGTGGCAAGCGGTAATCGATACCAACCTGACTTCTGCTTTTAAGGTTACCCAGCCGGTTCTCAAAGTAATGTCCAAGCAACGCTCGGGTCGCATCGTCAATATCGCCAGTACGACAGGCGTGCACGGCAATTTTGGCCAGGTCAATTATGCCGCCGCCAAGGCTGGTTTGATTGGTTTCACCAAAACTGTGGCTCTTGAATACGCCTCACGTAACATCACATCAAATGCAGTTGCCCCTGGTTTTATTGACACTGCTATGACCCAGGCATTGGGTGAGGAAATTATAAGCAAGTTCGTTGAAAAGATTCCTTTGAAGCGTATGGGAACACCAGATGACATCGCCAAAGCAGTGCTATTTTTCGCCGGGCCGGGCTCTTACGTGACCGGTCAAGTGATGGAAGTCAATGGCGGTTTATATACCTAAAAAGGCCCTAAATAGGTCAGATAATTGGCAGGAAAAAAAATTGGGATCCTTTACACAAATCGTAGTTAGTTTTTGGACGTGATATTCTAGTTGCCCTTGGCACGCCTGAGTGTCCAGCCTAGTTTTACGTGCAGTTTTTGAGGGGGTATTAGATACTCATGGATGAGAAGGAAGCCTTCGAGAGAGTTAAGAAGGTAGCCGTGGCTCAACTTAACGTCAATGGCGATGAAGTGACCATGGAAGCGAGCTTCACTAAGGATCTTGGTGCTGATTCACTTGATACGGTAGAACTCGTTATGGCTCTTGAAGAAGAGTTCGGAATGGAAATTCCGGATGAAGACGCCGAAAAGATCACTACTGTCGGTGAAGCCGTCAAGTATATTGCTGGACACCTTTAGGACTGGCTTGGACTTGTTCCATAAGCTAAGTACCCGGGCTCAGCCATAGTGTTGTTTCCAAAGTGGGTCCTCCAAAAAGTGGGCCCACTTTGTACTGATTTTTGAATTTAGACCTGAGACAAAGAAGAATAATGACAAAAGAGCGTGTTGTCATCACCGGGATAGGGCCAATCTGCTCAGTCGGTACTGGTAAAGAGCAATTTTGGGATGGCATAGTAAGTGGCCGTTCCGGTGTCAAACTGGTGCGCCGCATTCCTGAAAATCTCAGGCCGTCTTGCAAGATTGCAGCGGAAATGTACGATTTTGATCCGACCCAGTATATGGAGCCTAAGTGGGTCAAACGTGCGGACCGCTTTATCCATTTTGCCATCGCC
>Ga0116230_10003612_pt1 | contig 15130 bp, 7 predicted proteins | sample S1TSphfallax_3_FD_88678 | JGI IMG/M metagenome (GOLD analysis project Ga0116230, IMG submission 88678) | Host-associated microbial communities from peat moss isolated from Minnesota, USA - S1T2_Fd - Sphagnum fallax MG | ecosystem: Host-associated > Plants > Peat moss > Unclassified | place: USA... | reverse complement strand
GTGTGTGTGTGTGTAATATTCTCAACAATTTTGATCAATTTTGCATAGTTCAATAAATGTCGACAATTTATTTACAAAGGACACCACACAAAACAACATCATTTGTAATGACCTTTCTTCACAATTGGCTCAACAAAATCATTATGCATAGATGTCTTCTAATATAATAGATTTTCATGTGTCCATGTTCATGTAAACTTGAAAACACACATGTTCAAAATTAACCTACATTATTATTATTATTATTATTATTGTACAAAACGTGGATGAAACACATATTGGAAAAAATGTAATTCACCTATTCTTCCAACCAACTTACTATAACATTTGACCGAGCACCATTTTTAATATTATATTTCATTGAGAAATTAATATAACTTGAATACAATTTCAAGTTTTTCACATTATGGTGCATTTGGAACATTTTTTACATAAGGATTCAACCACAAACTGCCATGTAAATGAAGAAGTCATTGACAAGTACAAACCTTAAACATGGGCAATGAAAACATCAATGAATGTGGTTTGGGCAATCACCTTGGCAATGAATGTTTTTAATGGCATCTACCTCCCTTTCCTCATCTTGAATTATGCAAGTGCCAATTGAAATTCATTCTACATTGTTCTAACCTACTTACCTCCCTAATCTACTTACTCCCCTATTTATCTAGGTAGGTAAGTAGGTACCTAGTTCAACCTACCTACGTGGATAGGTCAAACTACGTACCAATATCCTTAGTTTGACCTACCTATCTAGTTGTACTTATTTAAATGGGTAGATACTTAACTTAGGTATCTTAAATAGGTGGGTAGATATTTAGTACTACTAACTTACCCATTTAAATACCTACCTACCTAAATATTAATTTAAATTTATTTGGTGTAAATTTAAATTATTGTGTCACATGTCACAATATAAGACTATTGAAACATATGAATATGATGGCATGTGTTGGGTCTCTTTTATTTCTCAACTACAAAAAAAAATAAATATATATATATATATAATGCATTCAAATGTCATCATGTGTTAATATTAAGGATCCCATTTTTATAATTTGTGATGTGTGTGTGTAGATAACAATAGTTGTAAACATTGATATGGTAGCACACAACCAAAAACCTACTTATCTCATTGTTATTTTTCTAAAGTCATCATTCATAGTGCTTCCAAATTTTTTATGGTAGATTTTTCTTTCAATAAAGGGTAAAAATAACTTTTTTTCCCTAGCCCCATCGCATCAAAAGCACAAACATGTTATTTCTTCTAAATGAGGGAAATTAGAATGTTACAACAATTTTGACTTGTTGGTGACTTGTTTATGATGTCATATGCATCAATCAAATAAATACCATCCTATTTTTAAAAGCAACTAGGAAATAATTGTTTGAACCTTTTTTTTTTTTAGTGTGTGTAATTTGATTGAAAGAAGAAAGACCCTTGGAAAAAATTGTGGTCATATTTGTTATCTTCTCATAAGTTGTCATGGAACCAACAAGACACTAGAATGAATCTTGTACATTCTAACCATATGTTTGTGATTAATGTGTGATTAATGTCCAACTCAATTTGTGACTACACTTGTACCAGTCCTATATGGCACTTCAGTTGCCAATGTTCATAGTCACATATACAACTAATTTTTAACAAATCCAAATTTTAGTTGTATATGCAATTTCAATGTGTGACTGCCATAAGTTTAGATGAAAATATTGATGAAAATGAATAAATGTCATTCACTATGAGTGGCATCCATTGATGGTTGACAACTAAGTTACTTTTGCAACTATATTTGCAGTTATATACATAAATGACTAAATGATGTTTGGTTTTTTGCTATTGCTATTTAAAGTGTATAGATTAATTAATTTATTGGCTAATATGTTGTTAGAAAAGGCTATTATAACCTAGTTAGTAAACTAAGCTAAGTAAGCTTAATAGGTTAAGTTAAACTAGGTAGGCCCATGTACATTGGTAGCCTAACTTAGCTTACATATTTAGTTAATTGGTTTAAAATATCTATAGGTAGTAGTATATAGGGTAATTTACTAAGCATAGTTAGTAGGTTACACTATGAATGTTAGACCTATTTAGGCTAGGTAAGCTAAATAGATAATTGGTAGGTTAGGTCATCAATTGACTAATAGATTAAGTAATAAGTAGGTTAATTAATTTATTGTACATGTGTGGATATGTGATCATTTTTTTATATTAATTTCATTAACTAATTAAATACTTTAGGTAATATGTAATAAATAGGATAGGTAGGTTTCTCAACTAAATGGTAGGTATTCAATTTTGTGGATATGTCATAGTGTTTTTGAATTAATTGATTAATTAATTTAAAAATAAAATTATTTATTTAATGTATGTTAAATAAATAATTTATCAAGTAGGCTAAGTAGAAGATAATAAGCATGGAGCCTAAGTAGTATGTAATAAGTAGGATAAAACCTTGTAGGTGATAGGTAGGTTAAATTGTAAATATTTTATTGTGAGGATATATGATAAAAAATTTATAGTAATTATTATTATTATTATTATTTATTAAATAGGTTAGGTAATTAATTTACTAAATGTAGGCAAAATAGTAGATAATAGGTATGTAACCTAGGTAGTATGTATTAAATAGGATAAGTGGTAGGTAGTAAGTAGGATAGATATTAAATAGTTAATAAAAATAATAAATACTTTATAGTGTGGAAATATGACAATGTTTTTGTATAGGACAAAGGATGTGATAGTGTTGTAATGTTGTAATGTTTTCTTTTCATTACAATTTATTCCATATCCTTTATCTACAACTTCAAACTTGTAAAATATGTAAATAAATAAAAGCATGGACAAGATTCATGGTATGCACTATAAATATATTGCATGTGCCTTTTGAGATGAGTCAATAAAAAAGGCTTGTCCCCAACAAAATAAATAGGATCCTACCTACATACTTAGCCTATGTTAGGTAGCCTATTATAACCTTGCCTAACCTACAATAAATTATAATTAGTTAGTTATAAATTTAAATGCTATAATTATTAATATATTTCTCTTGAACAAATGGAAAATTGTCACATGTTTTATGGCCATTGGTTCTTTAAACTACCACGTGGTTAAATTCAAACCACCCATCAACGAGACATTTGGTAACATGTGATCATCCCAAATGTAGTTGCATATATAGTTGCAGAATGGGGTTTCACAACATAGTAAGGATCATCCATGGATGAAAAATTATGGCTTAATCATAAGGTTTGTAATTACACTTTCAATTTCATGGCCATGTCATGTCTTTTGCGACTAATTGTTTTATGGCACTTGTCCAAAACATTAGGTTATTTCTAGTTGTGTGTGTCCATTACAATTATAAATGAATCACTAATTCAATTGTCAATTTTAAAGAGAAGATGATCAATTGAATTTTGCATTCATGGGAAGGAAATGAGGACTTTAACTATAGGAGCCTTTAATAAGTTTGTCAAACAGAACAAACAAAATATTTTTTTCACAATATCAAATTGTGTCGATCTTTTTCACAAGAATTATTTATTACTTAGCAAATATATTCCAAAGCTGAATCAAGTAAAACCCAATTATGCATAAGGAAGAACCAATTGAAAAACCATCAAACAATGCTAAGAATTGCCATAAAAGCTAGTAATTGGGTTTGGGTGCTAGTTTGAATGCTAATTCAATCCACAATTTTTATAATTATAATTGTAAATTCAAGTGCTATGAATTTCAATGAATCAATTGCAATTTATAAGTGCAACACCAGCTTTTTTTCGAAACACATAATTTTAGTAAATAAGTTGCCCACACATAAATTATTAACTAATTTCATCTCCTTCTTGTTGTGCTCTACCAATAATTATCAACAATTTATTATTATTATTATGTTTTCATACAAATTTCAATAATTCATCTTTATTTATTTCAATTTCACATTTAATTTAAATTCATATAAATTTCATGGACATGAAAAGACACATATTAATTTGTTTTTTCATATCCATGTTGGTGGAGAGGAAAAAGATTAAAGTAGTTATGAAATATAGGTAGTTATTAAAAAAGGTGGGAGAAAGTTTATAATAATGTTAACAAGAAAAGGAAGTAGTTATTAAAAAATAATGAAATAATTAAGCTTGAAAATGAGATAATTATTTTTATAATTGTCTTTGGAGTGGTCCGTGGATGACCATATGAAGGATTCCATAATATCCCCCATATACCAGTTCTAATTACTTATCACTATAAGTAATCATAAATGCTCGCATTAATATCTATATTAACAACCAACATGGGTTATTACACAAGGTTGGATAATTCAACCCCATGATTATCCTAATTCAAAAAACCCTATCCTTTGACATGGTTTTTGAAAAAAAAAAAATCATTAATCAATGTATTTTGGAACATTTGTTAACATATTAAAAGTAATAGTCAAATACCACAATCTAATTGTCATTCAAGCTTTTACTTTTTTCATAATTGTCTTTTCATAAGGTGTGTGAATAAACCCATAATGAATGTGTTTTTGAATGGCTATTGCCACTATTTATAAAGTAATGATGCATGGTCTGATATTAAGGCTTGATAATCATTGAAAATCATAAGCCATTTTCTTTGTAAAAAGAAAAAAATCAACATGAAAATTCCACATGTTTTATTAAATCTCAAGAAGGAAATATATAAGTTTGGAAATCTTATGAAACAACATGTGAATGAAAATTCATATGAACTATGTACATCACAAATTTACAGGCTTCATGAGTTTGTTCCAAATCCATGCAAAATCTATTATTTCAAAAGTTCATATTCTTTAAACACAAATGTCATGCATTATTTGAACACGAAAGTTATGTGCACAACTTTCATGTGTAAACAACATGAATATACATACAACATCCATGTGTAAACAATACAAATAGGCACACTATTTGGGGTTAAACAATGTGATTGACATCAATGTTCAAAGAATACAAATAGATGAACGATATTCATGTCTATTCCATACGAACCTATGAAAAGCGGATTTTGCATAACTATTATTGTTAAATCATGGCCCATGTAGTTTGTGATTAGTATGGCCTATGATGTTACAAAAATGCAATATAGTCCACCCTTCCATATATGTATTGATTAAAAAGAAACACATAGAAAGCTTATAATTACCATTTTAAAAAAAAACACAACCAACTTTTGAAATTTGTTTCAATTTAATACCACTTTCAAACAAAGTTTTGTATTGGACTACAAAGGCATCACTTTTAGTGTGGTGACGGTGGTGTAAAGGTATACACACATACACTAAAAAGGTAAAATTTCTTTCCCTACACACTAAATCTAGCACCTAACTCAAATTTTTAGAGTTTTTTACTTGGTAAACAACATTTTTTTGTGGCACATTTTTGCCCTTTATGCAACAAAAAAATGACTAAAACTCATACAAAGGATTTTTTGGGGAAAAATAAACCCAAAGTTGCAATATTAAGAAGATGTTTTTGAAAAAAAAGTTAGATTTAGAGGATTATAACATGTTGTGAACATGTTTCTAAATGTAGCAAGATTCCATTTGTAGCCAAATTTGGTTGTCTTCGTGGATGTTTGCTAGTTCATTTATTTCAAAAAATTGAAAAAATAAATCAAAAGAAATTCTTGGTTAGTTTTAAGGTCCTTTTAAAATATGCATGAATTCTTAATTTGAGGTTGTTTATATTAATTTGCCTAGAGGTTTGAACTTTGAAAATGAAAACCTTAAATCACAAATCTTTAAATAGTTGATTTCAACCTAAGCTTCATTTGATTAATTTTTGACCTTTTAATTGGCTAAGCATTGGGTTTTCTAAAAATTTGCATGGATTTTTAATTTCCTTCATTAAAATAAAACTTATCATTTGCAACCAATTTTTGCAATTAAGAAATGTCATCTGCAACTATGTTTTGGTTACAAAACTTTTTTTTTTTCTATTGCATAGTTTTGAAATTTCAAAATCAAAATTTCAATGACTACATTGTTAAATTTTAAACTAAAACTAAATCTTGGTCTAACTAAAAGTCTTGGTACTTTTTATTTTGTTAAGCTTTGAATCTTTTTGGAATATACATCAATTCATAATATGATGTTGTTTATTCTATTTTGTGCAATTATACAAAGTGTAAACAACATTATATTTATTAAGATGTAATTTCAATTGACATATGTATAATCCATCTTTTAAGTGGGTAAAACCATATTCATGGCTTTTCAAATGGTCCAATTTTATTGCCATGTCCATTTTGACTATGAATTTGGTCAATTTGACTAAAGGCCCCTAGTGGCTAAAGTGACATGTCTATTTTGATTGGTTTATTTGATTAAAATGACCTTTTTGACTACTTGGTCAATGTGACATTTAATTAAATATGACCAAAAATGAACCTATTTAATTAAAATGGACATGGGTGTAGTCAAATGAAACATATTATCAATTAATACATATAGTCAAATAGGACAAGATGTGTACATCTTTAGTAAAAAAAGACAAAGGTGTAGTCAAATGAAACATGGAGCCAAAGGGGACATGTACAACCATAAATTTTGGAAAAGAAAATATTACATATAAATGTTTACAAGTTGTAGGTAAATCACATATAGATAAGTAATTAAGAGGTAGGAAATTAAGGTATAGAAGGTGGGTAAAAAGGTAGGTAAATAAATGATAGGCCTAGATTAACATAGGTACATCTATGTGAACCTACATGAACCTAAGTTATATTTTATGTGAGTTTATGCTAGTTTAAGTAGGCCTTGGTTTGCATAGATTTGGTAGCCAGGTAATTTAAGGGTTGTGGTGTAGGCTATGTAAGGTTAATGTATGTAATTAAGGCTATATATAATTAGGGCTTGTCTAGGCCTACATAACCTTTACATAGGCCTACATAGCTTGTATTTAAGCCTACATAACCCTTCCATAAGCCTACAATATAACCCCTACATAGCCCTTACATATATAGGCCCACATAGCCTCTACAATATATAACCCCAATAATATTGGCCCTTATGTATGTGCCTAGGTACCCCTTATGTACCCCTTAGTTACATATATAGCTTTTACATAGGCTTACATAACCTTGCATATCTTAAATAACCATGCCTTACTTAAACCCTATAAAGGCTCCTATGTAAGCCTAGTTAGGAGGCTACTACATAGACTTTATTTAGGCCTACATAGTGTGCATAACCCCTATATAGCCCTACATAACTTTTACCTATGCCTAGACACAACCTTACATAACCTTACATAGCCCCTACATAATTTTTACCTAACCTTACATAGCCTAACATAACCCTTACTTAAACCCTACCTAGGTTTATGTATAGCCTACATAACCCCTAAATAACCCTACAGAGCCCTCACTAATTATGTTTAAACATCACCCCTACATATCCTTGCATAACCCCTAAATAACCCTAAGTAGCCCAAAAACATACATACCTCCTACCTAACTCAACATATATAACCTAACATAGCCCATACTTGAACCTACCTAGGCCTACATAGCCTTACATAGCCCCTAAATAGGCCTAGGAAGCCCATACATACCTCCTACCTAGGCTTACAGAACCTAACATAACCCTTATTTAACTTTACCTAGGCCTACATAACTTAATATAGCCCTTACTTGGACCCAACCTAGGCTTACATAATGTGCATAATCTTTACATAACCCCACACAACCCTTATTTATGCCTAGACATAACCCTTACATAGCCTTACATAGCCCCTAGATAGGTTTAAGTAGCCCATAAATACTTCCTACCTAGGCTTACATAGCCTAACATAACCCTTACTTAAACCTTACCTAAGCCTACATAGCCTAACATAGCCCCTACATAAGTCTACATCTAGCTGGTACATAATCTAGTATAATAGCCTAATATAGCATAGCCTAGGTTATAATTAGTACTTATGCATAGGCTAATATATTATGTAGGTTGTGTTGGTATAGGTTATAACCTAGGCTAGTTAGTATAAAGTACATAACATAGGTAATGTAGCCTAGGTATCTTAGTTAATATGTTTGACCTTCCTACCTTCCTATGTCCCTATCTATCCTCCTATCTACCTTTGTAAATAGTGTAAAAAAATTGAACATGTTTATTACAATACATTCACAAAGATTTTCACATTATGAAGGTGGTGGTGCAATGTTAAGGACTTTATTCTTCAAAGTGGAGGTGAGGAGTTTAAGTCCTTGCACTTGCAATATAGGCCACTACCTTAGTTAGATGGCCTAGCTAATTATTCAAGTGGACGGCCTAGCTACCTAGCTTAAGTAGCTAGGTTCATAACTAGGCGGGTTTTTTTTAATAATATAAAATTATTTTAAATTAAAATTATTCATTAATTATTAAGGTAGGTAGGTAGGTTAGTAGGTAGGGTAGCTAACTAGTTAAGAGGTAGGTAGGTGGGCAAGTAGGTAAATAATTAAAAATTAATTACCAAAAAAACTATTCCCCAAATTTTGAATGATCAATCAAAATGACCTGGTCAAAATGGACATGTTCAATACGACTTCTCCAAGATAACTTCCAATCAAGTTGAACAATTATCACTTTTGAGTTATTTTTGACTAGTTTTTAAGTAAAAAAACCATGAATTCTTGTAGTGATTAAGCTCAAACCTCTTCCTTTATTTATTTATTTTTTTTGATATTTACTTATAGGTTTCATATTTTGGTTTCTTTTACCCATTTTATTATTGCCTTGGCTTTCTATTTCCAATCTTAGACCCTTCTCAAAATGGCACCATTGTAGGGTAAATTTGCAGTCAAAGGAAGCATCCAAATGAATGGACACTTTTCAAAACTATATTTGTGTATGTTTGAAAGATCACAAGGGAAACATAATAGTTTAGATTGTTAGAATTGTTTTTAGAATATTTTCCATTAATTGCATAGTTTACATGCTCAAAGCTTGACACAAATCAATTTTTTTTTTGCATGTTCAAAGCACTCAAACCTTGAGAATGGACAATTTTTGTTTTCTTCAAACATCCTTTTTTTCTACCAAATATGTTCCATTCCTTTTGAAAACTAGAAAGGATTTTAACATTAATGATTAGAATGGCAAAAGAACTTGAACTAATGAAAATTGTTTTTATAACTAACTTGAACACATTTGATTCAAAAGTTTTTTTGACCTTGAAAATTATGGATTTTGAAAATGTGACTTTAACAAAAGTTGTTCATATATATGTAATAAAGGACATGAATTCATAATGTGCATAATATCAAATCAACTTGTAGTCAAAATGTATTTATATCTAAAATGCAATGTTAAATGGGGTATCCAAAATACAAAACTTTAAATTATGAACTAATACAAAAATGACATGTGTCATGTGCAATCCTTATAAAATGACTTTTACCTTGGCGCCTTTAGATCCTTTAACTTGATTTCACCCCATAATTCCCACTTTTTTACAAGTTTAGATATTTTTATGTTAATAATAATATATTGATGCTGTTGATAGGCCTCTTTTGGTACTTGATTATAATGTAACATCATCATTTCGAGGTCTTATTGCATCTTCTCCTCCCTTGTTTTCATCAAGTAGCACTATTGATCATTTAACTTCATTAAATCATGATGATGTTATGATTGATCATGATCCCTTTCTCACCCCTAAATCTAATTTGCCCATTGTCCAACCCAAGTTAGAAATCAAGAAACTAAATTATAATGCCATAAGAAATTTTCAAAACTTTTGGGCTACAAAATTTCCATAGTATTATTGTGTCTAGGGTCACATGGTAATTTGCATACAATACATTGCAAAGTTTGTAGTGAGATGGATGGGAAAGATAAAATATTACATGGTAAGTGGGATTCATTTGTACTCATGTAGGTCGTAAGAAGGTTGAAAAGAACATCAAGACTAATGTGAAGAAAAAGGTTTGGTATTATTCCAAGTATTTCAAGCATGCAAAGAACCTGAATTTGTTGGCTTTTTGTAACCATGAATCTATTGATGCCTAAGTTGCGAAAAAACAATAAAAATGGACCAATTTACCAATCTTGCATTTGTTGTAGCAAAGATGTTCAATGTTGGAGTATAAAACATTGAAGCCTTTGTATGATTTCTTCTAACACTCCCCACAAATAACAAGAAACATTTGAATGATAACTTTGGATGGACAATGGTTGAATTTATGCATCAAAGGTGATGTGGGCAACCAAAGTTATTGTGGGGGTTGCTTGGTATGTTGCCTTGAATTGTGATGAAGTTTCTAAAATTGATAACCGGTCTTGGTTGTTTGTCCATTATTATGTGGTGGAAAATTGGGTAAAAATTTTGATTCTCATTTCTTTGGACCGAGTGGTAGAAGAATCAAGGTCTAATAACCTAATTAAAGTGATTATGGAGGCAGTGACGATAGGTGGCGAGTTGGCAAGGGACCATATTGCCAACAAGATAATTTTTTTTGGGGTAGATGGTGTCAATGTTTTCCAAGGCACCAAAATTGGTGTCATTAATCAAATCCATGACCAATATGCTTATCATTCAATTGGGGTTCATTGCATGGCCCATCACACTAACTTGGTAATGTAGACCTTGTCAAATTTGTTTTTGGTGATTTGGTTGGAATTAAAATTTGCTACAAATTTTGGATTCCTATTTTGTGCATTCAACTAAGAAGCATTTGAAGTTCACAAAGCTCACTGAAATAATGGAAGCAAAAGGAAACAAGATATTTCAGAATGTGAAAACATGATGGATATTGAAGTTTAGTCTTGCCAAACAAGTGATGGCAAAATACAGAATGATGTTGTTCGAGATGGCCCTAGATATCCCCACAAACTAACATGCCAAAATGAATTATGAATACCTATGTGACCTCAAAATTTTGGTTGGATTTGCTTGCATTTTGACTTTGTTGGAGTTAGTCCATTCTATCATTAAGTTTGCACAAATGAAAAATGTATTTATGTGTAACTTGGTGGTAGTCTTGAAGGTATGCCAAGGTGATGTGTGCAATATGTATTGTGATCCCATTTCCAGGTTCATTGTAGATAACTTTTGGGCATTCAAATCATTGTTGTAGTTCCAACATAATAGCATCCACATGTGGTGGATCCTTAACCTGAATTCTAGAGTTCAATGTTTGGCATTTGAGTTGAATGGCCAACATGTTTAGAGAATACACCAAGATTTGGAAACCACGATGCCATCATTTGTGAATTAAGATGTGTTTGCAATTGTTGAATCATTGATTAAAAACAATGCATAGGTAATAATAAACTTGTAATTTTTTTAATTTGTTTTTAGGGTTATCATTATTAACATTTCAAATTGGTGGTGTAATGCTCATTTTTCCACAATGTGGATCAAGTTGGTGATTTTAGGGTTATGGATCCACTTAGAATTTTTAAAAAGTTGTTTTGTTTCTAATTTCTAGATTTTGGATATGTTTAATGCACCTTGGGCAATTCATGGATCAAATTTGGGACCCTCTGACATCCACAACATTTATTATATACCAAGTTGGTGTTTTAAATTTAAAGTTTCACTTGGTATTTTTTTGGATTTGATTTCTAGTTTTTAGAGGTGTTGGATGTACATGGGCAATTTGCTACATATCAAATTTGCCTTTTAAAATAAAACCTTGATTTTGGATCAAGTTGGTGTTTTTAAACATAAGGTTTCACTTGGTTTTTATTTTATTTTTTGGATATGATCAACACATTGGATCTACCTTGGCTTTTAGTTTGAAACCCAAACTTTAGGTCAAGTTGAATTTTTTAGGTTTAAGGTTTCACTAGGTTTAGGGTTTAATCTATTTTTTGGGTTAGGGCTTTTGTTTGTTTTTATGTTTAGGGTAAGGGTTTCACTTGGTAATTAATTTTTTTAAGAAAAAATTCTAGATTTGGGTTTTTGATGTGTTTTGGGAGGGGCTGGAAAGGCTTTGATTTGAGAATTGGAATTTCAATTTCCAACCCATGGGGTCATGCATGTTCTTGGTGTTGCGTGTCTTTAGTATTGGCTATAGTCAGAATGTGAGGCATCATTTGCCAACACCTTGTAGTTATGAAAGTTACATCCTACTATGAAAAAATTCAAATCATTGATGGCCATGAAACAAAGGTTTTCAAGGTGTTGAATGTTAATGACCTTGATTATCAATAAGACATGTTCAAGTTCACGATGAAGTTGAATGCAACAACATGTATGGTGCCACCTTTTGACACTAATCCTTCAATTATGATGTGGTGCCTTATGACAACATTTTGAATATTAACATTGAACTTCTTAGAATATGTGAAGTTGGGTGAGTTGGTTATGACACAAATAGTAAGTAATGTGGAGGATGACATGTGTTTTTCTACTTTGGCTTTCATGAACTCAAAACTTTGCAATAGGTGCATTACCCATCTACTTCTTGTTGTGCGCATGTTTGCACAACATTTTTATACATTGTAGAATTTTCTATGTGTAGAATGCATTGAACAATGGAAAGCAACATGACACTTATATTATTATGATGCATAGATGTTGGTTGGCCTATTTTTGTAACAACAGAACAATGATGGTTTATGTTCGTTTCTCTATGTTGAAGACAATGGTTATTAGCCAAACACCTTGGGTTGCCAACATTTTCCACCCTCTTTTTTCAATCCAATTGCAATGGATTTTGATCTTATGATTTTTTTAAAGTTGTGAATGTAAGTTAAATTAGTTTGCTTTTCTGGGTCACTTGTGGTAGAAAGGCCAATTTTAGAGGTTCAATTCCCCTGCAAGTGCTTGTACTTGAATTATCTTGTTCACCTATTTGTTCAACATTGTTAGGTTATATTTACACTTGTCAAACCATAAATATATTTCAATGATCGTTCAAAACATTACATCTCAACACAAGTAATCACCATATTGAGAAAAAATGTGGCAAATCACTAATAAAACTCCACATGAAGTGTTGAAATCGCCAAACAACCCCAAATTTTTTCTTACCATAGCCAAATTTTAAGCTTTAGCACCTCTAGATGTAGTTCTAGGACCAAAATTTCCATCCAATGGATTATCAAAGCAATTAGATTGAAAAAAGAAGAAGCTAATGGGGTTAGTTTTAGTTCCCACACAAATTGGTTGTTAGGCAAATTAACATTTTTAGATTTCCACAAGTGGCCCCATTGGCTACTTTGCTAAAATGAAAAAAACCATTGGTTTGAAATGTTGAAATTCAACATTTAATGCATAAGGTTCTGGAGTAATTATAGTAGTTGTACATGTAGGAGCAATGAAAACATATGTAACAACACATATGTAGCAACAATGGAGGCACACACTTAGGCAAAATGAAAGATAAGGTGAAACTTAATTTATGAGAAATTGATGGTTTTTTAAGCCCCCCTCCCTTTTAATGATAATGTATTTTTTTTGCAAGTTTTTTTTGAGTCTCACCTTGTTTATGACCAAACTCATTGTTTTGATGCTATATTTTAAAATTTTACAAATAATTATATATTTTTTATTATACACCTTGAATGACCATTTTTTCTTGCAAATCCATATTAGTTAATTTTGGGTGCATGTTTTGATGAGTTATTTTTAAATTTAAATTTATTTATTTTATTTATTTTTTTTGGAAATGGGCAATTTGATTGGCTTATCACCAAAAAGTTATGAAATTCCCCCCCACCCTCCCCACTTACACTGTTTTACACGACCATATACAATCATATAAATGTATTCGTTTTACACTTATATTGTTTTACATAGTTGCATAAAATTGCATAAATGTATTGGTTTTTTAATTTACACTGTTTTACATGGCTTAAAATAAATTTACACAATTTTACACTTACACATTTCGTGTTTTACATTTACACAAAGTGTACATAAATTTCATTGTAAGATTTAGAGTTACATGGAGTGTAAGTCCCAAACCATTTACATCCACAACATTCGTAGAAACAACTCCAAATTAAAAATAAATAAATTGATAGGTTGGAATGAAGGGTGGTTATGAAGAATATGGGATTCCTTGAAGTGGAGCTAGGGATTATTCTTTGAAAAATGACCTCGACTGATGATATCCATATATAACATGTCAAAAATAATTAATGAAATATTGACATTTGTTTAAAGAACCGTGCTACACTGATATGGACTAATTATTAGTATCATGTCATGCAAGCATGTGATCAAAGTGGTCAAATTTTGCTCATCGAAATGTGTGGATCTAGGCATGCGAATGAGATGATATCTTGTCCACTCTTAAAGGTGCATTCACACCTAATGTTAAGTTGGTGTTAAGTGAAAATCTAGGTGGCATCTTAGGTGGAAGAAAATGTTAAATGGGTGATTGTTTAATATTAAATGAATGTTAACATAAAATCTTCATGGTGAATAGGTTTAGGTCCTAAATGACTACCTAGCTTGGTGACTACCTAGCTTGGTGTTAGGGGACTTAATACTTGAGTCCTTAACACCAAGTGTGAATGCACCTTTCAAAATAGTGCATTTGGTTTAGCAAACTTTTTTTGTTCATCACAAAACATAGAAACATATCATGCTATGCCACCATTTGTTGAAGATGAATCTCAACTTGAAGTTCATACATTTGAAGTCTTATGATTACTAGTGTGGCATGTGCTATTGGCCCAACTTTTTACCACGTCCTCAAGTGATTTGTCCTTCCAAAACCTGGTTTTTTGGAATTTATTTGAATTCTTAGCGGCAGAGATCATTTAAAAATCAATATCTCCCACATTCTGAATCCAAATCTTACCAAATAAATTCCATTAAATCCTCCTCATCAAGATCCTTTCAAGAACACCAAAGGCACAATCCAAATCCTCCGAAATTTTCAGCTACGATTTAATTTAATTTTCAGTGAAGAAATCATTCAATATTGAGGAACTTTTGCACTGCAAGTCCAAATGTCATGGAACCAAGCCCATGCACCTCTCCTTGTCAAGAGCTTTCCAAAGACACAAAGAACCAAAGCCCAGGCACCTCTCCTTGTCAAGAGCTTTCCAAAAACACAAAGAACCAAGCCCATGCACCTCTCCTTGTCAAGAGCTTTCCAAAGACACAAAGAACCAAGCCCATGCACCTCTCCTTGTCAAGAGCTTTCCAAAGACAC
>Ga0116230_10003611_pt1 | contig 15132 bp, 15 predicted proteins | sample S1TSphfallax_3_FD_88678 | JGI IMG/M metagenome (GOLD analysis project Ga0116230, IMG submission 88678) | Host-associated microbial communities from peat moss isolated from Minnesota, USA - S1T2_Fd - Sphagnum fallax MG | ecosystem: Host-associated > Plants > Peat moss > Unclassified | place... | reverse complement strand
AGCAGCCTCCCCCTCCACCAGAGAACACTAGGAAGAAAGATTCAAGGAAGAAATCCAAGAGGGGAAGGAAGTCTCCCTTCTAGATAGACAGCTAGTGTGTTAGATACCCAAGGGTTGCAAACCCTTTTACATTGTAAATATTGAAATTTTGATATAGATTTTTTTTTTTTGCGGCCCAAAGTGACTCCAAATGAATATAAACCTTGCTTCTAAAATAAGAATACAGTGCCATGCTCTTACGATACACAATGGATCTCAAAATTATTTGCGAGTCATAATTCTTCGCAACATTACAAAAGCTAAAAGACCAAATATACCATGTCACAGACATCACTACACTCTTACGCGTAAAATCATTCCAGAATAGGTTTGCAAAATCTACGATTTCGCAAACTTTTAGCGGCATTTTGAGAATACCAAAAAGTTTACGTTAGATCTTATATCGAAAATCGATAGACTTTTGAGTCGATTTGCTAAATCGTTGCGATGATGGGTTTGTTGTAAATAGTTTCCGATGCAATGTTAATCGCAAACAATGTATAGAAGCAATTATAATCGGAAAAGTTTTGCGATTGTATCAAGTTCGGGAGTTGCGAAGGACTTGCGATTGTACGGGTGTGAATGTTATGGTATCGCAAAAACTTAAAAGTTTGTGAAGAATTATGGTTCGCAACAACGGGCTTTCATAAACTTCTTCCTTTGTTGTTTGCGATGATATTTGGATCGCAAAATAGCCCCCTGTTGTTGTAGTGAAGCTTGGGAGTCACACTTCATCCTCGTGGGAGTGTGGGAGAATGTGAGGGAATGAACCCCACATTCCCAAATGAACGAGACCTTGGGAGTTAGAGTCTCGATAGATTCTCGAGTCTTTAAAGAGCGATTGCAAAGGTCAAAACCCATTGGATTGAAGAATTCTTTACATTATTGGAAAGTTCTTGGAATGTAGATGTCTAAAATGGGCTCGCATGGCCCATTTGAGTACTTATACAAGTTATGGCTAAAAGGAAGGTTGGGAATCAAATTGTCAATTTAATTCTTGACCATTTAAAGTCGAAAGTCACCCATATTTCCTTGTGTGTAGGCTGCGTGTTATATATCGTTGGAAAGCTTTTGACAAGGGCTACAACTTTGTTTCAGACCTCACCTGTATTATGTCATTTTCATTCACAGGTACATCAAATAAAAATGTTGTTATCAAGGTCAATGAAATAAATGAAAGTGTGAATCTCTAAAATGTTGTGTTAATATTTAATGTTTGATAAATTAACAATTCATAAAATGCTCAATCTATAACATTCTATTTGAATTGTGAGATGTTGAATAAGTTGGGATTAACATCATTATTTTGGAAACGTAGTTTTTTCTTATTGAAAAACATGAAAGATAAATACATTAAAGTAAAAAAATTAAGTTAAAAAAAATCAAAACATTTGAAAGGGGTGATATGCTTGTTATAATCACATTGAAATTTACTATTATTACTATTTCATCCATTTTGTTTTTTCAACTAAACTTGGTATCATTTTTTAGGACACTAATGATATCCAAATTTTTTTAACAAAAATTGAAAAATATTTATGCACATAATGCCATAATAAAAGAATTTTACATTGCCTAATTATTTTAAAATATAAAAAATATATCCTTGGCATAAGAAAACAATTTGGTTCATTTACATTTTTGGTTTCATATACATTTGCTAAAACATTATGGGATTATTTTCTCCAAACCTTACATGTTATATTCACAACTTTTACATCTTTTAATTAACATGCAAAAAACATTAATTTGTTCACATTGTTGAATTAATATAAATAAATCCAATAATATATGAAATATATTATGATAATCAAACTAATGCATTTTGAAAATGATTAATGCTTAACACTTATTGGAAAGGTTGAGTATTTTGTTTGTAATGTAATTTTAAAATTGTGGATGTGAACACAATCATGAATTATTGTGGTTAAAAAATGCACATATATATGGAATACATACAAATTCAAAAAATTGTGAATGCATGTGCTAGTTTTGATACACCAATTTTACCAACCAAATTAAAAAGATGCACAATATTAACATATTCAAACTTGCTATAAAACTATATCATGTTTTATAAAGTCCATTATCTATTATCTCTTATGCAAAAAATAAAAGCTTTGAAATCATTTGCAATTGATGAAAAGATATCATTTTTTATTTCATATTGAAAAATGAAGCAATTAAAATAATTCAAAATTTAAAGGGTAATAAAAAATGTGAACATATCATTTCAATCATATTTAAATTACTTGGACTTCAATAATTTATATATATATATAATTTTATGGAACCAATTAAAAAATCACCTATATTTTTAGAACAAACAACATAAAAACAAGTGTATTTGATTCATTTGAAACACCTTTAAAATGTAATTTTTCTAATAAAATGCCATATTTAATAACAACTAATCAAAATGATTGCATCTATCTTTTGTAACAAAAAAATTCATCTAACATATGGAATGATATAATGTTTCATAATGTAGTTGATTTATTACTTCCAATTCTAGTCATGTACATCACATATTGAACAATATGATTTGAAAAATGAAATTTCTTTTTAAGCACAATATAAATTGCATAAAAATTGAACACAATACAACATGAAAATTATATGCCCTCATATTCAATGATGATGGATGATTTGGAATTTTCACACAATTTGAAACAATTGAATGAAAAAAGAAATCACATTTGATGACATCATACATTTAAAAATACAAACTTTAAATCACTAATACACTTGTTCTTAATTATAGGGACTAAATTACATGAAAAATTCACATTAAAACTCATTATTCAAGGTCTATTACAATATTACAACACAAAATAATTAACAAACCCAATTGAAACCAAAGTTTTCATAAGGGCATACATCTACCTTTAATATAGATGGTGTTATAATACACTCAACATTAAACATCCCCATTAATCAATCTTTATCAAATTTGTCCAACTTATTATATGATTGTTTTAATTGGTTTATTTGCAAACATGGACAATTATAACTTGTCATCATAGACGAATATTATCAATTGGAGCTCAAATGTCCATTGCCATACATTTTTGTTCAAGATTCATTAAACATGTTCAAAACAATATTTTGGTAATGTAAATCTTATCACAATTGATGACTTTTACCAAGCACAACCAACAAGAGATAAATGAATATTTGAAAAGCTAAATGAAAACATACATGCATGAACATCAATTTTTTGTGAAAATAATGTTCAATGCTATGAATTAAAGCAAATAATGTGCTAATCTAACGAGACGTTTATTCAATTTTTGAATAGATTTTAAATAACATCACAAACATCAAAAGACATCAAATATATGAATTCACAATTGTTGACAACCACCAACAAATCAACTACTCTATATTTATTTTATACAAACAACCATGTGTAAGAACATAATGAATATGTTTTCACTTAGACCCCTAGCCCAACATTCATTTTTACAACAACGACTATCCATCATCATTCATGCCCACTATTACAAGCTTCTAAATGATCCAAATAAAATATCAAGATTACACTTCACCATTCATATAAAAAAGAAATGCTTATTGAACTATGTATAAAAGACATTGACACGTATTGGACAACTATAAAAGCAATAGTGAAAGAATAAGAATTGGAAAAACTCAATCACATGTCATGACTAGAATCCAATTCCTTGTACAACGAGCGATAATAAGAACCATCCATAGACCTCAAGGATTCTCATTGGATAAATTGGTCCTTGATCGTAAAAATGTCACAAAACATGATTTTGACATATACTATTTTATATCATGTTAGGAAAAAAAGAAAACCTATATTCTTTAAATTCACAATGCAACGAAAATTTTAATGTCAAAATGTTTGTAAACATTGCAATGAATAGACTAAAAATAATAGTTTAGGAATTACATTATTGCAACATTTATCCAAATACACAATATGTGTCTACCATGATCATTCATGCTAAGTTTCTGGATTCCTCCAAGAACTTGAAATCCTCATCAAAGCATCACCAAATAATTGTCCTACAGTCAATCGTATTTAGGAGATTTGAACCAAAGATATTTTACAAGACAATAATAATATTACAATAGTACAAGCATTATGCACATTCATGCACACATTCAACTTCAAATTACAATTTCAACAAAGAACACAAAAGCATGCTCCCAATTAGACCAACATATGACCAAATAATGAATGTAAATTCGGAGTCATAGAAGCAGCAAATTGGCCTGATTTCCATAAGCCAATCTACATAGCATACAAGTTGCCAAACACCAATCCAAACTTCAGAAATCCTCAACCAATATCATGTCTAATTTACATGACAAAATTGACATAATGCATTCTCAATATCGACAGAGCCTCTCATGGCATAGCTGCTTGTTAGATTCTGAAAGAGGAGCACAACAAAAAGCCTAGCATTAGTTGTAAGCTGTCAAGAGAGCACAGTCAGGAAGCAAGAAGGTCTCATAAGAGGAAGGACTCATAAGAAGCATCTGTTGCTGTGAAGCATAGCACCCACATTGTGGGTTTGAAAAGTAAACAAAGAACTGAAGTTGTACCCAACAATTATGAAGATGTGGACCACAACCCACAAATCCCTTGTGAGGAAGTAAGTGTTCTTCACAGGGTTGTTGTGAAGAATATCATGTGCAGTGGTAGTAGTGGGTCTTTCTTACCAGTGCAACAAAGGGACGTCAATAATGCTGTTGAATATGTCTTCTTAGAGTTGGAAGTTTTGTTTGAGAATCCCGTCTTCCAATTTGCTCAGCAAACAAAGTCCTCCTGTCTGTGTGTCTGTCTGTGTTTCTCTCTCTCTCTCTCTCTCAGAATCACCAAAGTTGCAGCCAAGTTGAAGTTCCTGTGAAACCCAAAAGTTTTGCAAAATGAGCAAAATTCCCCATCCCCATTTCCTCCACGACCCAAAAACTTGGTCAGGGAATTGCCTTTTTTGGCTCAAGAAACAGAAGAAGACAAGAAGAAACAACAATCATGTTCAGAGAGAAATGAGCAAGGAAATAGAGGATAAAGGCAACAACAAGAAACAACATGTTGAGAGAAATGAGAAAGGAAAAGAGGAGGATGAGAGATGTCAGACGTTTAGTAAGTAGTTGTGGGGATTGTGTGTGTGTGGGGCTGCTGTGGCAACTAAGCACCCCCTCTTTTGTGTTTTGATCCTTAACTGCCAACCCACCTCTCTCTTTCTCTCTCTTCTTAATTCAGTCCAAACTGGGTGTGGGGAGAGAAGCCAGGACAAGCACAGTCGGTTTCTTGAGCACAAGATCCATTCTTCAAGAGAGAGATTGCAGTCTCAAAAGGTCGTTGTCGTGGGCCATCGATCAAGCTAATCACGAAGACAAATCAGCGTGGAGCAGTTACAGGCTGCACGGTGCGCGGCGTTGCAAGAAGAAGAGATGGATGAGCCGCATTCACGAGGCGGTGGTGGACCCATGGCGTCTTGTTCAGCAGCAGCATCGGGGGGGGATCCATTTGTCTCACCAAGAGCACAACAGGTATGATGATGATGATGATTATGATGTGCTCTTCCTGCTGCTGCCGCCATATTTGTCTCTCTCAAAATTGCGAGAAAGAATTGCAAGACTCTTTGCTGCTCTCGGAACAACAAACATGTAGATTCCGCATTCAGTGTTGGTCAGTGTCTGGGGAGATAGATAGTCTGCATGACTTTGCAGATTGCAGCCATCAGTGTTGGCCACATGTCTGGAGAGATGGATAGTCCGCATTCTTTTGCGGATTGCAGTATACAAAGACAGTAACATATCTTGTTTGCAAAATTCTTATGGTTGAAGATGCAAGTGCAACACGGAGGAGGGAGAATGGCAGCAGGGGGAGGAGGAGGAGGCTCCAATATGTCAGGATTGTCAAGCCGAACAAGTCTCATGGGGAATTCTGCTGCAGGTCCTAACAAGTCAGTAGCATTCTGCAAGCCTCCGTCCACCATCATCCCTGCCGAGAGCCCTGGAGCAAGTAGTTCTATGACCAGGACAGGCACCAATTTCTGCAGCACATCTATTGGTGGTGCAGCAACATCTGGCACCCATCAATCATTACTTAGGGCAGGGCCTCGCCTAAGGGCTGAAGGTCTCATGGTTCCTCCAGCATCAGATGCGGCCACTTTGCGGCGCCAAGTTGCTGCTTTGCAAATTGATTTGGAAGCTCACATTGATGGCGAGCAGCGGCTCCAAAGCATCAATCAGCAATTACGTGAGAGGTGATCTCTCCATCTGCAAAAAACTCACTTGGGTGGTTTTCTCCAGTTCTCCTGAATCCTTCAGTCAAGCAAGAGTGCACAAATTCTTGTCAGCTGTTGAGCTAGGGTACACAAGATGTTGCCTTCAATTGTACTTGGTTGAATGCAGCAATTCCTTTTGCACCCCATTGAGTACAATCTCAGATGGTGGTTGCCATATCTCTTGAAAATGGAGTCTCTTTGCTTGCAGGTTAGAGCTCTATATGAAACAGAACCATGAGAATGTGGAGAGGGCTGAAACTGAACTCAACACTCTTCATGAAGATATGGAGCACACACTTGAGCTTCAACGTCGGTTAGCACAAAGGTTTTTCACATGGCTTTTTCCTCATGCATGAGATTCATGAATGACAGGAGTCATGCTGAGGATGATTAGAAGACACCCAACATGTTCTTTTGAAAGTTGCTTGAATGGATTTTGATCACTACCACTTGATCAAAGCAGCAGGAGATAATCAGCTTATTTGTGAACATGGTGTTGGATGATTATTTTGAGCTTTTCTTGGTGTGCACAGGGCAGCTGCACTTGAGAAAGAGAAGAAAGACATGGAATGTTGCTTGCAAAAACGGGTGCAGGAGTTCGAAGCTGAAAAAGAGAACCTTCAGACCTGCATTTCAAGTATGACTGAAGATCTGCGCACACGTGCAGAAGTTCAAGAGAAAGCAGATCAACTTCAGGTAGTTCCTTCCAAGTGTTTGTCATGGTCAGTTACTGTAGTATCTCTGTATGTTGTTGACCTCCATAAGGTTACAGGGCAGGCTTAGTAAGGATGTTGGATGTATGCAGGAAGAGCTAAAAATCACACTGGAAATGAAGGCAAAGCTTGAGGAAAAGCTGCATTGCTTTTCAGAAGAAGCAGAGCACTTGAAGAGGAAAGCGGAAGAGTACAGCAATGAGCTCCATAGCTTGATATTGAAGGTTGCTCTGCCTCCACACAATCCATCTGCTCTCTGCTGTATATCCTCAATCAGTAGGCTTGCTCATGAAGGAAATGTCCCACTCAGTGCTTGTGTTGCCAAGTCCTCAATGCTTGTAAATTGCATGTGCATGGGCAAAAGGAGGTCTGATCTGACATGAGAATCAATGGCATGTTTTTCTGGATGTTAATACCAGGAGCAAGTAGATAAAAAGGTGGCGAAGATGAGAAAACAGCTACTGACTCGTCGATCCTTTAAACGATTCCAAGAGGGAGTCAGGCAGCAGTGCATAGATGAAGCTAATAAATTGATGGCCATCCATCAGTATGAATTGCACTGTTGCAAATCTGGGTTCCAAGCTCTATGTGCAGCCACGTATCGTGCTTCCCAAGTTCGTCAAGGATATGAACGCCATGGTCAGGTAAGTGGCCAAGAGATTGAAGCTTTATGCAGCTGAAAATATGCTCCTCAATGTATAGGTTGACAACACTGTTGGATTCTTGTGAATGACTCATGGGGAGAGTCTGGGGAGGCTGCAGGCCTGTGTGCAAGAATGCTGGCGAGCCTGGAAATTAGCTACAGTGGCACAGCGTATGTGTAAAGCAGCATTGCAAAAGCAAGCAGCAGCACGTGTGTGCCATACCTTACATTCTTGGGTGGCATATGTAATTAGAGAACGCCACAATCCTGAGAAGAAGCTGGCTGCTATGAAGCATTGGATATTCAATTGCAAAAAGAAAGCTTTCGAACAATGGACATTGAATCTTAAGACCTGGAAACTGAGTGAGAAAGATGAGCACAACCTCACAGTTCTTGCCCACAATCATTGGTACAATTATACCCTCAAAAGGATGTTTTTCAAATGGTGCCAGTGGGTGACATCCTGGGCAAGGCCTAAGAAAAAGAAATTGGCATCTGTTCAAGCTCACATCAACAGCATGACATGTAAGCAAGCTATATCAGCCTGGCATTGTCTAGTCCATCTCCAATGGATCCGTCGCATGAAGTATGATATGGCTGTGGGTCAGGACAATATGTGGAAACGCAAACGCACAATCGCAAGGTCTGTGCATATTTGTTCACCTCTTAAATTTGCTAGTAAAGATTCTATACACTAGCAAATATGACATGCAGGGTTGACAAAATCCAATATGTGATATCCAATAGAAAGGCATTTGGGGCATACAGAGGGATTATGGAATTTACCCCTTCATGTTTGTGATCTTGCATGATTGGGTGGATGCTGAAGGAGATGTCATGTTGCAGGTTGCGGGAAGCTGTAAAGATTGTGAAGGATAGGAGGCAACACAATGAGCTAGGAGCAGCATTCCGGAAACTTCGACAAGGGCATACAGTGGTCAAAGCTTGGCACAACTTTTTGCAAAATAGGAGACATGGGCGCACATATAAGCAAATAGCCTTTCGACACTTTCTTCAATCCCTTCGTATCAAGGTCAGCAGATCACTTCTCTCAAGTGTTTAATTAGGTCATTTTCCTTTGAAATACAATGCAGGTAGCATTCTTGTTGACAGTGTCTCTCACCTATGTTTGCAGGGTTAACCATGGGAGCCTCTGTGCCTGCTGTGCAGAGTTTTCAAATGTGGAGGGACAATGCTGCTTATCAAAAGGCTCAGAAGAGAGCTACACAGGAAGTCAACCAGGCAATAATGCGGGCAGCTATGGTGTTTTGGCGAGACTATCATGTGTACCATGCAATCAAGTGAAGAACTTCAACACCATTTGCCCTTGCTCAGCTGCTGTGACTAGATTATCACAAACATCTCTTGAAAGAACCAGTTCTCCTCAGGCAGTCCTCTTGAACTCAATGTTGATTACATTGTCGTGCAGAAAGAAGAAGCAACGGAGGGCGAGTGTGCACAGAAAACGGAGGGAGGTCAAAGTAAGTCTATGCTTGCTGATCTCCCATGCTTATGACTGAACTTCATTATGATTCGTATGATGATTCTATTTCCACATCTTTTTAGTGGAGGTATGTATTGGACATTCTTGATTCTGGCATGTTGTGGCAAGTGGGTTCAGACAGCAAAACAGATGCTTGAGTTATGGTGGGAACAAATGGCATGGAAGAGACGAGCAGTTCAGTTGGATTGCCTACTGGCAATACGACGTCAACGGACTGTACTGATTGCTAGTTTGCATAGTTGGATGCATGCCACTTTTGATGGTCTTTTGCTTGCCAATGCTAAGTGCCATGATGACCTTCTGGAAGCTCAGGTGCCTCTTTTGAACTAAGACTGAACACATTTCTTGTGTCATGTAGTGAACACATCTCTCTGCATTGCCTGACATAATATTCATGAATACTCATCTTGGAACAAAACAAGTTCCTAATTATTCCCAACCTCTGGATTCTAGAGCCTTTCTGTAGAGAAGTGTCTGATTTTGAACCTTAGCATCTGCCATCAGCACACATGCCATGATGAGCTATCAGCATCACAATCTTTTGTCATAGAAGGTGATCAGGATGGCGAAGGGAAAGATTGGGATCATCCACCATCCCTGATCACCTATGCAAAAGAAAATGATGTCATAAAGGAATGAAAAAAGAGGCTGATAAGATACTGTAGTGATGTCAATGCTCCTCTCCTATCTTAGGAAAAGCACAGAAGATATGGCACTTTCGGATGCTCTCCTTCAGCTTTCTATTCCTGGACATTGATGTAGGATTTCAGAAAGGATGGGTTAGGATAAGTACATGCAGTTTTTAGCAAAGTAGGTCAATTCACTAAAACTATGCTATTGTGTTAGCAAGGTTATGGACATTGATAGCTAAAACTCTGTCTCATCAAGTAGTTACTGGAATCCCATGTTGGCATAAGTTACACAAGTGCATCAATCTATTGCTTTCAGAACTCCAGAATTTGCACGGCTGGTAGATTATGAGGAGCCTGCTGAAGCCTTGATCAACTAACAGTGAAGGGTTATGCCCTGACAGCAGGTCATTACACCCTGCGAACCAAGGGTGGAGCCCAAGGTCCAGAGTGTAATGCCCTGCCTTACCCAGCGTAATAAACAAGGATTTAAAGACAGGGAGCAGCATTTTCAAGGGGGGGCAGGCCCTCCCACTTTATGGCAGGCCCTCCCTCTGTATGGAGGCCCCGCTCCTGAGGTTATGACGCTAGCATAACAAGTAATTTCTTCCAGTGCTTTGTTTATTGCTTTGATCTCAATTCACGAAGGTAAGCAAGGACTGTACAAGCTAGTCATGTTATGCAATGCATTTTATTCCGTGCTGTGTTGGGTTTCCCTTTCCCCACTGAATGTTTGTGACTGGGGTTGTGCATGTAGAATCTGACCAAAGATAATCCACAGATCAGTGCATTTGAGGCACAAGGTCAGCAGCTTGCTCTTTGTGTTAATTGTGTTTGTGCTCTTGCTTAAAAGCAGATACATGAAGTCATCTCATGAGGTCATCACGGGATGGGGTATTCTTCAGGCACAAGTTGAGGAACAGAAGCATCAGGTCACAACTGTAGATGTGGAAAACCTTCAGCTGATTGACCGTCTGCACACAATGTCGTCAGAGATAGCATATCTCAAGACAACCCTTAATGAGAAACAAAAGCAAGAAGATCAACTCCATCGTGCATTGGAGGATAGCACTATGCTGGAAAGCTCCATGCGTGGTGAAATTGAGCAGCAGCATCTGCACACTGAAGAGCTTGAACTTGAGGTCCAGAACTTGCAGGTGCTGTGTCTTACTTTGGTTACTGGAATTTTGGCACTGTCTTTCCATCTGTGCTTGCTTTCAATTTCATTTGCTGTAAGGAATCTGTCTCTTCCAATCTTGAAAGTGCAGGAGGCTGATCAAAACTTCAAACATAAATTGCAGAAAAAGCTTCAGGTTAAGAATGTGGAGGACACTGCTGGGGAGGTGCGTTATAATCTGGAGATCCAGAATCTGGAGCATGCTGTTAAGGAACTCCGCATCAAATTAGCTGAGAAAACCTCACAAATTGACTCTTATGACAAGGTTATTTTGCTAACAAGATACCCAGTGTTGCTTTTTTCCTTTTTTGCTACTAATTTTGTTGGTATCATTATCTACATGGTCTTAATGCAATTGTCAAATGCATGGGCATGCCAGTTTCTGTGGTTTGTCTTTCTTGTTTTACACTATGTGCACTGTGGCAGTTGAAGATTCTGAAGAAAGATGATGAAAAACTTGGGCACAGGCTTTAAAGGAGACAGCAGAGAAACTGGAGGGAGCATCAGACCAGTCACAAGAAAAACTGGCGAGTGCATTTGAGATTGCTGGATCCTTGCGCAAGCTACTGGAAGATCGTGAGAACCAGTTTGCTACCCTTGAAGGAATCAGCCGGGTAAGACACGTTTGCCTAAAATTGACACAAAGTGCTCTATTTTCGAAGGTAATGGCGCACCTAGTTTGGAACCAATCTATGTGTAAACTGCCTCTCTTTGTGCATTCCAAGAAAATGCTGAAACTGAAACGGAAAACGTGGCATTGGAAATAGAGACGAGAGTTGGAGTTAGGGGAAGTGCAGCGGAAGCTGTCTGCAGCCAACTGTACCTTGGCTGAAACTGTGGAGTGTCGTGATGCTCGCATTGTGGAGCTTGAATGTATGCTCACCAACAAGCAAACAGAGGCAAGTTTTTCATTCCTGATGCTTGAAAGCTAAAACAACACTTCAGAAGGAGATCCCAGGAATTTGAAATGCATATCTGCAATTATGTCTAGGGGGGTTGTAAAGGCTTGCAACTGTCATGAGAATTGATCATCTAGTGTTTCATGTTTGCAGATTCAGGAGACTCAACACCTTGTACAGGAGCTAGAGTTGGCACTGGATGCCAAAGAGAGCCGTATGCGGAAGCTTGAGTACGAGAACAAGCTAATGTCTGGTACATATGCTTCTTCCCACTACCCTTCTGGATCACCGACCTTCTCAGCCCCTTCCTGTCCATTTTTCTTACCTGTTGTATGGTCAATGGCAGAACAAAATTCCCTCAAGGCAAAGACATTTGTGTCAAGCTTGAGTTCATGGGCAGCAACACCAGTTGGTGACACCAGTGGGTCCCTGCGTGGTGGCTTGCATGCCATTCAAGTGAAGGAGTCAATGCGACATGCATATGTCCAAGCCAAGACTGCATTGCAGCAAGGCTCTGCTGACAGTTCTGATGATGGGGCATCAGGCCTTGTAGTTTCAGGATCAGGACAGGCCCAGCCATATGCAGGCCCACACATGGATGATGGATCTGGTGTGTCCCAGGAAGAGCCCCATGCATATGAGCAACAAGAACTCCGGTTCCCATCACATATGGATCAACAGCCCGCCACGGCCAGGCAATTGAACACCTTCAGCCCAGGTGATCCTGAGAGGGATGTTTCTTACCACCCACAGGCTCATGATGCTAATCCTGCTGAGATGGGGATGCGTTCACTTTCTTTTCAAGCGCAAGACACATCACAACCTGACTGGGAAACTTCATTTGCACTGGTGTCAACCACAAGGCCAACACCAACAGGGCCAACAGCAGAGCCTTCATATGGCACCTTGGATTCACATCCATTGGATAGGCATCCTGATGCTGCTGGTGGTGGCACAACTTCTCTGAGAACATCAGGTGAAGGCCCCTTCCGTGTGGTGCTTGATGACAATCCAGGTGCTGTTGACAGCCTTCATGTTGAGATCCAGCGATTGCAGGCTCGCATCATGAGTCGTTTGCGAGACTCTCCACCTCAGGGCACTCTTGTGGACTTGGTCAGTCTTCTCATTTTGCTTGAATCTTGATATTATTGATCCAGTGTTGCTCGCCTATTGCATATTGAAGCAATGGATCGGCAATACGATGTGTTTGCCAAATCTTGCTGCTGGAAAATTGGGTCCTGCAAGTTCTTATTTCTTATGCACTGGACAATTTACTGTACAAGTCCAGCTTCAGAAACTTATAGCATTCCTTTCAATGCACCTCTTCCATCTTGTTATTGCAAACCACCATGTACTTTGGATTCCTTAGTTTGTGCAAAAACAGAGTTACAAACACACCATCTCTGCTGTTTATGTTTGAATTGTTGAGAAGTTGGTGTGAATTGCCTAGCCTATTTCCAAGTAGCAGTAGCTCAGATACTGCATGATGCATAATATTAGTGTGTGAATGGATCTACTAACACCATTCTCAATGCTGTGAGCAGGAGCAACTTGACAGGAATGGAGCAAGACGGCCTGGTAACCCAAGACCACAGCCAGGAGCTCCAGGCAGTAGAAATAGTGCACGTCCCTCTTAGTTGGCTCATCCTAATACTCTGAAGTGACCACTGGAGCTGCAGAATTGCTCTTGTGGCAGCCGAAGAAGATCGTGTGCATGATTTTGGAATTTCTGGACCAAGTAAATTAAGCTTCCATGACCTTTGCTGGAGTGGAGAAATTTGATTGCAGCCTATAAAGGATGACAGAAAAAGGGGGGCAGGGGGGGAGGGGACTAAAAGTCAAATTGTATCACTGTTTTGTAGGTATATCTTGTTTTCCTAACCTTAGGTGCAGGTTCTTGGCACAGGCGCCTTTTCAAAAACAAGATGCAAAGTATGTGTGTCCTCTTACCTTGGGCCAGGAAATTGTCAACAAGCAGAAACTGTCTCGTCTGCTGAGCACCATATTTTATTGCATCATGTCAAATTTTAAAAAACTTCAGTTGGGACTCAGGCAGGAGGGTGGGTTAGTGGTGCTACCTTGTGGTTGACTACTGCTCATCACCCAATTTCAAAGGGACACAAAGTGGGGGAGTTCAAATGAGTGAGGGAACTGTCAGTGTATCATGGCTCCTCACTGCAGTCAATCAACTTGTGACAAAAGGTTGGTCCACATGCAAGGAGCAGCAGCAGGATGGCTCTGCATCCTCGTGCATCATCAGCAGTAGTCTGAGTGAAGTTAAGCTGTTTCAAGAAAAGAGTACAAGACCCTTCTTATTTTGACCACCCACCACCCACAAACAGCCATGGTATGTACCGTACCTTTCCAATTGTTTAAAGCAAAGAAGATACTCTGTGATATTTTGCAGTTTAAATGAGATTGCATTGCAGATCTTCACACCCCTGAATTCCATATTCCAAGGAATAAATTACCCTGTATTAGTAGTAGAAGAAGTGCACCATACAGCAAAAGGCCAGTACCTACTTACATAACATCAAAACCTGCACTCCTCAGCCAACTATTGATGTGGAATTTTTTGTACTGGACAAGCATGAACTAACTCACATAAAATTTGGAATTCCATTTGGACTTTTAACTTTGTTGGTCTTCTCAGATGCTTCAGGGACTCTTCTTTGTATTAACTATTAACTCTCTCACCTCCTCCTCCTCCTCCTCCTCCTGTAGCTTCTTCAGAGTGTTTGTTTCTAGAGTCTGGACTGACCCACAGCTGATTGTAAGTTAGACTCACCTGATTTTCTCTAGAGACACAGGCTTTCATTTGTCAGCAAGTGTCTGATGATTTTTTGTGTACACCGACTCTACCAAAATGGAGGGAAACAAAAACAAATTTGGAAGAGGTGAATTTTTTTTCCTTTTAGATGTGCCTGTAAGGGAGAGAGACCACAGAAGAATAGTTTTCATTCGGACCCATATTTTGAGGAATGTTTTAACTGGTGTTACTGTGAATCGAGAGTTCATTTTTGTGGCCAGAGCAAAACCAGCACCCACCAGCAGCTCAACATCCACTAGATGCTCCTTATGAGTCAGTTGTGGATGAACCTCAAATGAGTTAATATCTGGTTTCACCTTAGTAAACCCATTCTGTAAGACGTACATGATCTTTTAAGACATCTGAAATGTAGGTACTACTGCTAGGGATATGATATGAAATTCATCAAGGCTTAAATGCACTTGAAGCATTTATGCTAATTAAGTT
>Ga0116230_10003610_pt1 | contig 15132 bp, 14 predicted proteins | sample S1TSphfallax_3_FD_88678 | JGI IMG/M metagenome (GOLD analysis project Ga0116230, IMG submission 88678) | Host-associated microbial communities from peat moss isolated from Minnesota, USA - S1T2_Fd - Sphagnum fallax MG | ecosystem: Host-associated > Plants > Peat moss > Unclassified | place... | reverse complement strand
TCTTTCACTTGGACTCACATTTGAGTCCTTCAAGGAGTTGGGAGTGCGTCATTAATGGGACCTCCATACAATTTGATTGCACTTGAAGAATGTTATCAAAAGTAAACATAGATACTTTGTACTTGCTGAATATGGAGTAATTTCCATGATTTTTCAAAAATGAATTATTTTGGACTTGCAAATTTTATAAAACCCAATTTTGTAAGTGAATTGTGTTGTCATGTGTAATCAAATTTGAAACTTGTGAATCCATCCTCTTTACACATTTGAAATTTGTGTCTAAATCTATGTTTTTATAGTGATGATGGGTTTCTTATAAATATAAGATACAATGATCATATACAATTTTACACAAGTATTGCCCATCTATTTCTTGAATATTTGAATCAGGGATGATTGGACTTATCATTGTTAATTTTCTCCAATAAATGCTTTCGTAATTGATAGACATGTTTTTATTTGTTTTTGGCATTATTTTTCAAGGCAAGGATATTGTGTTTAGATCATTAGAGAGTAAAGTAGTTTAACAGATTTTGGCCCCCATGTAGTAGGTTTATTTTTATGCGAGGATTTTTGAAAAGATGATATGTTGGCTTATGTTGAAACTCGGGATTAATGATAAAGTTATGATATCTTGAAGGAGTTTGGTTTCTTTTAGAAGATTTTTTTTTTGAACATTATTTTTTGCATGGTGAAATATTGAAATTTCCATAATTCTTATTTTTCCTTTAAATATTCTTTCATGTAAATGGTAAGGCCATAGTGACACACCAAAAAGATGGTGATGAAAAATTTTCAGTTGCCAATCTTGTGTTTTTTATAAGAACCTTCCCAATGACACATTTTGTGCTTTGTGGTCCATGGCAAGTTTCTAAGGCATGTTGAATGGACTCTAATATTCAAGGAACAACATTTCTTTTCTCTTGTTCAACCATGATCACTTTTGTGCTTTTCATACACAAGGCCACAAACTTTGCTTCCTAAATTGCATAACACCTTCACTATCCAACATTTTGTGATGTTTTATTGATCACATTAACTTACAAAGATATTTTCTTATTTTCCTTTTTGGACTTTAGCTTTTCATTAACCATGTAGATTTGCACCAAAACTTTAATGTTGAGCTCAACTCTCAAGCTTTAAACCAACTTGGAAATCACTATGAGAAATTGTGTCCTTTTGCAACTTGTCCTATGTAACTAAAAAGTTTCTTTTGCGACTAGTTCATGTCCATAGTAAAAAATGACAAATTAATCAACTTGAACCTTTTAAAAACCATGATTTATAATAGTGAAAAGAAGGTTTAGCCTTAAAAGCTAAACCCAAATAAAATAGAATTATCCCAAATGACCTACCTACCTAGCTTAAGCCTACTTAGCTATAACAAATAACACCATGTGTCAACATCTTATCGGCCCTAAGTTGAACGATCTAAACTAAATTAATAAAAATATTGAATATCAAAATAAATTTAAAATTGCCACATGTCCATTGATGATTTGTCAACACATCATTGCCATGTTATTACACTATTGCCTATGTAATTGCATAGTAGTTGCAACATAAGCACAAGTTGTATATGTATATATTTTCATATATAGCGTGTTGTACCATTCCAACCCTCGCAATTTGTTTGATAGCACTCAAGTTATAAAAATACATTGAATTGCAAATGGTCATTGTGATTCAAAATTGCAATTAAAACCCAATTGCAAGCCTAGTTACAAAACATTTATTTTCTCATAATGAATGTTACACAAGCTACAAGCTAAATATATAGAATAAACAAGATCAATCCACCCTCATTAAACATGTACGAGACCAAATCTTCAAACAAAATTCACCTACAATGTTGTAATAACACAAGAGAATAAATGTGAACTTGTTCTTCTCTTTGTGGGCACCACATATTTAAATGGACCACTCTTTAATTTTGTGTAAACCCTAAACCTTGCATAATGTTGCAAGAGTTGCAAGTTGATATAAATTTAGGAGAAACTTGAAATTAATGAATGCCCTTATCAAACAAACTAGATGCCTTTAAAAAAACTTGCCTGAAAATTTGCAAAAATGGAGACAACACATGATGAAAAGTTTAATGATTTTTTTTTTCTAAATGTTTAATAAAATAAGCAATATTACACCTTGCCTTAAGTGGGAAACTTTGCAACAACTTGAACTTGATGCCTAGTTTCCACTTTTTACAAAATAAAATCAAATGTTTTCTCCAAATGTCTTAGATGGTTTCCTATCTACTCATAAATGGATCCAAACCATGAACATATTTGGCAAGTAGTTGCTACATGGATGTGCAACAAAAACACGATGCAAAAAATTATATTGTGATTCAAACAAAAACAAATTGGTACAACATGTCACAAAAACCTCAAAGCTTCAAGATGGTCAAGGCAAACCTAACCTTAAACCTACCCTAAATTGTATGTTTCACTTACATAAAAACATATGTCAACATTTCCAAATTTCTTGCAATTTTCAAAAGTCCATTTCTTTATCATTTGATTTTGGAATGCCTTCCAAAAAGGAATTTAAAACATCTTTAATGAAGACATCTCTTGAAAAACATAAATTTTGGAAAGTTGATTTGTACTTTGCAAAAATTTGCAACTTTCAAACTAAAAATTTAAGTCATAAAAAAAGGTGGTAATTATTTTAATTATTTTAATCTCTAAATGTGATAATCCCTCAAAGAATTATGTCACAAAATTTAAAGAACAAACATCGATTCCATTATTAGCAATGAATCCATAACAATTTTGTTTACAAACTGCACGACTTAAAGCTTACCTAGATTGCAAGGTCCATTTTTATATTGAATATTAATGTTTTTTGTGTATTTTTTCTTTCAAAGATAAAAGGATGAAGATGCATTTCACTTATATAAATCCCTTTTGTTGGAATTTCAAACTTGAATTGGGGTTTAATATTATTGTCAATGTTCGACCCTAAAAAACTACCATGGTGACATGCAGAAAAGTCCTTTCATTGAAGTGACCTCCCCTATAACTTCTTTTGTCCTAATAAGGACAATTTTTGGATATAATTTCCAAATTTACTTTAAATGGTATTTCATTTTCTAATTGTTTAATTAATTGAATAAGTATAATTTAGAACTTATGAATTTCCAAATTTCATAATTAAAGGAAAGATCTTCTTGAAAGGGCTAGACAATTAGGAACATAAATTTGTAATGATTTCCACCTTTTTTATTCCAATGAAAACTCAAGGTCATATATTTTTGCATGCATTTGATAAACATGAGAGATATATATACATATATACTTTGTGAAAACATTCAAAGGAAAGGGTCCAATGGGTATTATTGGGTCAAATAGTATTCTTGGGCCCTTTCCTTTAAATGGGTCAATAGTTGGTATGGGGTGCCAACTATGAATGTAGTCATTGGTCTACTACATTAAGATTTTCATTCAAAGGTCACAATTTGACAATAATTCGTACAAAATTTAAGAATTGGTATCAATGTTGAAACTAAATATGATTTGAAAATATTGTTTAATAAACAATTTTTTTTTGCACAAAACCTAGCATTATAATGGAAATGGTTGCAACCAAGTTACCGAAATGCATAAGCATCCTTGGATGAACCTATTAAGAATATATGTCACACCTTCATTAAATGGTTTTTTTGTTTGGTGACATAATTTTAAAATGTAGCTCAAATGAATTCTATTTGAGTTTTTTTATTACATAATCAATTGAGTGGGCATAATTTAGTTATGAATTTTTAAAGTTTAGGAACATGATCTTGAAAATGACCATTGCAATTAGGAAAAAAAAAATCTAATAACTTTCACCTTTTTTGATCCAATGAACACTTTCCAACATGCAATGAATGAATACAAGGGGGAACAAAATTATAAATGTAAAAGCATTTAACGGAAAAGAACCAAGAATGTTATTTAACAAATTGTATTAGTTTCAAATCATTTCTTGAGATGGTTCCTCATGGGTTCACCCAAGGATGCTTATGCCTAGAACACCATTGCCTTTAACCATCATTATAAATTTCAAGTTGTTTTAGCCTTTAATTACATTCAAAAAATAAAAAATCAATACATGCATCCAAAAAATATTTTTGAATGATTCAGTACATGTTCAAATACTTTTTATGAATCATATTAGAGCTAACAATAAAAGAATTTAAACATTTGATGCAAGTTTGAGTACCAAGAAGCATGTTCATATCTTAAAGCAAGTTATTCAATGTAAGTGCTTCAAGTGTATGTAATAGAACTAGATCAACACATAATACGAGTTGACTCCAAATATATAAGATTGTAACTTCATGAGCATTGAGTATATCAACACAATGCCAAATATATATATACATATATATAGCATCCAAACACAATATCTGATTCTTTTTCATGCTAGACACAGTACAATGTAATCAGCAATCAGCACACCCCTTGACTCCTTTTACTTTTGACTACACCACATGGAAGTTCTCTTGAATCGATATATCAGTTTTCAATGTGAAGTATTTATTTAGTGTACCATAGACAATATTTTATATTTCTTTTCCTGTATTACTCATGGGTGATTGTCCTAGGCTGCATTAGTTCTGACATTCATTTGCCTTCTTTGACATTTTGTATGGTAGTCTACCATCCAAGAGCAGCCAGTCCCAGGCTTTAGGAATCATACCTTCTCTTTGATAATAATGATGTCCTTTGAAAGCAGTTCTGTTCCAACCCACCCTCTCTGCTCAGTGTTCTTGTATTGGTGGAATGTTGTGTCAACTCAGAAATGGTGGGGGATCATCTCCCCCCCCTCCCCCACAACATTATGCTGCGTCCACCACCGCCACGGGAATTATCGGCGGATCCTAACGAACACACAGCCTAGCACAACACCACCCCAGGTTGGGTCTGAACCCTGGACCCTTTTATCATAGCTGCTGCTGCTTGGCTGCCTCCTTGCAAAGGGGATAGAGAGTCCTTAAACAGACACGCCCCTTGCGAAGTAGCAGAAATCCTTGGGCTCAGGATATGTTTCCTACCCATAGACCAGCAGCAAGCTGTGATGCCTCTCTGTTCCGCCTGTAGTACAAAAAGGGGCTTCTTTCCTGGAAGAGAATCGATTAGAAGCTGCTTTGAATGTTTTCGAACTTGTGCCGTTGGAGACCGGGAGGGCCCCAGACAGACTCCAGAAATGTCTGCACAGTGGAATTTCCTTCTAGCAAGTTGGACCGGAAGCACAAAATTTGTGACCTTTGGTGGTGTAAGCAGCAGCAGCAGCAGCAGATCCCTTACCTCTTGCATGAATAAATGAATGAATGAATACAGGCAGCTTAACCGTTGCACCTCTTGTCAGGCCATGATCCATCCCCCTTTTCCCTGCTAGATACATGCACCGTCATCATAGAATTTGACTTCGTTCATTTAATCCAACTGCCATCCACACACAGCTTTTCACACCCACTTGTACGTAAAATAAGAAGGCAAGCGTCCTACCTGCAGGCAGTACACAAGTACTGATACATTTCTTTTTCCCGTTGCCTGCCCATTGCCCAACTTAAGATTTGTCTGGTGAAGACCAGACTATACACACAACTGGTTGCTGCCCAGACACATTTGTGCCCATGATTATGCATCGCATGTTGTGGCCGTGGCCGTATAATGGACACTAAGAGGCATAACTCATTTCGTAACCTAAACCCTAGTGCCAATTATACCTATGCCCACAATGTACATAATAAAATGTGTTGGAATTGAACTCATAATTTTTTCAAGAAAAAATATAAATTGGTTTGAAAAGGGCAGATGTCCACTGAAAAACAATTTGCAGCAATACTTTTGTACCGCCTGCATTTAGGACCCTTGACTGATTTACTGACCTTGGTACAAATTAGACCCACATTTTAAAGTGAAATTTACAAATTCAACAAAAATTGCATATCAATATGATATTATAATTTCCATCCATGAAGGAGATGGATATTTCAGAAGGTTACTAGGTGGCATAATATGATAAAATTCGAGCAATGATCTCATTTAAAAACGATAACCTGCCTAAGTGAGATGAGAAAGGGGGAAAATTATTTATTCATCCTTTTCAAGTACTTATTAAAAGGGGTTATGAGAAAACATAATGATCATAATTCCATTAGAGTAACTAATAGCACATTAGAATAAACCCAAAGTGTTTGAAAGGTGCAAGTCTTCAAAAGAGAAACTTATGTGGACTTGGTGAATGATCCCCACAAGGTGAACTCCTTTAGGTGTATGTAAATGATAAATGAGCTCTTCTACATGCTTGTGATGAAGTACTCCGTGGGTATAGCTCACCCACACAAAAGCCGAATCTTAAGCATGTGAAGAATCCAAGCCCAAGACATGAAAGCCTCACTTTCATGTGGTCTCTGTGTACTTGTGAGGTTATTTTATGTAATCGACCTTTCCCTAGGAGGATGTCATTGAATAAGAAAACCTGGACTACGACCAGATCCTATCCTATGCTACTCACCCTGTCATACATCTCAACATCATAAATCTGATTTATCCATACATAATCCACACTACACAAGGAAAATACACCCTGAGCTCCACTGGCTCCACTTCACCCTTGTTGTCTTCAATGTTGTTGAGGTCAGCTTCTTGTATAAAGTTGGGCCGTCCATGACATCTCTTAAATTGCAGTTTTATTGCATACTGTCAATTTGTACCTTGTCTTCAGACATTTTGTGCATCATGTCCACACTCTCTGAGTACCAAGTTGTTGATGAAGAAATTGGACTCACCCCCATCCTGCAGGTTACTCTTGTACAATAGTTTAAAGTGGAAATCTTCTCGAGATTCCTCATGATACTTTGTTGTGAATCAATTTCTTTGGTGAATACAAGTTTAATTCCTCTTGCCAAGTTTGGACAATGTTCCAAACTGAGGTAAATGTCCCCCTCTCTCGTTTTTTCCCCCCCTTGTTGCATTCCAATATGGTTCCCAATAGTTCATCATTATTTATGTTAGATCTTTTATGTCCATGTAAATGCAAATGGGAAAAGGATTAAGTAAATAAGCTTCAAAGAGGTGGGTTATGAAATTATTTTAATTCTTAAACATTGGCCAGAAACAAAAACACACTGAAAAGTGCATCAAATTGGTCTACTTGATGTTGAGAGGTTAAAATATACATGATATGGACATGAAAAACCACTTGTTAATTGGCATTTTCATATGCACATAAGTGGGTAAAAAAGGGAAGGCGACAGTTAGGATTGGAAGAGGTAGATATAAATGGCACAAATAGACGACAAAAAATTTATTACATTGCCACTGTATGCAATTTTGCAATTGTCCCAAATCTCAAATAGAACTTCCAGGATAGCATAAAGCTTGTATGTACTCTAACTTATATGACCTATACATTTGCAGATTTATCACTCAGGCACTGTTTTTGACATGTCCCTAGATAGATTATATGTTGTTACATTATCTCAATGTGCCCATTTACCATCTTCCTGATGACGAGTCCATCAGGTGTACTATGTTAGACAAGAACAGAAGCTGATCCTGTATAAGTCAGGAATCAGTGTTGACTGAAATCATGGGATTGCAATCACAGCTGAAAATGTTGAGTGCCTTGAAGCGTAATTAAGGCTTCCAAATGGGAAACAATATCACATGGAGGACCTGACACAAATTGGCATATTATATCAACTATGGAATTTCTAGGCCTGCCACATCACTTCACTTACTTGAGTCGTTGTTAGCATTCTTACTTGCAAATGATTTTGTGCATGTGATCTGAATGAGGTAAATAAAATTTGGGGACGTCTTTGAGATAGAATTGAAAACATAGAAACTGTTTGAGAACACAAAACCAAATCATATTTGCTAAATTAGAAACATTGCTTGGGAACAATATTTTCACACAAATGGAAACATTTGCAAAAGGAGAAGAGACAAATCTCACCCTCCCCTATTAGAACGCACATTGGTCTCACACTTGCTTAGTTGGTCAAGAAAATGTGTGGTCAAGAAAATGTGAGTTCAAAGACACAAGTGATGTGGACATTAATGCATTATGGAAGATGACAAGGATGGATCCCTTCCCCACCCAAAGGCTGATCATAGTCTTAGAGGTTAGTAACAATAATTAAACCCCTTGAGCAAGAACCTTCATAAGCCATTCAATCATGTTTTTCCACCTCACTTTCAACTTTGACTTGCAAATGGATGATGGATGGGGCAATTTTATTCTAGACTACTGAATCACTGATGGCATTTTAACCACCACAAACAAAATATATTGATAGGAAGCCATTTTTCACAATGTATTAATGGCGTTTCTGCTACTAAAATTTCCATCATTTTAAACACATTCTCTACTTGTATATCTTGTTGCTTTTGGAATGTTACCATGGGGACTCCACAAAAAAGATAGATGAAAAGTTTGCCACTCAAAAATGATCTAATATTTGTTGACAAATATGCTCCATTTTGAAAATGGGCCCTTTTCAATTGCCATATCAGGGCTAACATGGTTGCCAATCCTTCCCCTTCAGCTGGATCAAATCTTGCAAACTCTGCACTATGAATCTGAAAGTTCAAACAAAATCTTGATTTTGTTGATTTTTCTGTTCTCTTAAAAAGGCAGAATGCACAACACTGGTCTTAAGCTTTTCATTGGGGTTATAACTTGCAAGGACTTGCAATTTAAGCACAAATGGCACAGGTGATCAATCTAAAATGAAACCCACGATTGGTGAAAAATATGAGAGCTATGAAAAAGGACCTTCCTGTGTAAGTCTTGTGGAAAGAACCTCCACATGATGCACCTCAAATTCCAGAAAGTTTCAAATATCAAAACAATGTATGCAATCCAAAACCATGATTGTTGTATTTTTGTCCATATTTTTCAAGAAAAACAGTGAAAAAATTCCAATGAATGATGAGCACATATTGTAACATAATTTGCAAAGTATGCACTTTTTAAACCAATTTATTGAATTCTCAATCACAAAAATTACTCCAATTTCAATAAATCCTGCACCATAGCTATGAAATTTTTTAAGCACACTCCAATTTCCCTAAAAATCTACTTTTTGATTTTTATGAAACTTTCAGTGGTGAAAATACTCAAAATTCAATCACCCAGTGCACCCACACTCTTTGAGGGCTTTCCAGCAATACAGAGAGCACAGCCCCAATTTCCTTTTAAATCTGTTTTTATTTTATATCAAGTTTTCAGTGATGAAAATACTGAAAATTCAATCACTCTTGCATGGCAAATCTAACATAATGAAATCACCTTTGTGCACTGCTTTCCAACTACAGCTGAAGGCCATGGTTTGGGAGATCTCAGCGTGACAAAACTACACAAACAAACTACCTTCCTTACTAGTAGGACAGTAGCCATGAACAGACTTACAATTATAAGTTGCAAATGATTTCACCATCCCTACTTCATTGTTTATACAATCTCTTTTTGGAGAATATGGACCTTGAAAGACTTTTTAAGGTGTTTTGTTGTCCTAGTTTTCTTTTGTTAGAAGTACTGACCATGAGGGATTTTATGACAAACGGTGCAGTGATTTATTTGTTTTCAGATGCAATGTTCAAATGGCCATTCACAATTTCCATGTTCATAGCATGTGTCCTTTGACTATGGCCATCACATCATAGGTGGAATGTTATATTCATCCCATCAAACTTCATGGCACCTTGTGCCATTTTGCACAATTGTGCAATTGTTCTACCAAGAACTGTAAAAAAATAACAAATGTTCAAATTGTGCTATGAAACCCAAAAAAATCAATATTTATGTTATGTTTCAAGGAATAGAATTTTATCCCAACACCAGGTTGGTGTGACAGCAAGTATTTACTAATAGCCTACTTCCAAACACATATTACAAGAACTTCTTTTCTTTAGTTTTTTTTTTAATAAAAAACCTCCACCAACATTTGGCCAACCCTATGGTGAAACCCCCTAGGCAGTGTGGAAGGACTTGCTTTGACCCCATGAAGTTCAATGAGGGAGGGGTGTTTAGAGTCTAGCACATGATAGGAGCCAATTGGGATTCAGTAGTTCCCAGTGCACACATGAGTTAGGTGGCAATGTCCTTTATGAGTACTTTTCAAAATATGCTTTCCACTAGCATTTAATTGGTTGCATGTTTGGTACATGTGTCAAGCCTTCCCTCTCACAAGTAGGCGAAGAAAAAATCTTTCGCCTGGGTGCTTTTCAAAAGTAACAAAAGGCGTTAAGGGAAACTAAACTAAATGAATTACATTCATCTTTCCAAAAAGAACTGCCTATTTCTCATGTCACACTTTCAAGGAACAATGAGTCTTCAAGGCCAACCCATTAACTCCATCCCTTCAATAAATCATCTACTTCTTCAGTTCTGTTTTATTCTCAAATTCATTTAAACCAAAGTGATAAATGTTCATAAGATTTCAAGAGAGGGCCACTGGCTTCCCATTAGATATACTGTTTTCTTTTTCAATATTCTGATGTAACCAAACTGGCGATCATCAACAAGAAGAATTAGCCAAAATTGGCTATACATCAGATATGAAAATATAAAATTCTAAGAATCCTTTTAATATTTTGGCTACCTGCTGGAACCTATTGTAAGAATTTATTTTATTCTTCTGAAAGTAGGTCCATTTATATTCCCTGAAGTGCTTTGCATGGTCAAAATCATTATTTTCAGGTCCAAAAAGCATTGATTAGATACAGTTGGTGTTGCTGATTCCTTTGTGAATGGGGCTGATATGGTGTACCTGTTTTGGAATTCCTTCTCTCTCCTTAAAGCATTCACCCATTAGTACTGACAACCCAACTATGATTTTGCGCAAAGAGACTAAGAACGACCCAATATATATACAGTTAGGGCGTGGTTTTTCATTGAGGAAAGTGACATGAAAGTTTGACTTACCAATGTTCACTTCAGATCCTCCAGCTCTACTATTCAGTTCAAAAGACCGGTATAGTGTGATTGTTTTTGTGAGTCTTTTTCAAATGGCTCATAAAAATTGGAACTGCGAACTGTAAGCAGGGGATAATTTTTTTTCAAGGGGGTTGTTTGCCAGATTCGTCTGAGCCAATTGATGAATGATCGCCACTAATGATCCATCATAGATTCCTTTTGCCGCCTTAATCATAGATGGCTCAGATGGATAGGCCAGATCTTACACTACACATTTACGCACTCCCCTCTCCTCCATTTGCACAATTGTGTCATTCTTCCTAAGAGAGTTCACCTCCTATGCTAGGAGATTCCAATCCATTGTCACCACTTTCACTATTTGATTGTTGTAGGGTTTACCAACATTCTCATGTTGTGCATAATGCATTACATGACACAATGCTCAATGCTCATTAGGTCTTAGGAATCAAGTCTCTTATGTTGGTAGTATTGGGTTCTTAAGCAAATCAGTTATCGTTTAACCTAGAGTAATGAGTTGTAACTTGCATTATCATTGTGCAATGTAGACTCTATAGTCTAGAGCATGAACAATGAGGTTTGAGCTTGGAACCTTGGTTTTTAAGGTCTACAACAATGATGTTGAGCCACATGTGTCATGACTATTGAAAATCTGTAGTTGTAGTCAAATTATAATGGTGGGGTAAATAACTAATTCTCTAGAATCCAAATGTTGTCAAATCTCCATGTCTTTGTATATTTTACATTTTTGTTTTAGACTTGAGTTGGTTTTTTTCATGGCTTGCATTTGAAGCTAAACTTTCAAAGCTCAAAGCTTCATGCTTTGGTTTCCTACATGAATCTATTTTGTTGTGTTCTCATGTGTTTGTAGTATTGGGTTCTTATGTTTGAACAAGTTGGATTTTGGAATAGTTTTTTAAAACCAATCACCAACAAGCAACGTAGTGTCAACATTGAACCATGGACAATTAATGACTCAAAAGTTGATGATCTTGGGTTGGGTCTTCAAATCGACACCACAATCATGATAGTCTTATAATTCTTTTTTTCTATCATGATCATGATTGTGATATTAAATCCATCGTCAACTTAACTAGTAATTTCCTAGGAATTTTGGTCCTCATGAATCATCCTTTGATTGACAACACTTGTGATTCACTTGGTCCTTTAAAGTTTGATCGATTTATCGACAATCTTGTGATCGATCTTGATTATGATCAACAATGAAGATCAACATTGAATAGTCATGGGAATCAAGATTTTGTCAATTTGATCATTGCCATGAACATTGCAATAAGGTTCAAGAATCACATTCAATTTTTAATCCTAATAACCAAACTAATCTTGGGCTTTGACATCAAAACCAAGTTTTAGGGATTGTGGCATTGCCTTGATATCAAAACACATTCAAACTTTCAAATTTCAACATTGATTAAGTATTCTAGTCTTGACCATGTGTCTTAAATCTTATGTCCTAGATCATGAATTTGAACTTTGTGACCACCTCATGAACACATTGATTTAATTTGCTATTTGTGTTGTAATTTGTGAACATTGAAATTCCATCACAAGGTGTTCATCCAATGTTCTTAATAATGGTAATTTGTTTTGTCATTTTGTGACCATCAAACCTCCATTCAAAAACCTTGAATTTCCTTTTTGTATTTTTATGACCACCTAACTATATGACAACTTGCAAAGGTTCAAGGCTCAATTAGTTTTATGATCTTTATATAATGAATAATTATTGCAACTTGTTATAGCCAAAATCAACCATCACACCAAAATGAAATCAATCATCCTTTAATTATTTTCACATTATGTATGCCCTAAGTTCTTCTCACATCGTGTATGTATTTATGTGACCATCGAAGGGCTAATAAGTTTTTTTTAAAATCATGTCCATTTTCTTTAAAGCTTTGCCACTTAGTTTTCTTTTGTTTATTCATTCATGGTTCGTATTTGTATCTCCAAAGATTTAATTGATTAAGTCTTGGGAGATACTTAATTGTTTGAATCATGTCAAAATTTTAGCCCCCTCCAAAGTTCATGTCTAAATTTGTATTTGGGGACAAAATCCCCCAATCTTATGTTGTTTTTTCTTATTTAATTCCCATGGATGTTCCTTATGTTGTGTAATTTGATTGCATAATCTTAGACTCTATTGTGATAGAAGAAAACATTGCGAGGGAAATTGAAAAAAACCTATGAATTGAATAGGCAGTTTCAAGAACATGCATGCACTTATAAATGATGAAATTTACAAGTTTCCCCAAAAATATATCATTATTAGGTTTATTCTCATTTTATTATTCCAAACATGGTTATACATTATTAATAATGGGATTTGAATCATGTGGCTTTGCATTATTAATAAAACATAATTTTCACAAATGATTGTCGAACATAAAATATTTCATTTTTTCAACAGATAAAAATTATTTAGTCATTTAAATGGATGCTTTCAATTTCAAAAAATATACATTTATAATTAATCCTTGACATACTTAATTTTTTAGATTAAAAATTTACATGAATCTTCCAAGACTTAATCCAATTATCAAATGAAAGTCTCCATTTAATATTTAGGATACCAATAATATTATATTTAACTTATTAGCCCCTGAAATATGATCAATTTTAATTTTACAAATCAAATTAGTAGACTTGTCACTTGGAATGTAATTATATTTTAATCAAATTTTATTTTGCAAAAAAATTACCATTGTTGGAAATTGTTTTTACCCTTTGCTATGTTTTGTGCACCTAATGAACTAACCCCTATAATGATCCTTGGTTTTGTAGTTTAGGCAAATAATAAAATTTAGAAATTAGAGTTGTCAAATGTTCCCCATGCTTGTAAGAGCCTACTAATGTGGCTCAGAAATCCATTAAAAATATCATTGATGTAAAAAAGATGATAGGATATGTCCCATATACCATAAGGATTTTACCTTTTTAGCTCTTATATTCAACGTAGCTAATCTAATTGGGGAAGTTTTTTTTTTTGGTGAAGGTGAAATTTATCAATATTTTATGACCCCATTCACAAAATTATTCATATGAAGTTTGAACTATCTTTGAAAACCTATGGTTTTTTGCAAAAAGAAAATCATGCATTTACTATCCTGAACTTCCAAAATTCTATGTAAATATTTATAATCCTAACACACCATATGGCCTATTATTTTGACATGGACCCAAATTGTTTTTGACACTCTTGAATTATTTCAATTTTTTCTCACAAAATAATTATTGAATTGAAGATTTAAATTAGGGTTTAAGTGGGTTTTGATTTGTTGGCCATTAAGGATGAATTTTAAAAGGTAATTATTTCTTATGTTTGTTATCCCCTTGTTTTGAATGAGATTTTGAAGAAACTAATATGATCTCCACATGAGCAAAACAACCTCATTTTTCATTACCTTAAATAAGTTAATCATTATCTACATGATTGTTATGACAATGGATTCTATGAACCTAAATTAACTATGCCACTTGTATGGTGAATTTCTCAAGCAATCACCAAGGGGATCTGTATTATTTCATTATTTGTTGTGCACAATTAAATTCCACCAATAATATCTTCAACCATTAGGTTGTAATTATTTCTACGATCAAAATTCTACAACTTTCTTAAACCACTAATACCCCCTCTCACCTTATTATGCCTTTTGATCTTTAGGCATATGGGTGAAAGCATGGTAAAATATACCAAAAAAAGTTGATGAAAAAAATCAAGTTTAAAAAGAGAAAAAAAATTCACAAAAACACAAGAAAGTATTTTCAGATTTTACTTAAATTTAATTTTGAAACTATCAATTGGTTTTATTATAAATCAACTTCAAATTTTCACAAATTTTGGAATAATAAAAGCAGGGAATAAGTACGTTTGAAATTGACTAGTCAATGTGGTGTTCAAACCTATTTTTTCATTAAAAATTTTAATGAAATGTACATGTAAAAACTTATAGCATAAAGATCATTTTATATTCAAGGGCATCACCAAAAAATAAGACCTACATTCTTTTTGGTAGAATATACTTGACACATACTTGAATCAAATCTTACACTACAAAAAGAAGGTTCTTAAGCTACTTGCATTTAGAACTTGAAACCTATTTTTACAATGCAAAATTAAAAAATGAATATGTAACAATGAAAAAGTATCTTGTTATTTATCATTCAACTAAAAAG
>Ga0116230_10003609_pt1 | contig 15133 bp, 11 predicted proteins | sample S1TSphfallax_3_FD_88678 | JGI IMG/M metagenome (GOLD analysis project Ga0116230, IMG submission 88678) | Host-associated microbial communities from peat moss isolated from Minnesota, USA - S1T2_Fd - Sphagnum fallax MG | ecosystem: Host-associated > Plants > Peat moss > Unclassified | place... | reverse complement strand
GGCGGCGGGCGGCACCGCAGTGATCGAAGATGCGCTGCTCGACGAGGTGACGGCCTTGGTGGAATGGCCGGTGCCGGTGGCCGGGCGTTTCGAAGCGCGGTTTCTATCGCTCCCGCGGGAGGTTGTCATCGCCACCATTCAGGACCACCAGCGATACTTTGCCGTGCAGGGTGCGGACGGACAGCTCACCGGCGATTTTGTCACGGTGAGCAACATCCAGAGCAGGAACCCCGGCGTGGTGCGCGAAGGCAACGAGCGCGTCGTGCGGCCGCGCCTGAGCGACGCGGCCTTTTTCTGGGATCAGGATCGAGCGATCTCGCTCGACGCGCATGCGGCAAAACTCGTGGACGTGACCTTTCAGACGAGGCTTGGAAACTATGCCGAGAAGACGCGCCGCGTGAAAGCGGTCGCGCAGTTGATCGGCGAACGCATCGGTGCGGCCGGGAATGTCGGTCGGGCCGCCGATCTTGCCAAGGCCGATCTCATGACCGCCATGGTGGGAGAGTTTCCGGAGCTGCAGGGCATCATGGGGCGCCACTATGCGCTGGCGCAGGGGGAACCGGCGGAACTGGCGCTCGCGCTGGAGGATCATTACAGACCCCGGTTTGCCGGTGACGCGCTGCCGGGGTCCAAGACCGGACAAGCGCTCGCGCTCGCCGACAAGATCGACACGCTGGTCGGCATCTTCGCGATCGAGCAGAGGCCCAGCGGCACCAAGGATCCCTTCGGCCTGCGGCGCGCCGCGCTTGGGGTGTTGCGCATCCTGCTCGAGGGCCGGCTCGAACTCGACGTGATCGAGTTGCTCGACGCGGCGGCGGCGGCGCAACCGGTGCAGCGAGCCGGCGTCGTCGACGAGGTCTACGACTTCATCACCGAGCGGCTGCGAGGATTGCTGCTGGAGCGGGCGGATGGGACGACCCCCGAGATGCTCGATGCATTGATCGCGGTAAGGCCGCGCTCGCCGCTCGACTTCGAGGCCCGGCTGGCCGCGCTCAAGGCCTTCTCGCTGCTGCCCGAGGCCGCCGTGCTGAGCGCACTGAACAAGCGCATCGTCAATATTCTGCGCAAGGCACCGGTATCGGCCGCGACGCTCGACGCCCAGAGCCTGACCGAGCCCGCCGAGTTGGAACTGTATCGCATGCTCGGCGAATCGCGCGGCGCCGTCGAGGCGGCGATCGCCGGGCATCGCTACGCGGATGCCCTGCGGGGCCTCGCCGGACTCTCGGCCGCGGTCGACGGTTTCTTCGCCCAGGTCATGGTCATGGATGAGGATGCCGGTCGACGCAGCAACCGGCTCGCGCTGTTGCGCGATCTGGCCGCACTCCTGGGCGGCGTGGCCGACCTGTCTCGCTTGCCGGGCTAGCAGTCATGCAAACCGTCCGGTCGGTCGTGTTCACCACTTACATGATCGTGTCGGCCTGCGTGGTCGGCGCGTTCATGGGAATCTGTTTCTGGCTGCCCTACCGGATCCAGTTCGCCATGGCGCGGTGGTGGGCGGTCAGGCTGTTCTGGATGCTCGAACACCTGTGCGGTTTGCAGTTCGTCGTGGAGGGACGCGAACACATTCCCGCGGGTGCCCACATCGTCATGAGCAATCACGCCTCGGCGTGGGAAACGATTGCCCTGTTCGTGATCTTTCCGCCGCACTGCTGGGTGCTGAAGCGCGAACTCCTGTGGATCCCGTTCGTCGGCTGGGGATTGAAGGTATTGCGCCCCATCGCCATCAACCGCGGCGCCGGACACCGCGCCGTGAACCAGGTCGTCGAGCAGGGAAAGGCGCGGCTCGGGGACGGCATCTGGGTCGTCATATTCCCCGAGGGCACACGGGTCGTCGAGGGCGAGACCAAGAAATTCGGTGTCAGCGGGGCGCTGCTGGCCACGTCCACGGGCAACCTGGTGGTGCCCGTGTCGCACAATGCCGGGAAATTCTGGCCGCGCCGCGGCATCCGGAAAAAGCGCGGCACGATTCGCGTGGTGATCGGCGAGGCCATCGTGTCCGCGGGCAAGAAACCGCGGGAGCTCAACGACGAGGTGCGCCAGGCCATCGATGCGGGGCTCGCGAAAATCGCGGCGAACGCCAACTAGAGGCGATCGCCGGACTGCAGACACCATGTCGCGGCCGCCAATGCGGACCAGTCCGCCGCGCCGCGATCGATGGGCAACAGCATCACCAGCCCCGCGCGGATGGTCAATCCGAAGCGCACGGCGGCCGCCGTCAACAGTGGATCCAGCGTGTACATGAAGAAGCGGCGCCGCGCTGCCGCGCTGGCGGCGGCCAGCAACGCCACCGACGCAAACACCCTGCTTCGGGGGCAACCCAGCCACTGCAGCCGATCCGTGTCACCGACGGTCTCGAGCAGCGCCGTGGCATCGTGCCCGAGCCGCACGGCGCGCACCGGATTCGCACGCCGGATGAACTGCTGCGCCCAGTCTTCCGGACTGGGATAGTGAAAATGCACGTGGTCGGTACTGCACTCGTGAGTGCGGCGCTGCAGCACATCCGGAATGCGCAGAGCGTCCACGATGCGCGGCGCCGCGAGCCGGCGCCGCATCGTGCGGGGGACCTCCGCCCGCCGGTGGTTCGAAACAATGTAATAACTCGGAATCGAATACGCCCCGAGCCGCTGCAGCCCGCGCGCGCTGCCGTTTTCGCGGGTGACGAACCCGAGGATGGCCGCGTACGATTTCCGACGGCACAGCTCGAGCCCGGTTTCGAGCAGCTCACGGTAGTGGCCGCGGCCGCGCTCGCTTTGCAGCGTCGTGCCGGCGGAGAGCACGCAGACATCGATCGGCCGCGAGGCGCCGTGGCGAATCTGGCGATAGCAATAAGACACACCGGCGAGAATCCGTCCGCCGTCGGCTCGCACGCCGATGTCCGTCGCCCTGCCCGAGAAGGCCCGCCCGGCATAGAACTCCAGTGACTTTGGATTCCAGTGTCCTGGAAACCCTGAGTTCAAGAATTCGATATAGGCGGTCGGTTCGAGCCAGCCTGGGTTCAGCTCGGTGGAGATCATGCGGCGAGCCGCGCCCGCTCCGCGACCTCGGATAGATGCGGCCACCAGAGTGCATCGCCGAAGCGCTGCTTGATCCGGCAGAACAGGCGGTCGAGATAGGCGCAATAATCCGCGTCGAGTCCATCCTGCATGACGTGGCCTCCACCCGCCTTGAATATGTGCGCCTTGATGTGCAGGACACCGCCGAGCTCGAGGATGTCGAACGCCCGTTCGTACGGCGAGGTCGCCTGAAAGTTGCAGCTCAGGTGCACCAACCTGGGCTGACCCACGAACTCGGGATAGATGAGGGACACGCCGGCGAGACCACTCATCGACGTCACGGCATCAGGCGCGATGGGGGTGTTCAAGTCACGCGCGGAGCAGAGGAAGCGGAAGCCGCAGCGGCCGAGTGCGGCAATCAGCGCGCTCGGGGCATTCCACGCCGGAGGTACGTAACCGGGAACGAAGGCCACCTTGGCGGCGCTGAAGATCGACAGACCCTGTTCGACCTTGGCCGCGCATTGGTCGATGGATTCATCCTGGAATTCAACCGCAAATCGCGGGCCGCGATGGCAATGATGGAGTCCGTGCGGCACGATCTCGCAGCGTTCGAGCCCATTGAGGCACGACACGAGTTGCGGATACCGGTCCAGGCGGAAGTGTCCGGGCGGATGCAGCCGGGTCCAATGCACGCGTTCGCGCAGCCACGGTATCCGCCGCAGCAGATGCGTGTCCGGAACCAAGGATTTCAGGCGCCAGTCCGGGGTGACGCACAGGGTGAGTTTCAGCTCCGGGTGCCGGCGCTGCAGGTCCAGCATCCTCCCCAGCGCACCGCGAGTCAGATCGCCGCCGGCCTCATACGCATCCTGCGACGTTCCGGGGTGGATGTCGTCGATGCTGAAGCAGACGGCGGCGATCTTGCCTTGCGGCAGCCAGCCCCTCAACATCGTCGCGCGCGCGCCGGTCGCGGTCGCGCGAAATGCCCGGGAAGGCGCTCAGGCATGCGCGAATACTCTGATCGGCCCATCCTTCAATTCATCGGCGAACGTATGGATGTGATCCAGAAGCCCACGGTCGATTTCGAAGCCCCGCGGCAGGATCACGACGCCGTTCTTTCGAACCAAGTCCTCGGCCAGCACCATGCCGGCGACCAGATCGCGCGGCGCCGTCTCGATCGCCGACGTCTGGGTTCCTGACACCGGCAGCATGCCGCCGAGTCTGTCGAGGAGTTCGGTATCGTAGGCGCCATCGGCATTGCGCAATTTCGCGAGTGCCTGGGCCTGCGTGTAACCCTGCGCCTCGAGCGCGTCCCACTCGAGCACGATCCGCAGCAGCAGGGCGCCGGGGGGAATCGTCCGGCCCAACGGCGGCACGCCGCGTATGCCGCCCGCGAGGTGCGCCAGGATCTCGAGAACGGGCTCCAGGCGCGGTATGTTCTCGAGCATCTGGATCGAGGTGTCGATGCTGGCCGCGATCTCTCGCCGATCCGAGTCGTCGAGCGATTCGCCCTCGTGAAGTTTCATCAACGTCTCTTCCGGCAGCGTCACGATCCCGAGCTGCGACAGCACCGCGGCGGCCTCGATCTGCCACTGATCGCCCCACAGCAGGAACTGGACCACGGAGCGGATCTTGGCGCGCAACCGCAATGCGCGGCCGAACGCCATCGGCTTGGTGATCGACAACACCTTCACCATCGATTCCACGCAGCCGAGCAACGTCTGCTGCAGCAGCACTTTCTCCGCGACGATCAGCTGGTGCTGGGTCACCGCCGCGCCGAACGCCGCGAGCAGCTGATCCGGCGGACAGGGTTTGGAGATGAAGCGGAAGATCTGGCCTTCGTTGACGGCGGCGATCGCCGACTGCATGTCCGTGTACCCGGTCAGCAGCATGCGCACCGCCTCCGGAGCGGACGTGCGCGCGGCATTCAAGAATTTGGCGCCGTCCATGACGGGCATGCGCATGTCGGACAGGATCACGGCGATGTTCTTCGAGTCGCGCAGGATCTCGAGCCCTTCCGCACCGCTGCCGGCGAGATGCACGGTGTAGCGCTGCTTCAGGTGCAGGCGCAGACCCTCGAGAACCTGCGGCTCGTCGTCCACGCATAGGATATCAAGCTTCTTGTTCATTCCCGACCTCGCTGACTTTCTGGCCCTGCTCCTCGATGGGCAGACGTAGAATGAATGTCGTGCCCTTGCCTACTTCGCTGTCGACGGTGATGCGGCCGTGATGGCGCGCGACGATCACCGACTGGACGATCGCCAGTCCCTGGCCCGTGCCCTTGCCCACTTCCTTGGTCGTGAAGAAGGGATCGAAGATTCGAGCCTTCACGCTCTCCGGTATGCCCGTACCGTTGTCCTGGATGCGGATGACCACGAAGTTGTCCTCGGCGGCCGTGGAAATGCGAATGAGACCCTTGACGCCATCCTGATGCGCCGCCTCGATCGCATGGGCGGCGTTGACGATGATGTTCAGGAATACCTGGTTTATCTCCCCGTACTGGCACATCACGGGCGGCAGCACGCCGAAATCGGTCTCGACATCGGCAACCTCCTTGTAGACGTTCTTGCAGACGGTGAGGGTCGTCTCGAGCGCGTTGTTGATGTCGACCTTGGTGTGCTCGCCGTTGTCCGGATGGGCGAACTCGCGCATCGCGCGGATGATCTTGGTCACGCGCCGTATGCCCTCGAGGGCCCGTTCGGTCGACTGGTTTGCGTCCACCACCAGCTGGTCGACGTCGATGTGCGCCAGGGCCTGTTCGATGCGCTTGATGGTGGCCTTGGAGTCGCCGATGCCGCCCGGTTCGTGCACCAGCTGGGTGAGCTCCGGCCAAAGCACGTCGAGCTCGCCCACCGCCATCTTGAGGAAGTACACGCTGTCCGACACGAACTGCATCGGGGTGTTGATCTCATGCGCGATGCCGGCGGCGAGCGCACCGACCGACTTGAGCCGCGCCGAGATGCGTCCCTCCTGCTCCAACGCCTGCCGGTCCTCCTCGAGCCGCTTATAGTCGCTGATGTCGGTGATGAACGTCTGAATTCTTTCCGGGTCGCCGTTCGGATCGCGGATGATACGCAGCTGCACCAGCGCGGGAAACGTGGTGCCGTTCTTATGACGCATCCGGTGCTCGCCCGGTTTGAGCGACGGGTCGGCCAGGGTGGCCGCGACCCGCCGGTCGCGTTCGGCCGGATTGACGTACAGGGTGCGCATGTTCAGCGTCATGGCCTGTTCGCGATCGTCGTAGCCGAACGCATTCATGGCGGCCATGTTGATGTCGATCAACGAGCCATCCATCCGCGATGTGACGATGGGGACGGGCACCGTGTTGAACAGGCTGCGATAGCGGCCCTCCAGCTGGGTGATCTGCTCGTTGCGCCGCGTGAGTTCGTCGATGGTCGCGACGAGATCACGGCGTTCCCGGGCCCATCGGCGGGCGGCATGACCGCCCCACAGCACGCACGCCGTCAGCAGGGCGGCGCAGACGGCCGCGATCACCAGCAGGTTCGAGTTCATGCCCAGACTCAAGCCGGCGCTCGTTCCCGCGTTCATGCCCGCTTCGCCTGTTTGACGACACCGCCGGATTCGATCATCCAGCGCTCCGCCACGTCGGGCGCCATGCTGCGGGCGAAGTGATATCCCTGAAAGAGGTCGCACGTGGTCATGCTCAAGAGTTCGTACTGGCCCTGGGTCTCGATTCCCTCCGCGATGGACGTCATGCCGAGGTAGCTGATGAGATCGATCAAAGACTTCACGAAGCCGAAATCGCGCGAGTCCTGCACGGTGCGCTCGATGAAGGAGCGGTCGATCTTCACGCCCTTGAGGGGCAGCTGGCGCAGGTAGCTCAGCGACGAATAGCCAGTGCCGAAATCATCGAGCCATGCACGGATGCCGAGTTCGTGCAGCCGCTGCAGTGTCCGTGCGGCGGAGCGCAGGTCCTGGATCAGGGTGGACTCGGTGAGCTCCACCGACAGGTAGAAGCCGGGCAGCTCGAATTCCGCCAGGATCTCGCCCAGCTCGTGCTCCAGATTATTCTTCAGGAACGCCTCGGCCGAGAGATTGAAATTGACGAAAATGTCGCGGTACCCGGCGCGGTACCAGAGGCTGGCCTGGCGCGCCGTTTCGCGCATGACCCAGTGATTGAGCCGGTTCGACATGCCGGCCTGCACGGCGATTTCGACGAATCTGCTGGGATAGATCCGTCCTTCGGTGGGGTGATCCCAGCGGATCAACGCTTCGAAACCGGCCACCGTATTCGTCACCGGCGTGACGATGGGTTCGTACTCCAGCACGAATTGATGCTCGTCGAACGCACGGTTCAGATCCACTTCGAGCTGCAGACGGCTAACCGACTCCTTGGCCGTGGCCGAGTCGAAGACGCAGTAGCGGGTGGGGGTGTCGCGCGGCACGGCGGAGAGTGCGGTGTTCGCATGGTCCAGCAGCGCCTCGACGTATTCATAGCCCGAGGACGTTTCGGCGATGCCGATGCTCGGATGGAGCATGAACGTATGGCTGTCCATGGCGATCGGCGCCTCGATCTCCTTGATGATGAGGTCCGCGAGCTTGGCCGCGTTCAGGCTCTCGTTGGACGGCACCACGACGGCGAGCTGCGAATCGCCGATGCGATAGAGGAGGTCCTTGGACGGCAGCACGAACTCGACGCGCTCGGCGGCGACCACCAGCACGCGGGAGGCGAATTCTGCGCCGAAGGAACTGCTGATTTGTGGCAGTTGCTCGAAGCCGATGGCGAGAATACCGAGCCGGCCGCTCGACGACTGGCGCATGCTCTCCAGTTCGACCTCTATCCGGCGCAGCAACGAACTGCGATTGGCAAGACCGGTCACCGTATCGTGCATGCTCACGATCTGCAGCCGCGCCTCGAGCGCCGCGACGTTTTCGATGGCCTTGCCATACAGCAGATTGATCGAACGGCGACGCGACTCGGCCTCATCGAGATCTTCGGCGGCATCGCGGATTTCCTTGCCGCGGCGCAATTCATAGGACAACCAGGCGAGCACCGCCAGCAGCAGGAACAGCAGCGACGCCCACGCCCGCAGCGGCAGGTGCCAGCCGCTGCGCGGCGCCGCCGACAGCTGCAGTCTCAGCGACGAGAAATGAACCATGACCTTGTCGGGCGAATCGATGTCACCGTCGTCGCTCTGATACAGGGCGACGCCGTTGGTGGCGTTGCGCATCTGCAGACGGAAACCCTGCTTCACGAACTCGTCGGTGAGCCCGGCCGGCAGCAGGTCGCGAAGCAGGATCGATTCCCCGGCCCAGCCGGCCGAGCCGTCCGGTTGGCGCACGGGCGTGGCGATGGCGACCGCATTGTCGCCCGATTCGGCGGCATAGGGTCCGAGCAGAATGAGCGGATTGCGCGACCCATCGTGGGTCGCAAGATCACGCTCGAGCGACGCTGCGGCGATCAGTGGAGCGGGGCCGCCGGGTTCGTTGATGAACTGGCCCGCGGCATTCACGCGCCAGCCGTGCCAGCCGTGCGGCTTCGGCAGAGCCTGCAGCTTCGCCGGGTCGCCTGCAAGCAGGACGGCGGCGTTAAGGGCGTCGTCTCCGCGGTTGAGCTCGAGCCCGAGCGCATCGCCCAGGTCATCCAGCAGGGCATGGGCCCGGGAGGTCTCGCGGTCCATCTCGACCTCATAGCGATAGCGCATGAGCACCGCAGTCAGCGTCAGCATCATGATGGCGCCGAGCACGAAGGGCAGAAATCGGGTGATGCGTGGGTTCATGGTCGTATGGGTTTGATGAAGCCGATCCGCAGGGTTTGGCGGGCGACGCCCTCGATGCTCAGGGTGTCCGCGGCCAGCGTGAGCGTCGCATGTTGGGGGGCGGTTCCCAGAGGCAGAGCTGCGCCCGTATACACCTGGAATTCGCGGCGGATGGCCCCGACTTCGCCCAATCGGGACGGATCATAGCCGGTGCGTCCGAGGATCACTCCGCCATAGAAATTCTCGACGCCATACCAACTGAGCGCCGCCTGGCCGTAGCGATCGGCGAGGGTACCGCTGACCGCGTAGCCGCCCCCGAGTTTCACGCCCCATTGCGGTGTCGGCCGGTACTCGAGACCCGTGGTCATGAGGTGCCCGCGAATCTGGTCGAGTTCGATGAATTGATCGGCAAGGTGGGTGACCCAGCGCGGATCGAACTGCGTGTCGACGGCGACGCGCGCCTTGTAGAGGGTGCTCGACGGGCTGCCCGGGACCTCGGCGTCGCCGAGCGAACCGCCGGCCGAAACCCAGACATGTTCCCACTCGTGCCGGTAGGCGTCGAGATCCACGACCTTCAGGGTGCCGATGGGGTATGCGGTGTCGTTGAGAACGACGATCACACCCCCGGCGTCGGAGGCGTGCTGATACCCGAGGCTCCCCCCGTAACCGGTCCAGTCGTACGTGTCATAGCGGGTGCTGAACACGCTGCCGCTCACGGTGTCGCTGGCCTGGGCCGGGCACAACCACGCCGCGCCGAGCAGCCAGGCACCGGCAAGCTTACGCAAGTGCCGGCGCATTGACCTGTTCGCGTTCGGCGAGGTGGACGAATGACAGCTCACCGATGCTCTCCGCGATCCGTTCGCGACGGATGGTGGCGAGATAGGTCCGGTCGCCGCGCGGCAGAATGCGACGCGTGACTTCGAGCGGTGCAATGTCCCACCAGCGACTCGTGCCAGGGCTGCGGTCGAACAGGTTGCCGGCTTCGGCTCCTTCCAGCTCCGTGCCGAAGACCGCGATCGCGGAGCGGTTCAGAAAGATCACCCGGCCCCGGGCGTTGACCGCAAACACCGGCTGTTCCAGGGCATCCACGGCACCGCGCCAGCAGATTTCATCGCAGGGTTCGATGCAGAGCCGCACCATCGGCGACGCCCCGGCGATGAGCCCCGCCCGCACCCGCAGCACGACTTCGCGGCCCTGCACCGTCGCACCCTGGATTTCCTCGCCACCAACCGCGATCAGCCGCTTGATGACGACCGGATAGGCGAAAGCCACGACGTCGAGCAGAAACTGGCCGGCGGCGGCCCCCGTCACACCGAAATGGGCGACGAAGCGGTCGCTGGCCATGAGGATGCGTCCTGTGCTCGGCGTGAGCATGAGTTCGGAGTTCGGGGACTGCTCGACCATCACGGCATTCAATTGCCGGGACTGGTCGATTTCGTCACGCAGCGACTCGATGCTGTCGATCGAACGCCAGGACAATGCGACGATCGCCCGTGCGGTCGCCGTCAACGCGACGGCGAGGATGGCCAGCGATCCGGTCAGCATGAGGTTGTAAGTGGGCGAGGTGCTCACGTCGAGAAAGGCGACGCGGCTGCGGGGTATCCACGCCGGCAGGACATGCGTCGACAGGGCGCTCAAGCCATAGCGCTCCTCGATGAACGAATTGGTGTCCGGCGACAGCAACACACCCGACAGAAGCACGACGAGAAACAGGATGATGGTCGCCTGCTGCTGCCAGAAATTCAGGATCAGAGCGCCCGTGAACAGGGGCAGCATGATGAAGAGGGGGAACATCGGCTGCTGCAGGCCGCCGAACAGGTGCCAGGCGATTGCCATCACGATGATTCCCACCACCTCGGAAGTCTGCCCCAACGAGCGCAGTTCCTTGACCGTCGTGCATTTCGCGGTGCGCGAATTCAAGATGAATTGTGCCAGCCCCAGACCGGCGAGCGTCCAAATGATCGGGGTGATGTCGACCTGGCCGAGGCCGAGATACCAGAAGACGATGATCGACGACGCGGACAGCACGATGGCGAGCATCCAGGTGTTGTCGAAGACGTCCTTGCGCTTGCGCAATTCCTCGACATTCTCCGCGCCGGAGGTGGCCTTGGTCATCGCGGCAGCGTTCCCGCCAGTTTGTACACCGCCGGCGGGGGTTGGTCGGTCACGTTGCCCCTGAAGACGTTGGCGTCGAGCTGCGGACTGGCCTTGAGCTCGCCGCCGGTCGACACCAGATTCAGAATTCGCAGGCCCGCGCCACGATTGCCGGTGGCCTGATTGCGCTGGAGTCGCGGTGAACCTCCGATCACCGTGATCGCATCGGCGCCCGTCTTGGTGATGACGTTGTCGCGGATCAGCGTACCATCCGAATGGTCGCTCGCGATCGAGACCACTCCGGAGCCGTTGTCGGTGAGCGTGTTGTGATCGATGGTCACCTGACTGTCGCGGACCATGATGGCCGTCAGACGATTGCCGGACAGCGTGTTGCGCGCCAGGGTCACCTGCCGGCCGGCCGTCACCGAAATCGCCGTGCCCACGTTGCCCTGGATCTCGCTGTCCTCGACCCGCGCGGCGCCGCCCAGCACCAGCACGGCGGATTGTTCATTGGCGATGAAGCGGCACTTTTGAACCAGCACCGGCCGGTTCGCCAGGACCACGCCCGCCGCATTCCTTTCGAAAACGCTGTCGATGATGCGCACGCGCTCCTGCGGCGGATCGCCATCCTTGTCGACACCCCCCACGAACCAGAAGCCCGCCTTGCTGCTGCCGCGAAAGATGCTGCTGACGATGGACACGTCGCGGACACCCGACTCCGCCGTGATGGCGGTCTCGTCGTGCTCGAAAACCGAGGTTCGTATCGCGGCTCCCTTGGCCGCCGCACCGAGAAAAATGCCGACCTTGGAGTTGGAAATGTTGACGCCATCCATCTCCACCCCGGGCGCGTTCAGGACGATGCCGAAATCGTGGGCGTTGACGATGCTGATGCCATGCAGTGCGGATGCGGGACTGTTGATCTGCAGCACCGCGCCCTTGATCTGATGTGCCGCATCGATCAACCCGAACCCCGGTTCGGCGTCGATCATCACGCCGTGCGGATTGATGAGTGCCGGCAGCGCGGATTCGATGGCGATGCGCTTCACGTTGACGGCGATGTGGGCGCGGTTGGTGAGCCGGTCGGCGGCGAGAATCGCATCGCGCAGCGTCCCCGGGCCGGCGTCCCCCGCATTCGAGACGGTGAAATCGACACCGACGAGTTTCAGGGCACCGGCGGCGGGGGAGCTCCGGTGTCCCGCGAACAGGCCGGCCAGGATCAGCAGGCTGATGACGCCCAGCGTGCTCAGGTTGAGATACTTCATGGCGGTGCGCCGGCCGCCGTCGCGACCACGATCTTGTGCCAGGAATGACGGGTGAGCAGCCGGGCGAGAAGCATGTCGACCGGCAGCGAGATCAACGTTGCCAGCATCAGGGCGCCCACCGCGAGGGCCCGCGGCCAGGTCTTGAAGCGCGGCACCACCCATAACTTCAAGGGCGACGGATCGACGCCCCGGACGAGGACCACCTTGAGGCCCGCCGCATCGAGCTTTTCAAGATAGCTTTGCAGCGTGCGCGCGCGAAACGTTGCCGTGTCGCAGCGCTTGTGATCCGCCGCGGGGGCGGCCTCCACCAGCACGAGGCGCCCGCCCGGCTTCAAATGCCGCGCCAGGCGCGCGATGGTCTGCGCGAGCCGGGTCTCGTCGAGGACGTGCTGAAGCACCGTCACGCCGAGAATTACATCGAAGCGCTCGGCCAGGTCGACGGCGGTGACGTCCGCATGAATGAATCGGCATCGATCGGCGAGTCCGGCGGCATCGGTCCGATCCTTGGCTTCGGCCAGCATGGTGGCGCTGAAGTCGGTGGCGGTGACGAAGGCGCCACGGCGCGCGAGTTCACGCGTCCATCGGCCGACGCCGCAACCGTATTCGAGCACCTGTGATCCTGGATGGATCGAACGGATCAGGTCCTTCATGGCGGCGCGCTGCGTGAGGTCGATCGCGCGGTTGTAGAAACCCGGCATGGCATAGCTGCAGATGGCCTGCAGGCCGTCGCCGGCGCCGGCGAACGCCTGCGCTCGTGCCTCCCAAAATTGAGTCGTGTCCATCAATCAGCTCCTGGTTAGCGCCGCGCCGGGCGTGGGTTCGAACAGTTTCGGATCGCGGTCATAGTGATCGGCGTACAGCCGTCGCCCCACGAATCGCAGCATCAGGAGATTGGTGACCCCGATGGTCATGGGGATGTACTGAAGCAGCGAATAGAAGGGATAGAATGGGATCGTCGCGATATGGCGCTGCCGCTCTCCCCGCGGCAGCGCGGCAAGGCAGGCGATGGTCAGCACGACCACGGTTTTTGCGTACCAGAGCGCGAACAACACCGGATCGTTCCAGGAGTGATCGGGCATGAACTGCAGGGTCGACAGATCGTCGAGGCCGTTCACGAAACTCATCGTCAGGATCACGATGGACGCGAGCTTGAACGGCAGCATGGCATAGCCGTTGAAGCCGAGATAGAAGAGGTACTGATAGGCGCCCATCGGACTGCGCCGCGAGATCGTGACGAACAGCGGCAGGCGTTCGAGCAGCACCTTGGCGCCGCCGAAGGACCAGCCGACCCGCTGCGAGAACAGGCCCTTGAAGGTCCGCTGGGCATCGGTGTCGAAGGCCAGACGATCGTCGTAGTAGATGCGTTCGCCGCCGGCGAGCAGCAGCAGCGAGTTCTCGAGGTCCTCAGCGTAAATTGAGAGCGTGTGCTTTGCCAGGATTGCCTCGAGCGCGGAACGCCGGTAGACCGAGACGCCCGAGTTGGTGCATACGGCGCCGAGGCTCTTGCGGCCGAGACCGCACGCCAGTTCATACTCGAAGGCCTGGCATTCCTCCAGCCAGCCCGGCTGATGTGAGCTGATGCGCGGCGTCAGAGCCGCGGCGCCACTGCGCTGCAGATCGCTGATGACCTGCTCGAGGCAGTCGCGCTGCGAGGTGCCGATGGCGCTCCACCTGACGTCCGGATCGACGACCAGAACCGTCTCGATCTCCGCCGGCAGGCGCTTGATGAGGTGATAAATGGCGCCCGGTTTGTTGCGGTTGGTGCCGCCCGCCATGCAGTTCCATCCCAGCCGGCGCAGCCTGAGCAGCGTGTCGTCGCTCGATGCATCATCGATCAGCCAGACCACGTCCTTGAAAGGCTGCATGACCTCGATGAAGCGGTCGATGTCGTCCGACGCATCGTGCACCGAGCCGATGATGGCGTAGGGACGGAGCAGCGTGGCACGCTCGGCCTTGGACACCTCGGGCAGTCCCAGATCGACGGATGGCCCGGGGCCGAGGGATTTCAAATGACTGGTGATCCAGATGCGCGCCACCAGATCGACCATGTCGAACATCAGGACGAGATTGGCGATGAAATAGATCGATATGCGTGATGCGGTGTTCAGCATGCCGGATGCGCCGGCGATCACCCATCCGCCGACGCTTAGCAGAAGGACGATGGCCGTGATGACGCTGCGGTCTAGAGTGCTGCGCATGACTCGGTGGGCGCCTTGGCGGCTGCGCCCGGAATGTGCAGCGCCACGCTCGATTCGTCGGGCATTTCCTCGCCCAGCTCGCGCAGCACCGGGATCGCGTGCCTGATCCACAGGAGGGAGCGGGTGCGGGAGGGAAGATGCCGCTGACCGGTCTGTTCCAGATCACTCTTGAAGTTGCTTTCGATGGTCAATATGACGTCGCGCGTCACCAGATCCAACGGCAGGATCTTCGTGGGTTGCGACCAGGAGACGGCGGTGCCGGGGATGGTCTTTTTCTCGTAGATGGTCTGCGGTTTCAGTTCCGGGTCGTCGGACATCACGGCGCCGGAGAACGGGATGACGTAGGGATAGATCCCGATCTCGCAGCCGGCGAGGATCCAGCGATAGGCCTGTCGGACGGTTTCGGCAAGATCCGGCAGGCGGGAGCGCGGCGACGTCAGGATCAGGTCGAGAAACGGCGTGATGCCGAGGCTCAGGGCCTCGCCGAGCACGGGTTCGATGTGGCGGAAGATCTGCTTCTTGTTGAATTCCGCGAGCACGTTGCGCGAAAAATTCTCCACGCCGAATCCGAGCACGCGAAAGCCGGCATCGCGCATCGCACGCAGCCGCTCCGAGGTCATCGCGTCGATGCGATTGGTGCTGATGAACTGCAGATGAGCCGGCAGCGAACCCTCGCGTTTCGCGGCGACGATCGCCTCGCACAGCGGCAGCACGCGCTTGTCGTTGTTGAAGACGAAGATGTCGTCCTGGAAGATGATGGTGCGTACCGTCGGATGGGCGGCGACGATCCGCTTCATCATCACGAGACAATCCGCGGCGGACAGCCGCGCGATGCCCGCCACGCTGCCCTGGGCGTTGTGCAGGAAATT
>Ga0116230_10003607_pt1 | contig 15136 bp, 5 predicted proteins | sample S1TSphfallax_3_FD_88678 | JGI IMG/M metagenome (GOLD analysis project Ga0116230, IMG submission 88678) | Host-associated microbial communities from peat moss isolated from Minnesota, USA - S1T2_Fd - Sphagnum fallax MG | ecosystem: Host-associated > Plants > Peat moss > Unclassified | place: USA... | reverse complement strand
CACAACTAGTTGCTTCTTATAGCCGGCTACTGATAGTAGTGAACCCAATCACCTTTGAGAGACCATGCTGTAAACTACAGTAATGTAACTTGGAAGCTCACAGTTGTGATCTATCGTAATTTAACTTGGAAACACACAGATGGAATCCCGATCGAGCCAAAATAGGCCACAAATTTTTCCTCCGTCTAGAGACTTTTCTAGCACCAAACATAATAAGAGGTGTGCTTACGGAAGAGCATGATGGGGTTGGATTAACTTGCAGAAATTTCGGCAACTGCATCCCGATCCGGCCCTTGGGCCTCTGAAGCATAACCACAAACTGACGCTGATCTTCTTCTCCTTATCCGAACGCGATTTTACAAACCCATGGATTAAGCGCGGCGATCCCACTGTGATCTGGCCGCGAGACTGGCTGCCCAAAGAAGAGGAGGGACTGGGTGACAACATTCTGGTGTTGTCCGTCGAGTGCCACGTTAACCCAAAGCCATCAGTCTCGGTGCTGCTAGAAAGGATCCTGGTGCGAGACCTGGTCACGAAGTACGTATGCTCCCACCTGAATGCCCTCCTTGGTTCTGTCTCGGGGTTGCGTCTTGGGGGTCCACTTGCGATCTCATCATGCTCGCTGTTTGCTTTGCAGTGTATGTTTTACCTTACACTCCAGGCAGGGGCATTTTACAGAGTTGTTATGTTCTTCACAAAATGATTTGAATAATAGCCAACCTCTTAGACTCAATTCCTGAACTGTCCGAAAGTCCCATTCTAGTTCAAATAACCGTCTTCGACTTCACAACAAGAAGTCCTAACATCTCAACAAGAGTGCAAGCCTAACTCATTGTTCAAATATGACTTAGGGGTAAGTTTAAGGTATGTACCAATAAGTACATTGTCCTTTTTTGTGAAAGTATCTATTGTAGGACAAGACAAACCATTTCATTTGAGAGCAAAATTATGTTTTGGATTTTCGAGCGATTTGCCCCAATGTAACATTTGAATACAAGTCTAGTTCAAAGCCCAATTTACTCCTTATTGAAGGTGAAAAGTATTGAACCAAACTAAGGTAAAATAATTGCTTTCCAAGAAATCATGTAATCTTTATAATCATGAAACATAAGGCTTAATATGCTAGGAGATTGTTAATATGATAATGTTAAGAGATTGTGGCAAAGTTAAGCTTGGTAGAAAATGTCAAACACCTGAAATTTGAAAATTACCAATGTGTTACTCTTGTTCAAGATGTAAATGCAAAGAAATCGATGGTATTTTCCTATTGAACACACTTGTAATTTATACTTGTCGTGGTTGGATTGTGAGATATTGTAGCAAAGAGTGGAAACTCGATCGCACACAAACAATAGTATTGGTTGGCCATGGCCTTGGAGGTCTTGTGATCAAAAGCTTGACAAGTGAACTTGATAAGATTCCACAAAGCAAAAGGTCCGATGAAGAAACATCACAAGACGCTACATGCCGAACCTTCAAGGAAAATATCAAAGGCATTGTGTTTTATAGTGTACCACATACAACATCCGAAGAGGAATTTGATAACTATTGCAAGTCTTACACCAGGATGATTCAATATTTGGATGAAGTTCAAGATTTCAAACATTTCAATCAACATATGGTATTGTTGAATGTCAGATTTGAGAAATCAATTAAACAACAACGCATCAATCTATTTGACTTTGTGGAAGGCCAAAAGGTACAATCTCATGGCTATCTATCTTCATTTGTAGGGTTTTCAAGTCTTGGTCAAAATTTAGTCTCCTAGTCATCGTGAAGAGTTGGAACTTAAGAGACATGATTTTGTAATAAGGGTCAAGTTTATTTGCCTTCAAAGCAAATTTGCAAATTTTTTTAAATATCTAATTGAACTTTTTTAATGGCTATAATTTTAGCAATTAGGTTGAACCCCAATCTTGGAATTTTCATTTTGAAACTAGGTCTATATTATGAGGAGCTTGATTGTGGGGGTTTATATTTAGTTGCATGCAATTCAGTGTGATCTAAATGTAGTGACTAGTTGTGAGCTTATGGCAATGAAACTAATTAATGTCACCATTGTACCACATCAAACTAATAACTTAGTCATGGTACAATGGTGACATTAATTACATAAATGTCCCCATACAACCCTCTTTCAAAATAGTTTGATGGCAAAAAAGTTGAAACTAAATTTGCAATTTGTTTAGGTCAAGGATGAATTGTTAACAAATTTTGTACATTGCATGAATGTTCATATTTCTCATGATGTTCACACATTATGTAAAGACAAGTTGTTTATTGGCATTTGTAAACTTTGGCTCTGTTGTGTAGGTTATGGTACCACAATCTCCAACTTATAAGTTGGTGCCAAATGATGTGTGTGAGATTGAAGATGCTGACCATTTTCAAGTGTCTCAACCTCTTTCTCAACAGCATGCTTCATACAAGCGATTGTTGAAATTCATCCAAAAAGTCTTGGCACAAACTCTAATGCCATATTTTCTTAGGTATGTAAGTTGGAGGAACTACCTTAAATATTGCTCAAGTGAATGGTCTTAGGAAATTTTTAATTTGTGAAGGTGGGGCATAGTTGTGAAGGATTGAATGAGTAACCTAAACTTAGTCAACTGTAATTAGGTTGAAGGTTCCAGAAGTTTGGGAAACTCATTTCCAATCCAAGAGATTCCATATTTGGAAGAATTAAATAGGAGGTCCCACTGGGACAATGAGGAGAATACACAATTATTACATCATCATAGACATTAACTACATTGTGACGTATGTTTTTTCGCACCCTTATCATAACATTATGTATAAATACAAATTGGGGTTTTGAACTTTGGAAGAATTTAGTTGGCCATTAAAAAATATAGCAAAGAAATTTTTTCCCTTTTCATAATGTGTAAAAAATGGCCAAAGTTGTGCACTATATAATAACTTCATTTAATATCTTGTGCAAATGGCCAAGGGATATATTTTACATTTTCTTCTTTGGATTGGATGCAGAGAAGCAAAACAGGAAGTTGAAACAAGCACAAGCACCAACGAGACTGAAGGTGTGCCCAACCAACAACAAAAGTTGGATGTGATGATAAAAACCAATGAAACCGAAGGTGTGCCTAACCGACAACAAAAGTTGGATGTGATGATAAGAACCATTGAAGATCGTCACATCAAGTCTCCAAAGGACCTCCAATCTTTACCCATAAAAAAAGTTTTGGGAAAAACCTCAATTGCATGTGTTGGGGGAAAGGCCATGGAAGCGGATTCAGTGGAGTTCCTTTTCATGAATGCGGGAGACATGGCCAAGGTTGTAGGGATTGGTCTTGATTGGGCGAAGGTGGTGGTCACCAAAGAGTTTGGTGTGAATGTGGTACAAGAGGATGAAGGCATTTGGACAAAATTGTGGTGTTTGGAACATTTTGTCCCAAGGATCATCACCATTCCTAACCCCAAGCAAAAGCTAATGGCACACCCAAATTCAGCAAAAACAGATGGGGTTGAATTGGAAGCAAACCTTGGTCATGTGTATGTGGAAGATGAAAAGGAAGAAAATGCTTGTGCATGCTTTCCATTAGTTTTTGAGTTGGCGGAACATGTTGGATTGGGAAGAGAAAATGCCATGAAAATGAAAGAAGTTGCAGGAACAGAATCTAGTGGGTCTGCAAGAGGTGAAGTCAATATTACGAAGCAATCAGAAGGAAACAACATTGCTCCAGGAGAAAAAACAAACAGAAATGAAGATGATGAAAGATCTAGGGATCTATCTGGAGGCCTTACTAACCCTTGGGACCCTTCCCCTTCTAGTGGCAAAAAAGATGAAGAAAACACTGTCACAGTGAATGTTTTCCCAAAAGTAGGGGAACTTCATGTTCCATTGAGCGGTTGTCCAAGCCCTCCAATGATTTTTCCTATATTGAAATTTACGTTTAAACGGAAAGGAGATTTCAAAACGATAGACGTTGAAGCAATTACACAATGCAACTTTGGAAAGATGCAAATGGAGGATATTGGAAATGGGTTAGGCGTTTATCAAAACAATATCAAAATCTCTTTGGATTGCCAGGACGCGAATGCTGCAACATTGAAGAAGGCACATGTTGAAAAACTGGAAAATGTGAAGAGGATAACTGTAGATACATCCACAACAATACGTCAGACAACACGTCAACCTGTAGGAAAATTTCAATTGGTTGTTCCTTATATTCATCTTGCATTAAACTATATGCATACATGGACAAGAGGTAAAAATCATACACAGGGAAATACTTTGGAGACATTGTTTCCCCAATTAGATCATTTTTTTGTGGATCCCTACCTTTATCCAAGTCAATTCTTGTATCATTTTCACTATCCTCAAGAAGTTTTGCAAGACATTGCATTGGGTGCTTCCTCAAAAATCAAAACAGCAACATCATTTTGCCCAACTATTGTGAGTAATTGGGTGAATTTGAACAAGAATGAAGAAAGCCCATACAAATTTCGTGTGATGCGAGACATTGCTTCCAAAGAACACTTGAAGAGGTCATTGGAGTCTGAAGGGAATCCTGCTTCCACACAAAGAGAGTATGAAGGAAGCTCCAATGAAATGAGGCAACCAAATAGATCTATCATCACACAATCTCCCTTCAACATACGTTTGACCATCAATGAAAGTGAGGATCCAGACATCAAACAAAATTATCAAGTGGAGTTGCGGGTCAATCATGCAATGACGCATATGCCTCTCAAACCAGAAGTCATAGATCTTCATCATAGTGACACTGAACCCATGATTATAGAAGGCTTCATGCAAATGTTAAGTTCAACATCTATGTGAAATTTGGAACTACTTAAAAGGCTATTTTTGTATATCATCCATGGTAAGTACTAGATTCTTGGATCTTGTGATATTGTGCCTTTTTTAACATTAACATTCATAAATGTGTACATGACATGTTTTGTGAGTTATGTGGGTCATTGTTTCCACATACCTTTTCAAGCTTAAATTGTAAAATAAACATGTTGCCTTGTTGTTTGCTAGGTTGTAAAGTCTTTAAGCTTTTATATGTGTGTTTTCATTTGAAGGTCTTTTAAAGGTATGCTTGTACTCAGCATGTACTCTTAGGCATTTGGCATTTGCACTTAAAGGTTGCCAGGCCAATGTGTGCAGTCAAGGTTCTTGGTTTTTTGTTGGTTTCAAAATTGTGGCATTTATGAGAATGCTAACAGTTGTTGATTGTATTTGCAATGTATGTTGAAATGTGCAGGGGGTTGGAATGTATGTGTGAATTATGGCACTCTTGACAACAAGTGCCCCTGCCACCATAAGCAACACAACTTCTCTGGAAAATCTCCATGCTATCTGTGAAGCTCTAGAGCCTAGACCAAGCAAACCTGCAAGCATTGGCTCATGTACAAATATCAAGGTAGTTACCTATTGGCACAGAGGGGCACCTACTTTCAAGTTCAGATGCTACCAGATAATTTTTATCTCAAGGTTTGTTAAAGTTTTAGACCTTGTGATCCATGCCAAAGGGTAAATTTCAACTTGCTGATAGAATATAAGTTTATGTTGCATGGTTATTTCCTAGATTGAACTATGGTGATTTGTCAAAACTCTAGCACCCTCAATGGACAAGAAATGCACAAAGATGTTCGTCAGTGCCTCATAGCCTGAAACCTGGAAATCCATATGGAGTGTGCTTGAGGTATGGGCATAAAGCAAGGGCATGGTTACAATTCATTGCATGCAGGCTATGCCAATAGTCACTGTCCAAATGAGTAAGCAATTTGTAGTGGTATCATGAGAAGATTCATCATTGATAGGCATAATTTGACTTCTACAGAATTGTGATTCAACATTTTGTACAGATTAGTAGGTGCTAGATGGTGTCCAACAATAAACAAGAAGCACTAAATAATAGTTTTTGGGTTGTTGGTTTGCAGGCATTGTTAAAGCCGTTTTTGGCAAAGATCTACCAGCAGTCGAATTAGAAAGGGGTCAGTGACATATGGCTGGTTGAGGAGGAGGCTTATGACGCCTGCAAGAAATTCTGGACATTGGTGAGGTCATGTCGCTCTTGCCAATTTGAGAACTTGAGAGCTAATTTGTTGCTAGTTGCAACAACCTCCTGTGCCCCTTTGCTTCCTTCACTTGTCTAGTTGCTTCACATGCTTGTAGCAACTTTGAATTCTCATCTTGCCATGTGATTGGAGCAGAGACATGATGACTGAGATTTTTCCTTGATTGAATCTCTGACAATGTTCATCATGCTCATCTGCTCAATTTGCTACAACTTAGAACTTTTCATCTTGCCACATGATCAATCATTTGTAGCAGTGAGATGGCTGTGACGTTCTACAGATGGTAATTTCACATGTGTAAAACCCAGGAATGGGATTTTGTAGTTTTTTTCCTTTTTTGGTTTTGGTTTTCATGAATCTTGCAGTATTGAAAACACATTAGTGAAGTACTACTACTTCCAACAATTTTCTTGGGTTGCAATTATCAAGAATTTTTAGGTTTGATGGGGATTTGTAGAAATTACAATTAGAGAGGAACATTTCTTGGCAGATTTTCTCTAGATATATAGACATATGTCTTCAAATCAATGTCGTGAGAAAACTGGTGTTTTCTTTTCAATGTCAAGTAAGTGCAACTTTATTCAGTGGTATAAAATTCTCCTTGTGTGCAAACTAAATGAAATCAAGCTTTTACTCTTGCACCCATGTTGCAACTTGAATATAAGGATTAGCTATGTTTTCTTGAGGCTTACCAACATCATGATTGGTTGAGTCTTTCTTTGTTGCAATTTTTTGCCTAAGAGTTTGTGCAGATTTTGTTATAATTATACATTCAACCCACTGCCAGGAGCTAATAAAGTTGTGGGTAGTTGTGGGCTCGCAGCTAGCCACTCAATGTTACTCATGCATGTTGAAGATAACTTTTGCTCCACAAATTCCGAAGGCATTCAAACCTTTGACCCATTTCTCCCTCCTCACTTCTTCTTCATTTCAATTTTCATATCTTCCTAGACTCTTAAGATTTGGTTGAAATCTCCATTTTATGTTCCAAAACTACCCTTCAAAGTTTCTCTGTCCATGTATTTGCTTTCTCCAGCTTCAAATCTTTTTTACTAGGTACACACAAAGCCCACATTCTGGATCTGTGAGCTTTTTAAGATAAATGTTTGCTTTGCTGCATCACATCTTTGAAGGTTTTTGAACTTTTTTGCAACTTTGGGTAATGGGCCAGAGGTCACAACATCAGTTGGTTTCTGCATTTTATAGTGTTTTCAGAGGGCCTGAATTGGAGCTGGTTTGTGGGCTTAATGTGCATACATACTAAGTCTGGACCAGTTGAATGTTTTGGGCTTACTGAAAGCTTTTATGCATGTACGATCTATTACAAAGTGGAGAAACAAATTACAGCTGCTAATTTTCTACAGTTCCACATGCATCATCTATAGCAGATTCTAGTCAGTGTCATCTTGTAATTACTGGAGGCAACAGTGGTGTGCATTTTAGAGCCTCATATGAATCATCCCATCCAGGACATTCATGTGTTACACTCTTGTTCAAGGTGTAAATGCAAAGAAATTGATGGTAATTTGCTATTGAACATGCTTGTAATTTACTCTCATCGTGTTTGGATTGTGAGATATTGTAGAACAAAGTGGAAACTCGATCGCACACAAACAATAGTGTTGGTTGGCCATGGCCTTGGAGGTCTTGTGATCAAAAGCTTCACAATTGAAGTTGATAAGGTTTCAAAAAGCGCACATTTTTTTGAAAGTTCACAAGAGGCTCGATGCAAAGCCTTCATGCAAAATATCAAAGGCATTGTGTTTTATAGTGTGCCACATAAAACATCCAAAGAGGAATTTGTTAACTATTGCAAGTCTTACGCCATGGTGATCTAGTATTTGGATGCAGTTCAGGATTTCAAACACTTCAATCAAAATATGGTATTGTTGAATGTAGGATTTGAGAAATCAATTGAACAACAACACATCAAACTCTTTGCCTTTGTGGAAGGCCAAAAGGTACAATCTCGTGCCTATCTATTTTCATTTATAGGGTTTTCAAGTTTTGGTCAAAATTTAGTCTCCTAGTCGTTGTGAAGAGTTGGAACTGAAGAGACATGATTTTGTAATAAGGGTCAAGTTTATTTGCCTTCAAAGCAATTTTTTAAATATTTTTTGTATATCTAATTGAGCTTTTTAATGGTTATAATTTTAGCAATTAGGTTGAACCCTAATCTTGGAATTTTCATTTTGAAACCAGGTCTGTATTATGAGGAATTTGATTGTGGGGGGTGATATTTAGTTGCATGCAATTCAATGTGATCTAAATGCAATGATTAATTGTGAGCTTGTGGCAATGAAACTAATTAATGTCACCATTGTACCACATCAAACTAATAACTTAAATTTGTCACATATTTGGCGTAACAATGGGGAGTCCAAACATTTTCCTTCATATAAACTGGATGGTAAGAAGGCAAGAAAGATGTATTAAAATGGAAATCAGACCCAATTTCTCCATCGTTCAAAATTTAACCTCGCCCACAAAATGTTGGGTAATTTTTTTTTATTTAAAATGCAAGGTTGTTCTTTACACTTGGTAAAGCATGTGGGCAAGGGCATTACCAAATTTAGGCCGAGTGCCCCATTACCTACCGCATAAACAAATAAAAAGTTGCAAGTTCCCTCTTTAAGCCCAGTACCTTTATGCATTTGGACTAGTGTGGAGTGGGTATTTGATTTTTTGTAATACTTGCTCTAGTTCTGGGCAGTTGAAATTTTTTAGAATCAAAGAACCATGGGGTTTGCGTATATGAAAAAAAATTGGATTCAAGGAATCTCCAGTTATGGGTATTTCAAAAAGTTCAAAGAACCACCAAGTTTTATGAAAGAATAAAAAAAGACCCAACGATTTTAAAGTGGCTATTTGACTTTTGTTTTAAAATGAGAAGCTCAATTATATATAATAAACCAAATACCTCTTTGATTTTTTATAATCATGGTTATGTATCAAAACAAGGGATTTTATTTTTATAATCATGGCTATCAACTTTGATACCCGAATTGATACTCAATAGTTGTTTTGGTGCCATTTCTAATGCCCACCTTCACTCTAGTTTAGACCAGTGTTGACCAATTTTTTGATTTTCAAACGAACCTACAAGTAATGTTTAGTAATCTTTTAAGCTTACCTTCGGATGCGGTTCTAAGCATTTCTTTAATACAATAGAACCTATGCTTATGGTTAATGAAACATCTTTCCACACATACCAATTATGAGGTAGTCGATTTTTTAATGTTTGAAAAGGAAGCAATTCAAGTTGCGGTTCAGTTTTAGGGTTAGTGCATAAAGTGACATGAAGAATGTTTTTCCTTTTACTTTGATGAGTTGATCAATGATAAGGACTTCATTCTAAAAAAATAATTGTTGATCATAATAACATTTCCAACCAGAATTTCAAAAATTGAAAGACATTGAAACATGAAATGTTCTTGGATTAGGTCATTCATTCAATAAAAAATCAATATCAAGTTGAAACAACTTATACTTGATTGTGTTAGAAAGAATTTAGGCACATGTAAGGCTATCATTTCTGAAAATAGAAACTAGATATTAATGTCACATTTAAAATAACTAATTCTACTTGGTGCCCATTGGTGCAAAAAAATGGCAAATAAAGTTGCTAGCAATCACTTCTTAATGAAAAGAAAACATGCCCATCACTTTTGAAAAATAATATAAAAAATGAAAGATAGAAAGCAAATCAAATGTTGAAAAATCTTTGTAACCTCCATATTAAGTTAAAGGAATCGTTGTCCGATTACCAACAAAAAACACCTCCATGTTGTTTTGCCTTAATTCCAAACCAACCAATAATCAATAAAAAAAACTCAAATTTCACCCATACAATATCAACATGTAAACAAAACACAACTCCATATAAACCAACACAAAATGAACAAAAAACATTTGTTACAATTATTATCTACTTGAAATTAATTAAATTCATAATCTTCTTTGAAAAGACCTTTTTTTCAATGATCTTGTTGTGCTCTTCGATCATGACTTGTTGAGCTTGTAGGTAGGTAATCATGCAAATTTTTTGCCTTCCCCCATCACATCCAGCATGAACATTGTTAAACCAATTTTTGATAACCTAAACAAGAGGATCCAAGTTATCAATTCCAAGCTTTGATATCAAAGATTTATTATAATGCCAACAACATTGAAAATCCATTTTATTTTTATTTGAAACCCCATAATCCCTAGCACTTGACAAGCCAAAAAAGACGCATGTGGAAATTGCATTGCATGGTTTGCCCACCATGTGCAAAAGGTTTTTGGTTTCCATGGGTCTTACATTTAATCAACAAAACAAATGCAATTCATTTCTCACAGTTGACATGATTGCATCATCATTATAAATATTTTGCCCACATAATTATCATCATCTTCAACAACTATTGATTTTGCAATTGCCTTCATTGGGTTCAAATGGAAATATGTTTATACCAACAATGGATACACAATCTGAACATCATATTTTATCACAACTTGAAGGGCAAGTGAATGCCCAAAAAATCCCATATAACTTTCATATTTTTGAAATGAAGATCAAGCATGATTGCCAACATGTTATGTGCCTTGGCTATAATGTAAGACCAAAAAAAGGCCAAGAAACGCCTAAATGCATTGAAAACTTGTTTCATCATTCTCAACTTGAATTCTTATAGCTTTGAATCAAAATCCCCTCAAATGAATGGTTGATTTAAGGCTTAAATCATGCACACATCAACCTTAATCACAATGCATAATGAAAAAGCTGAACCAAAAGGATTTGATAACAACCAATGTCCTTGGCTTTGGTTTAAAACACATAGTTTAACAACTAGCATTAATGTGTTTGTGATGGCTTGAGCAATAAACCAAGTTTGGCAATCTAGGATTCTAAATTGCAAATGCAATGCTTGTTGCCACCCATAGTAAATACAAATGGCATCTTAATAATCAAGAGTCTTTTGAAACAAGATGACTCAAGATGCAAATCTAGTTTTCACAAGAGTTTTTAGCATCCTAGGTGGTAGGCTAACAATGATGCATGAATCCTTCCACTCTTACTTCCCCTTCCTAAGTTGTTTTGTCCAAATTATAGTCTTTTTTTGTAATGATGTTTAAACACCTTTCAAAATCATTTTAAAAAAATCTAGCACACGCTTTAATATTGTTAATAACATATTATGATGCACTCCCAAGCTCCTTGATAGACTCAAATGTGAATCTAAGGTGAAAACAACGGAAGGATAAGGAATTGGGGCACATTCCTTCGCTCCTAGCACTTTAGAAGTAGAGGGGCATGTTGGAATTCCGGAATAGGGACTAGGACAAATGACAAGCGGGTCAATTATTCATATGAACTTGCACAAACCAAACAACAAGTTGGTTAATGCATAATTATAACACTTTTGGTGCACGAATAAGCCACATGCAAACATGGATTCATAAAACTCACCACGACCCAAAATTGGAGGAATTCACCACCTTCTCCTTATAGTATTATTTATGTCGGACCACGAAACCAACATTCAAATGTCATTTTGTCCCATGACTCCTAAGTTGAAATCTCGAAATTCCTTAAATTAGAAGTCCTACAACTTTGGAGGCCCATAACTTTGTATATAGACCTTCAATTGAGATGAGCTTTAAAGCAAAGTTGTAACCCTCGTCAAGAATTTTCCAATGGTATCTTGCACTGCACTTGAACGCAAAGAAATTAAGACAATTCTTGACTTTTAGTGGTCACAAGTCAAATTGGCAATTTGATTTCTGACCTTTCTTTTGGTCATAACTTATGTTTAAAGTACCCAAATGGGTCATGTGAACCCATTTTAGACATTTATGTTCCAAGCTCTTTCTAATGATATATGAAAACATTCAATCCAATGAGTTTTGACCTTTGTAATCGCCTTCTAAAAGTTCAGAAGTCCATTGGGACTACCACTCCCAAAATGGGAGTTCATTTGAGAGTGTGAGGGTTCATTCCTTCACACCTTCCTACACTCCCAAGAGCATGAAATGTGACTCCCAAGCTTCATTCTTGGCCCGCACCTTTATAAGCCCTTGTTTAGGTCATGAGCTGAAGGTTAGGATTACGACATATTGGGCTATTTTAAACATGGCATTCTCAAAACATGAACCAACAAATGGGCATGCCAATTAAAGGAGAAAACAAAAAACCATATTTGTCAATTCATTTATTAAGGTGTTTAAATTATACCCCTCATTTTTCACATAAATAATGACTTTGTCAAGTAAACCAAAAGAATCTAACGATACCTTGACTTAATTTGCCATTGTTACACATGCAATATTTTGAACCCCAAATATCCCCATAATGACATGACTAGGCTCCCAATAATCATTAAAGAAATTCACAACCATAGCAAAAATGTCATGTCCAACATGTGACATTTAAAAATTAAATGATGTTGTGCATGTAATGCATGAAGCAAGAACAAGTAAAACATATTTTTCCTTGGTTATCTCCACAACATTTGGCAACATTTTATTGACAAATTGGTGCCAAATTAAAAATCTAACTTGACCACATTAGTGCAAAATTAAGCGCTTCAACCATGGGTTTTCAACAAAAGACAATGGTTAATAACCTTTTGCAATGGACAATATTAAATCTTCCAAAAATGTTTGTTGTGCATGATCAAATTTGTTGTAAGGTCATTAGTTGTCAAAAAAATTTGTGATTTGAAAAGGAGGGATTGTCTTTCGTTTCTTTGCAAACTTGTCTTTGATCTCCACCATTTTTAAATTTTTGCACCACAAACAAACCCCACTTCCTATACTCTTTTACATGTTTATTAGTAACATGTTTTTTCAAAACACTTGTCCCATACTATGTGTTGTAATTTACAAGCCCTTATTTTTCCCGTTGGAATCCACATTCATGGTAGTAGGGTGACAAAGAATACACCTCATAATTTGAAGATTGATGGAATTGATCTTTACACTATCATTGACAACAAAAAAAGCCCAATAATTTGGGACACTGTGGAAGGGGTACTACATTGATTGATTTACTAAGAATTGTGGAGTGAGAAGGGCCCAAGTCACATCTAGATCAAGATTGGATGCCAGTTGTGATCTAATTACTTCAATCTCATATATAAATTCAATGTCATCATCATTTTCAACCTCATCTACTAAAGGCTAAGTGGCACTTATTGATTTCATCCTTAATTACATCCATATTCGACACACAATCACATTTGAACATCAAAACCAAAACCTAGATCTTTTAAACACCAATCACACAAACACATAGACACAAATATGACATTTATTTACATGCAAGTAAAAATAAGAAGATGTAACCTAGATTTTATACTTTCATAATTCTTTCATACAAATTTATGTGCAAGTACATGGAGATAATAATTTCAAGGTTCCTAGTAATCACAACAAAAGACCTTACTTAAAAAGATTTGTAATCATAACATAATTGTTTACAATGATGGGAGAAAGCAAGTTCAATTCCTTTCAATTGTGCAAAATACATCGAACCATAAGTTGTGTTAGTTTCTAACTAACTTATTCATCATACAAAACCTAACATCTCCAACATTGTTAGTAGCATTCCTAGCAAACAATTTACATTTCAAAATAGAATGTAACTACAACCAAAGTAGAATCTAACCACATGACAATGTAGATGAATAAATCATTTGTCTCCAAAGGAATTGAACTCACATAAGGATGAAAGGATGTATTTGCCTTCAAAACAATTGCAACGCAATGTAGACATTACATAATGGGGCATCATGCTATGCATCCCAAGGTCGTAGGGATCACCCAAAAATTCATGTAAGTTTTTTAAAGACGCAACCTACAACAACCAAATCTAACAAAAAAATTTTCATTCACAGGTTTAAATAATATATAATAAACTTCTTATTAACAAGATCCTTCAAAATGTGTGATGTATATACCTAGGAAAAAACTACAAAAGATTTTTTATGAAGAATATAAAAAATGAATCAATGTAGTGTGCAAGAGTTGAAAAAGCAAAAGAAGATAGAAAAAATACAATAAATCTTTGTCCTGAAATAAAGTTGTAGGAGAAGAAGAATTGAAAATATTCTAAAAATTGCAAGACAAATAAATTGGAAAAGTTATTTGCACCATATAGAAACATCTTTTCACAAAATAAATAAACACACTAACCTACCAACCAATAGCATGGTGGATAGGAAAGAATAGCTTGGTCGATAGCTCAAAGGTGACAAGGAAGTTGATGAAGAGAAATGGACAGCTCCCCACAACAAACAAAACAAGTTGATGAAGAGGAGCCGACAGCTCCACAGAGCAAAGAAAGAAAATGGTAGACAAAAAATGTGAAAAGAACTTGGAAAAAGCTGAAAGGGTGAGTGTATGGAGGCGATACACAATGAAAACCCTAAATGGTCATATGAAGGAACCAGAACCGGGCGAAAGAGAGCTACTTAGGTCAGTGCCGGTTTTATGACAACCTGAAAATGTTCTGTCACTATGTTTCAATGACATCACCATGACTTTGAGCAATCCTTTAGCAACCTGTGTGGAGCTCGATTTGAATAATGATTTGATTCACATATTAGATGTGGACAGGTAAACTCTTCCAACTGTTAGACTTAGTGATGCAAGACACCATTCATCAATGTTGTCTCATTTTACGATGAACAACTCTCTTCATTTTGGCTTGGCTGATGTTACCAGCATTCAAAGGATGATAAGAAAACTTAACAAGCTTAGCATTGCTAACCTTAATAGACATCATCAAAGAATATTGAAATCTCATTTGAAAACTTTTTGACTTTAAATCTTAATATCAACCTTATGATGATCTGATTGATTTTCTGATATGTTGTATATCTTGTATCATTCAAATTTCAAATAGCTTCAGTATTACAACACAAAACCCCCAAATGTTGGATGATCAACAGTATGATATTTCAATATTACAACATTTACTTTGTTTCCCAAACCTGTCATATTAAAGAGGGAGAACAGTAGTGATTCAAGGACAAAAATATTCTAAGGCCCAAAAGGCATCCATGGGTAAAGTACTAAAGACCAAGAAGCCATTGGAGTTTCT
>Ga0116230_10003605_pt1 | contig 15143 bp, 10 predicted proteins | sample S1TSphfallax_3_FD_88678 | JGI IMG/M metagenome (GOLD analysis project Ga0116230, IMG submission 88678) | Host-associated microbial communities from peat moss isolated from Minnesota, USA - S1T2_Fd - Sphagnum fallax MG | ecosystem: Host-associated > Plants > Peat moss > Unclassified | place... | reverse complement strand
GGCATAGGGTGTGGAAATTGAAGATTCCAGGCAACAAGACAGTAATGTGAGGATTATGCAGTTTAGTTGCATGTCTTGCTTTGTACTTCATGCAGCTGATTGAAAGTTTGGCTCCATTAGTGAGGTCACCAAGAGAGTAGGAATTTGGAGACTTTTCCCCTTCTTCATGGCAGTCAGAGTTGATTCTTCTCCATCTGGACCAAGCCATTTATGGCAAACCCTTCCCTGCAAGGCAACAGGCCCATGGACACAGACCCTGGTGTCCTTGGGTCGTTCCCAACAATAGAAAATTCTATTAGAGAATCCTATTATAATCCTCATCTGCTCAAAGAGAACGAGCAGAAACAGATTTGAACATACCAGACAGGTATGAAGGTGATGTTGGTGTGTAAGGATATGGTTGGTCTCTCACCGAAACATAAGGGCAATGCCAAATAAACAACCACCAGATAGCCAACAACAAACTTCTATGAAATTTCTAATAACAAGTTACAACAAGTCATATAATGAACTGAACAGTAGCTATGAAACAGAAACTATGGAACATGAAGAATCACAAATGCCACAATCCAACCGCTCTTGAAACCCCTTGTCTGTTCATCATCTTCTTCAATTGTTCCCTATTCTATATAACAATCTTCAGTCCATACAAAAGAGACCCCTTGTATGTTCATCATCTTCTTCGATTGTTCCCTATTCTATAAAACAATCTTCAATCCATACAAAAGAGAGGGAAATGGCACAACTCCTCTACTCAAAGAACTTCTTGGAGTTTAGGGCATTTTTCTCTCACAAACCTCCATTGTCTAAACACCACCATCAAAACCATCAACCTTTGTGAAATCACAGACCAAAACCCCAATCAAGTAACCCAGTCCTTCACTCAAATCTAAGAACTTAGTTTTTCATTAGCTAGGAACTTGCTCATGTACTGCCATGCTCACACTCCTTCCATCACCAACTTCACACAACGCAAGATTTCCGTTAGATCAACACCGAACACCGTCACCAACATGAAGAAAGAAAAAGAAACCTCCTACAAATAACAAATCACAAAAAAAACAGAAAACACAACAAATGTAGAACGATGACACCCTTCACTCCTCATGATGCTCAATTGTCTCTTGTTTTGGCACTTTCCATGAGTCCAAAACCTTGAGGCTCTTCATCCACTAGGCCACTCCTTCATCCAAATTTCCATTTGGACCTTGTTCACACCAACAACACCAAACACATCTTTAAGTCACATGTGTCACCACTCCCTTCTTAAAAATCTTGATGTCATAGATCATGTTGCTAACCTACATAATGGTATATTTGTAGGTCTTTTCTTGCCCTTTTCCCATTGCTTTTCGTCCAAATCTTTTATGATATAGGTCCTGCCACATTCATCTTGGTCTTGAGAACCCTTCCCATCCTTATACATGACAAAAACATAAGGCACAAGGATAATTCAATGGTCTTGGAGGCCACTACAAGAAAACTTGGTCTTAATCCACAATGCCCTTCCACCCAAATTAGGCAGGAGCTCATCCAAACCACTAGCCTTGGTTGTTCGGTGGACCATTTCCACTTGAATGTGTGCATAATGGATTATTAGTGGATTTCATATTAAACTTTTAGTGGATTCATAGTGGAATTTTAATGAAAACTAGACTTTAGTGGATGGGAGTGGTGCATGGTGGAGTCATATTGGACACCTTGTCACGCATTCTCAATCACTCATGATTTCCACTTTGAATGCACATGGGTGAATTGGGTCTTTCCCATTCAATGTTGGGTGGAATGTTAAGGGAATTAGCACTAGGTTTTCTAGTAATGAGGTTTACCAACTTGTGTAGTGGCTTCAGCAGTAGCTACAATAGATTCCTCCTTTTTGCTTCTGCACATTTCCACATTATGGTTTGTCTGATGGTAGTTTGTACAATACATGCTCGACTTTACAACTACCTAGTTTCCCATATCTACACTCCATTTTCCTATAATTTATGGTATAGATAATGTATTCTATGCTTGTACAAAAATATGTTCAAGTCACATGTTAGTGCCAGTTCTTTGTGCTCTTGTAGAGTGTCACTTCATTCTTGCCATGGCAATGTGTAGGCATGATTATAGTCTAAATCATAATACTATTGTCAAAAAATTGTCCATAGTAGGTGTCTACAAATTATTGGCTAGTTTTTATAGTCTTTCATATTACCCCTCTACTCTTTTTGTTAGCTCTTGCTTTAGATTTTTCAACTATAGATACACATGTTCATCATTATGCACAATCTTATAGTGTCTGCACAAAGCTTGTTTTAAATCAAAGATATAGTTGGGATGATCTCGCATGTAATTGTTGCACCAGTTTGATGCATTATCTTTCAAGGTAAAGTTGAAGGGTGAAAGCATGGTAAAGTATACCAAATGGTGATCCCTACTAATAAGTAAAAATAGACTTGGAATCTTTGCATTTTAAGCATTTTAGTCATGCCATAAATGTTGGGGTGTACTTATCATATTAAATAAACCACATATGAACATTCTTAATTTTATTATTCTAGCTCATATTGCACATTCTGCAAATCAAACAACTCAAATGATGTGTTACTAATGTTTGAGCCATTATGCACCTTGATACACATTTTTTGGAATTTGAATTTTTGGATTATGATAATGCGAAGCCCTAAAAAAAATGTTTTCCGTAAACTCAAATTTGGCATCCAAAACATGTTTTTTGATGATACTAAAGTGCATTGCATGTGTTTGATTCATTAAATCATGCCCCAAACCCTTTTTAAATGCAACATATGACTAAAATTTCCAAATAAATGTTTTTGACCTACTTTCATTCTACTTTCTCACAACACGACAAACTAGCAAATTTTGCAAAGTAGACTGAAAGTAGGCTTTTAAAAAGGTTGATACAACTTTTGAAACTTTCAAAAACTTTAACATATCACATTTGATGCCCTCGCATAATTCAAAAGGACAATTTCTTAATGCATCACCTACATTATAATCTATTTGTCACAAATTTTTGTTTTTTTACCTTTGAAGATTTTTTTAAAAATATACTTTAGCATGCTTTCACCTTGAAATAATTAGTTATTTCCTCATGGAATCTCAGAAATTATCATTTATTGGTAGAATGATGAAGTGACCCAATATCTAAATGAAACTATCGATGAAGGCAAAACCTCCAAATGTTGAACCAAAAGGATGGGCAAACAATGCAAACAAGATCTACGATGAAGGGTACAAGAAAAAAAAGATGATTAGGCTATCAACACAAAGACATGGTATAGATTTAAAAAGATACCACATGTTGATCAAGAAATACAAGGAAGATTGGAGACAATATCCACATAGAAAGGTTCTACTTATCAATTTACTTCATCCAATATTATCAAATTCATGAAGATGGGATGAAGACCTAGACCAAAATGAAATCAAACAAGTAATATCGCAATATGCTGAAATTATACTATAGGCTCAAAATGTGGAGGAACAAGCTTTTGCAATTGAAATAATTTATTAAACAAGATTGGAAAACAAAGTTGAATGTAACATTCCACCAATGATAATGATCAATACAAAAATGAGGACAACATCCAATGTTGACGTGTTGGAGACTAGTGAATCCATGACCAGGCACAATCAACAACACGTATTACTACATGAAGAATAGGTGTGGTGTAAATCTAGTCAAAACATAGATCAAGAACCCAAAACCATAACAAATTGTTATAGTTTTTACAAACAGGAACACCATGCTCTTACAAATTGTCCTTTCATTGAAAAACATGTATAGATGGGGTCAACTATCTCCATACCAAAACACAAACTAATTAGAATTTGAAGGATGAACACAACTTGTTGACCATTCAAGATAACATTATACAAGCAAGACAACCATAAAATTATAGAAATGCAAACAACATAACAAAGAGAGGTGATGTATGGAGGACTCCTTTTCATGTCAAAATACCCCAAACCACCAAACAATTCCATTATTGTCGTGACCCTAACCTTGGGATTACGACCATGGTAAGGGCTTGCAAGGTTGCGGGCCAAGAGGGAAGCCCGGGAGTCACACCTCATGCTCCCAAGAGTGTAGGAAAGTGTGAGGGAATGAACCTTCACACTCCCAAGGGAGCTTCCACTTTGGGAGTTGGAGTCCTGATGGACTCCCAAATTTTCAAAAAGCAATTGCAAGCATCAAAACTCAATGGATTGAAGATTTTTTTATATCATTGAAAAGGTCTTGGAATGTAGATGTCTAAAATGGACTTGCATGACCCATTTGGACACTTTAAACACAAGTTATGGCCAAAAGAAAGGTCAGGAGTCAAATTAGTAGTTTGATTCCCGACTCCCAACCACTAAAAGTCCATAATCGCCCCGATTTCCTCATGTGAAGGTGATGTGCAACATACCATCAAAAAGCTCTTGACAAAGGCTACAACTTTGCTTCAGACCTTATCTCAATCGAAGGTTTTCACGTAAAATTATGGGTCCCCAAAGTTATAGGAGTCTCAACTATGGGAATTTCCAGACTCCCACTTGGGAGTCCCAGGACAAAATGACATTTGGGTGATGGTACCATGGCTAAGCACAAAATATATTATAAGGGGGAAGGTGGTGGCTTCCCCCAAGTCCAGGCCGTGGTGAGTCTTATGAGTCCGAGTTTGCTCGTGGCTCGTCTTAGCACCAAAAGTGCTCCAGCTATGCACTAACCAACTTGTTTTTGGGTTTGTGCAGGTCTGTGTGAGTTAGTGATTGCTTGTCATTCTTCCTAGTCCCATCCTGGAGCTCCAGCACACCCTTCTACCCCTAAAGTGTTGCGAATCAAAGAGCGTGCCCCAATTTCTTACTTTTCTATTATTTTCACCTCAGACTCACATTTGAATCTATCAAGGAACTTGGGAGCACGTCAATTCTCCTTCGAAGAATGTTATAATGATTATAACCCATCCTATTTTGAACAATGCAAAACTTCAATTTCCAGAAGTGCATAATTTATGTTTGAATAAGAAAGAAAGGATTTTCAAATACCATAGCTAAAAAATGTATGGTAATACATCATTTCACGGAAGAATGACCAAAACAATTCCATAGTTTTAAAAAATAACCAATGACAACATACCCAACTAGATCTATGCCTATTATTAAGGCAAGATATTCAATATCTATGAAAATTTATGGAATTTATATATTACTATTGAGAATAGTCCTTTGTACAATTTGGTACATATATAATTTGTTGTGACTAGATACAAGGAAGCCATCCCATGGTCTTAAAGTAGTACCCATGAGCTTTAGTGTAAGAAAATGTGTAGTAATTGAACTTGATGTAGAAATGCCAATGTGTTTAACCACATCAATACTTTTCCATACTGGAATTACTATTATATCAATACCACCAAATTTAAGACATGATATTAATTAAGAACCCCCATGCCAAGAAGTGTTACAATAGCATCTCTACAACTTGTAATACCCTATTATAGGCCTTTCAAGAGACCACTAAATTATATTCAATACAAAAAAGATTCTAATCCAAATGCTCATTTACAAATATTCAAAGTTGTTGTCAAAGCTAATGATGAAATGATAAACAAGGAAATAATTCATTTGTCTAACTTTACGTTGAAAGATAATGCATTAGATTGGTGCAACAATTACATGCGAGATCATCCCAACTATAAATATCGTAAATCTAGAATGAGCTTTCTATAGATGTTATAAGATTGTGCAAAATGATGAACATGTGTCTCTATAGTTGAAAAGTTTAAAGCAAGAGCAAACAAAAATAGTAGAGCCTAGTAATATGAAAGACTATTAAAACTAGCCAATAATTTGTAAAGACTTATTATTGATAATTTTTTGACAACAATATACTGATCTAGACCACAATCATACCTACACATTACCATGGCAGGAATGAAACATGATACTCTACAAGAGCACAATTAGGAATCGACATTGACATTTGAAGAAGGTAATTTTATACCAAAAACACATGGCACATTATCTATACCATAGACTACGAAAATGAGGAGTGTAGCTATGGGAAACCAAGTAGCTACAAAATTGAACATGTATTTGTATAAATTACCATTAGAAAAACCATAATGTGGAAACATGTATAAGCAAAAAGAAAGAGGAATGTATTATATAGTTGTTGTTGAAGTCATTGCACAAGTTGGTAAACCCCCAAAACCATTGAACTATCCTTGTCACATTTGTGGGATAGTGGGACACAAACTTATGAACTTTCCAAGATTTGGTGAAATGGAAATCGTGTTCAAAGATAAAGGAGGTAAACTACAAAAGCCAAGCAAACAGTCGAGGTAAAAGTTGATGCTACCTTAGTTAACATGGTGGATGTTAATGTGACCACTCAAAACAAGGCAAGTGAAAAACATGTGTTTAAAAACTAAGAACCAAAAATAAATAAATCTATAACTATCACAACCCTACCCTTGCGCTCGCAATTAAGGCAAGGGCTTGTAAAGGTGCAGGCCAAGAGTGAAGCCCAAGAGTCACATTTCATGTTCTTGGGAATGTAGGAAAGTGTGAGGGAATGAACCCACACACTCCCAAGTGGGCTCCCACTTTGGGAGTTGGAATTTCGATGGACTTTCGAATATTTAGAAGGCAATTGTAGGGGGTCAAAACTCATTGGATTGAAGATTTCCTTACACCATTATAAAGCTCTTGGAATGTGTATTTCTAAAATGGGCTTGCATGACCCATTTGGGTACTTTAAAACATAAATTATGGCCAAAAGAAGGGTCGGAAGTCAAAGTGCTAATTTGACTCCTTACCGTTAAAAGTCAGGAATTACCCTAATTTACCTGCATGCAGGTGGCATGCCACATATTGTTGGAAAGCTTTAAACGAAGGATACAACTTTGCTTTAAACCTCACTTCAATCGGAGGTTTGCAGAAGAAGTTATGAACCTCCAAAGTTGCGAAAGTCCAATTTTGGGAATATCAGGACTCCTAGGACAAAATGACATTTGGGTGTAGTCCCTGTGGCCATGCACAGAGAATACTATAAACGAGAAGGTGGTGGCTTCCCCCAAGTTTGGGCAATGGTGAGTCTTATGAATCCATGTTTATCCATGGATTGTCCGTGAACCAAAAGTGTTCCAACTATGCACTAACCAACTTGTTGTTTGGTTTGTGCAAGTCAATGTGAATAATTAACTTGCTTGTCATTCGTCCTAGTCCCCATCCCGGAGCTCCAACACGCCCCTCTACCCTCAAAGTGTTGCGAGCCATGGAACATACCCTAACTCATTATCCTTTCATTGTTTTCACCTTTGGATTCGCATTTGAGTCTATCAAAAAGTTTGGGGGTGTGTTGATAACTAACTAAAAAGTTGAAGAGAAGTTGAAGAAATCTATGGTGGAAATCATACAATAGACGTATGTATAGCTAGTTTGCCATCTAATCTACCTACCATTGTTGCAAGAAAATGGACTACCAATTAGGTTGGGATGTCGAGCTTAGCAAAACCTAAGGAACCAACTACACTTTAGGAAGTACTTTTTACCTCTTCAAACAAAATCATTTATGTTGAAAATATCATTTTCCAAGATATCAGTAAGCAGATGCTAGAAACCAACTATACATTGAACCTTAGATAATTGCTCAAAATAACATCAAACTTGAAGAAATACTTATGATAGAAATTAAAGGCAAATAAACCACAAATCAATCTTTGGCTAGTGAATGAGAAAACAACCCCATTTGTAGTTCTTAACATTAGCAATGCAACAATTATTATTAACAATCATACAATTATTATCCAAGTACAAATAGGAAAAACACAACCAATGATGTGTTCTTGGATGGAGGATTAAGTGTAAATATTATCACAAAACAACTAAGAATTAGGTTAGGATTACCAAAGCCAAAACTTGCACCTTATAATTTACGAATGGCAAACCAAACAACAACAAAACCAATAGGATTGATAAAAGATTTGAGGATGTATTGCATAGTATACCATATGTAGCTACATTTACACTCCTACTTAACATTGTCATAGATTCAAATTATTTTATGTTGCTTGATAGACCATGGCTCAAAAATGCCAAAGTAACACATGATTAGGGGAATAACATGATCATGATACAAGGAAATGGTACAATGTAAACCAGAATAATGACTAAATATCTAGGCACTAACCTAAAAAGACCAAAAAAAATATTATATGCTTTGACTATCAAAATGGCATTACAAATGAGGAAGAAGATTTATTATTTGCTAATGAACCTAAAGTGTTCTTTATTAAAACAATCAATTTACTTTTAGACAATCTAGATATAGTTGTAATTAACATAGTGTAGCTTGAAATAACTATAGAATTTATAGAATCTATCATATAACATATTTTATTTACTAAAGGTAGTGGAGAAACCACTTTCAATAAAAAATCAGAGGTTAGTCCAAAATATAAGGTGTATCCTAAAACGTATTATCACCACAAATTAGGTTGAGTATAAATTAATGAGACATTAGTTAAAATTAAAATACAATAATTGCAAATTACAAGATGGACTTTAATTGAAGAACAATAATTACTATGGATTAACTTGGGAACTAAAGACAATCTTCAAACCATCAAGGTTAATGCTCAATTATTTAAGGAAAACATGAGTTTTCTAAAGAAATTATTAGAATACAAGGGTGAAAATCCTTTAAGGTGTACCCCACATGATGAAAAGGGCCTAGTCTTTATTGTAGTCCTTTTTTACCCTATATTTTGATCCCCATAAAAAATAACAAATCAAAAGTTGTCAAAATTTTCAAAAGGACTATACTTCAAACCATTACAATTATAGATTCCATCATAATCATCCATAAATGCATCTTTACATGGTAAAAAAGAAAAGAAAAAAGTGATGATGTGACAAGATTTTTGTACACCTTAAAAAAATTGGACTCACAAGGATAGTTTGTAGGGATAGGTGCAAGACAAAAAAAAAGGAGATTTCCAAACTCAAGGAAGAGATTTAAATTGTTGTGCACTAAAGAAATGAAGCTATTTGAGAAAAGGACAAGAATTAGGCTACATGTAATAGGTTAATCCAAAAGTTATAACATGGTGCCAAGAAGATAAAAATAGTTGTGGACAAACTTACAACCATGGAACCATATTTGTCTAAGCATAGGTTGAAAGAATATGATAATATTCTATTACAAAACAAAATCATGAGGACCAAACAAAAGTCACTATAATTGCAAGCCTTTAACGTTGATGAGTGGTGGAACTTAGTCCAAGATCTTTTATAGAAGGAGATACAAAATTTGTTTAGTGAACATATAACACACTACTAGAAAATTTGGTGTTTTTTTAATGGAAAATATAATAAAAATTACCCAATTTGAATAGGCATTAAAAAGACCACTTAGTCATTTTGGACAAGTCATTCAACATGTCAGTTGCAACTGGGGTGGTTTTTTTTATTAATAGAATGTGGACCATTTGACTAGTCATTTTGACTAATCGAATTTTTGCATGTAAAAAATATTTTGTGGTAGGTAGGTAGGTTGTAAAAAGACAAATAGGTGGGTAGGTCATAAAAAGGCAAATAGGTCAGTGCTAACTTACCTTATCATATTTGACCTACCTTAACATAACCTAATATATTTTATTTAGCTTACCCTACCTACCTTAGCCCCTTAAGCATGTACATAGGTTATAATGTTAAAAATTGAACCCTTGTCCTCCTCAATGATAAACCAAGTCCTTAACTAATGGACCACATCATCATAAGGTGTCAATTTTTATCAATTTTTTTATTTCACATTCTTATTTCAACACTTCACTACAAGACCATGAGGTATGAAGGTAGATAGGTATATAATAGGCATAAGATGTCCCATTTGAATAAAAAACATTTGTCATTTTGACTAATGATGTCAATTTCTTATGTTCAATTTGACGAAATGTCCCATTTGACCAAAACCCATTTGCCATTTTGACTAAGGTTTTCATTAAAAGAAATTTGAAAATCAAAGACTAGATTTATGACTCATTTATAGTTGTAATGGACACATGCAACTAAAAATAGTTTAGTCGCCTAAAACAAATGCCAAAAATTAATTAGTTGCAAAAGACACGACATGGCCATGAAGTTGAAAAGTGTAGTCATAAACCTTACAACTAAACTATAATTTCTTATCCATTGCCATGGATGATCCTTAGTATGACGTGAAACCCCAATTTCAAAATACATTTACAACTACATTTGGGATAGTCACATGCTACCAAATGTGCCATTGATGGGTGGTTAAGATTTAACCACATGGTAGTTTCAAGAACCAGTGGCCATAAAACAAGTGGCAATTTTCCATTTGTTCAAAAAATATATATTATAATTATAGTAATTAAATGTTATGATTACAAAAAAATAATAATTATAGTTACTATAATCAAATATTATAATTACAACAATTTATTATTTTAATTAGATATTTATAATTTATCCTAGGCTAAATTATAAGTAACCTATTATAAGTTAGGGTAGAATAGGCTAACTAGCATAGGCTAAGTAGGTAGATAGGACCCTTACTACCTACTATTTACAAATTAACCTACCATATTAAATCAATTAATATGAAAACATTTTGACATATCCACACAATAAAATACCTACTACTTAACTTAACTTAACTACTTACTACCTATTACCTATCCTACTTAGTACATATTACCTTGGCTATATACCTACTATCTATTACCTAACCTACAATTGATAAATTAATTACCTAACCTACTTACTATTTACTACTACCTATCATATTTATCACATACTACCTAGTCTACATACTTATTATCTACTACCTAGTCTACCTAATAAATTAATATCTTAGCCTACATTTAATATTAATTGTTTAACATAGCTAATCAATTAATCAATTAATACAAAAATATTATGACATATTCACAAAATAAAATACCTTTTGTTTAACTTATAACCTACCTACCCACTACCTACTAGTAATCATCCTACTTATTACATATTACCTAGGTTACATACCTACTATCTACTACCTAGCCTACCTAATAAATTAATTACATAGCCTACATTTAATAAATAATATTTTTAGCAAACCTAATTAATTAATCAATTAATACAAAAACATTATGACATATCCACAAGATAAATACCTTTTACTTAGCTTACCTACCTACCTACTAGCACCTATCCTGCTTATACCTAGCCTAACTAATTAGTTGATTAAGTACCTAGCCTAATTAATTAATTAATTAACATAAAAACATGATCACATATTCCCACAATAAACTAAATAAACCTACCTACTACCTATCCTACTTACTACCTACTACCTATTTTACCAATTAATGAATGACCTAGCCTACCAACTACTTACCTAACTTACTTAACCTAACTAGGTCTAACCTTGATAGCCTAGCTTATTAGCTACACCTAATAAACTAGCCTATTATTACCAATATATAACTAAGGCCAATTAATTAAATATGCAAGTTAAGCTAGGCTACCAATGTACATAAGCTTACTTAGTTTAACATAACTTGTTAATTAAGCTTAGTTAGCTTAGTTTACCAACTAAGTTATAATAGCCTTTTCTAGCAAACTATTAGCTATTAGATATTATATCATGGAAGACCCATGGATAATTGCAAAGAAAACCCATGAATGGTTACATTGAAGGGATAATAATCCAATTGAAATAACAAAATTTGTTGTATGTGGTGTATGTTTCTTTGTTCATGTGGTAGAATATACTATTACAATTGAAAAAAAATTCATTTGTGGTTATAAAAATAACTACGTTATCATCCATTGATGAATACAATCAAAATTGGATGATATTGTTCACTTTTCATTTACATTTTCAATGAAAATCATATTAATTGTAAGTTGTAGTCACATCTACAACTAGAATTTGGTTCAACCCTTCTCATAGTTGCATATGCGACTACAACAAATTGCAACTACATGGACACATAGGACTAACACATTGCTAGTCGTAAAATCAGTTGGTTTGGGACATTAGTCGCATAGTAGTCACAAAAATATGGTCAAAATGGACAACATTTCTTCTAATATGTCTAACTTGACTAAATGTATTGATAAAAAAATACATGTTTTAGGCCTCTGGTCAAAATGGACATGTCGTAGTAAAAAATGACTAGTTAGTCAACTTGAACCATTTGAAAAACCAAGTTTTTTAGTAGTGGCAAATGAAATTAACTATAGGAGGAAGTTGAAAGCATACCAAAAAACATATCTAGAATTTCGATATGATTCACCTTTTGTGATTCCTATGGATAATTTTGATATATTAGATTTTAATCAATATGATGCATGTGTAAGTTGAAAAATATAAAAGTTCAGTCAACTGCACATGCAAAGTTGAAGGGAATAGATACTACAAAAGAGGAATGGAAGAACAAAAAATGACTCAACAAAGGAGCAAGCCATAGAAGAAGTTGCAACAAAACAAGAGATACAACATGTGTCTTCCCACATAAAGTCAATTGAATATGCCACAACAACTGTAATTTCTCCATCAATAGAATTTGTTACAACAACTATAACAAGGACAACATCACAAGATGAGGGAAATAATGACCATACACGGTATCACTACAAATACTCAACAACAAATGCAACCACATAACCCATTTTAACCTAAGGAAGGCATTGTAATAAAAGGGCAACAATTTATAGTACAAGGAATCCCAATTGCAAAACAAACAATTGCAAAAGTGAATAATGAAGACATGGTAGTCCATCCTAAAAAGTAGTTTCAAACTATAATTGTTCTTTCAATATAGTTACATAACATGATTTCAAGGACAAAATCTACAGTACAAGGGGGGTAATGTTAAAAGTAGAATTGTATTGTCTTTGTTGGACAAATTGGATGGGAATGTTGAATAGGAGTTGTGTTGTCCCTATTGGACAAGCTAGGCAGAAGTGGTTTCATTAAATGATAGCGTGGACAAAAGTTGAGGATGATTAAGTAGGATGAAAATTACTGAAATTAAATTCAAATTGGTTTATGGTGGGAGAATTGAGTTGATCTAAGAGGCATTATGAAGATGAGGAGGATTATGACTAATAATTTTTTAGGGGATAGGAAAGGAGTTCAAGGAGATTAGAAAATGGTTTTTGATGAAGAAAAATTGTATTGATATAGTATGTGTTTTGATTTTATTTTTTCCCATAATTTATTGTTTTTTCTTTCCATTGATATGAGAATTTGAATCTATTCAAAATTACTATTAGAGTTAGGGTTGTGCAAATTTGTATGTTGTGATGGAATTTTGGTAGAATCTTAATTTAATTCCTATAATTGTTTCAAGAAAAAAAAATTATTCGCAAAATAACATGATAAAAAACAAAAATTAGATTTAATACAATGTTGGAACATTAGTATCTACCAATCATAATACATGTTCGTTAACATAATTTTAGAATGAGTTTTAACATTTTAGAAAGAAACCATGAAGACAAAACAAGGATGTTATTTGGTGTGAACATGAACATGAATAAGTGAACATGAGCAAATGAGCAGGACCAAATCTTTTTTAGAATCTTTTTTGACACATGGCATAAAATATATCATGATGTGAAAGAATATTCTGCCATGTGTACATGGGTGAATGATAGTTATGGATGAAACATAATAATGGATGAACAAAATATAAAAGATGAAAAAAAAATGGAAAAACAAAAAAAAATTGGATGAATTATTAAATTGGATGAACACCACTTATTCACAACCAAATGTTATGTGCCAATGTAAACTTAACCTCTTCACAACTAAGAGGTTTGTGTCAACCAAAACACTACATGTTCATTTCTAAGAGGTATGTTCCCAATGGGAATTGAAACAATATGAGGCTACACATTCTTAATACCATTTCACATTTTTAACATTTGAATTTAGTCTATCAAACCTCTTGCGTCTAAAATCACTCTTGCATTTAAAGTCATTCTTGCCACTTGAAGAAAAAACCTACATTCTCCACCCATACTTACTAGCTCCATCTTTTTTATGGCTATTATCCATTTGCAATTGCTACACGTCTATTGTATAATGGCAAGACAAAAATTTATAGGAATGTTCACACTAAACACCTTAAAAATAATGATTGAACACACATTAATCTCAAGCATACTAAATAGAATATGCAAAATGACAACAAAACCTTTGCAATATCGAAGAGATCTAACTTTGTTAGACCCCCTAAAGAATTTGTTAGAAATTATAACATGGGGAACAAAATGGATAAGGTAAATTGACAAAACAACTAAATGGGTGGCATGGCAATGGGTGAATGTGAAATTTGACAAAGAAAGTCTTGCATTGCTCAAAGAAACTAACATTTTGAAGAAGGATATGGAAGACTACTATTGGGTGATGTTTACACATGCCATGGAATTCTTTCAAGAATGTGCAAGTTTGAAAAAATCAATTGAAGAACATTTCTTCACAAGTTTATTGTAGGATTTGTCGACATAGGACTTGGTTTCCCTTGGCAACCTCCTATCAATAGAATTTATGAAACCCAATAGACAACTATATGCAACTCCAAGCAAGTGAGCCTAGGTGACACAAGATTTAAAGAACAAAGTGTTAAAACAACATGTGAATCGTCTAATGATAGGTTTCGCTGTGAACCATGGATTATAGCTCAACAAATAGTTAAGCTTTAGTTCTTTAAATTTCCTTAGTACTAATGATTTGAATGCTTATAAACCTTCAAATAGTGATTATTAATAGTTAAATTAGCTTTTGTGATATTTCTAGGCATAGAATACTTCTTTATTTCAGTTGATGTAACGCTTAATTAGTTTAGGACCTAGTAAACCTTTAAAAGTGCATTATCCTTTTTATGTTGTAGAGAAGGGAAAAGGGGTGTAGAATTAGATGGGATTTATTGATATATTGGGAATACAAGCTCATAATTAACAATAATATTTCACCATGACAATGTTAAGTTAGTTTGTAGAATGATCCTCAAGCACTAATGGTGTACTTGTAAGATTTTAGGATGTAGTCCTATTACATCTTTATTTAGTTCTCACTCTATCAGATTCTTAAGTAGAATTAAAATCAAGCTTAAGTATTAACATTT
>Ga0116230_10003600_pt1 | contig 15148 bp, 6 predicted proteins | sample S1TSphfallax_3_FD_88678 | JGI IMG/M metagenome (GOLD analysis project Ga0116230, IMG submission 88678) | Host-associated microbial communities from peat moss isolated from Minnesota, USA - S1T2_Fd - Sphagnum fallax MG | ecosystem: Host-associated > Plants > Peat moss > Unclassified | place: USA... | reverse complement strand
TAACCAACTTGTGTTGGTTTGTGATGCAGATTCGTGTGATATAAAAGCTTGATCTCTTCCTAGTCTAATCCCGGGGCTCCCAACTCGACCCTCAACCCCTTTCTAGAGTTGGAAACCAGGAGCGTGTTACCAAGTCTTGATTCCGCAATTTGATTTTGTGAGACCTTCAACTTGGTCTCACCCCGTGACTTGGGAGCGTGTCAAAAAGCCTTTGCCTTGGTCGTGAGTCCAAGGCTAAGGTTACAACATCTGTTTGGATCCTTCGCAATGGTGGGATCACAGACTAAAAAAGATAATTGAACATCAATCCTACCAAAGTTCACATGTCAATACAACCGTAGGTCTTTTTGGTGTAAATTTTATTGTTGTTTATTGGTTGTTATCCTACTTGGTCTAAACTTGGAAGAAATTATTTTCAAGTCTTTTACATTAGTGTGATAGTATTTTAGGATGTTGGGCAGGGTAAGTAAATGCAATATGTTAATGGATGGTAAAGGTCTGTGTGTGGTTATTTATGTTTTTATGATACCATTGATGTCAGGATGTGGAAAATACATGGCTAATCTACTTGATTTGGATTTCTAATTGTAGGTGATTAAAAAATACCTAGATTTCAAACATAAGAAAATAGGGGAAGTACTTTGCCTTCAAGACTAACGAAGCCCACCATGGGTGGTAGTAGAAATAGTTGCAATGGCACCAAGTATAATGCAATTGAACATATTTTCATGGAATCAAAAGCTTACAAAATATGTGAAAGATGGGCAATTCAACAAGGTGATGCAACTTTTTCAATAGATGCAACATGAATGAATGAGTCTTGAAAAATATACTTTCTTTCATGTCATTAAAACATGTGGTGGTCTAGGGGAATTGGAAGATGATAGGTTTAGAGTTTGATGTCTTCCTGGGGAACAACTTGGTTGACAACTATGTTAAATGTGGTAGCCTTGAAGATGCTTAAATAATGTTCAACAAGATGTCAGCTTGAAATGTGGTCACTTGGAATGTGATGGTCTTGGGACATGTGAACTATGGCCAAGGGCAAAACACAATGGAATTATTTGGACACATGCAACAAGAGAGTGTGTGACTTGATGCTATTACTTTTGTGGGGGTGCTAAATGCATGGGCCAATGTAGTTGCACTTGAAAAGGGCAAGTATGTTCATCAGCAGATCATTCAAAGTGCTTGTGAATGTGATGTCTTTGTGGGGAATAGTTTGGTCCACATGTATGCAAAATGTGGGAGCATTGAAAATGCTTGGAGAATATTCAATAAGATGCCATCTCGAGATGTGATTACTTGGAACACCATGAGATTGGGACATGTGAATTGTGGTCATGGGTGGAAGGCATTGGAGCTATTTCAAAAAATGGAACAAGAAGATGTGTAACTGAATTCTATTAACTTCTTGGGAGTGCTAGATGCATGTATAAGTGTGGTTCACTTGAAGAGGGCCAACATGTTCATCACCAATCATTCAAAGTGGTTTAGAAGTAGATGTCTTTGTGGGGAGTAGCTTGGTGGACATGTATGCAAAATATGGGAGCCTTGAGGATGGTTGGACAATTTTCAACAAAATGTTATTTTGAGATGTGGTCACTTGGAACACCATGATATTGGGACATGTGAACTACATGTAAGCGTAGAAAGCATTGGAATTATTTGGACAAACGCAATAGGAAGGAATGTGGCCAAGTTCTATTACTTTTGTGGGTTGTTGATTGCTTGTGCTAACATGGTTGCCCTTAAAGAAGGCATGAGTGTTCATTAGCAAATTGTTCAAAGTGGTTTAGAGTTTAATGCTTTTATGGGGAATAACTTGGTGGACATGTATGCAAAATGTGGGAACATGGAGGATCAATGATCACAAACTATATGATTTTAGTAGACTATGATCACAGACCATGCTTTAGTGATCACAAACTATATGATTTCGGCAAAGTTGGAACATTACACCTGTATGGTTGACCTTTTTGGCCATCTTGGCCATCTACAGGAGGTAGAGAATGTAATCAAGGCAATGCCCTAGAAACCAGATGTGGCTACATGGACAACTTTGTTTGGTGCTTGTAGAATTCATGGTAATGTGGAAATGGCAGAATGTGTTACTAAATGGGTTCTTGAATTGGAGAGTGAAAATGCTAAAGGTTATGTTCTACTATCAAGTGTCTATGTTATTGTTGGCAAGAGGCATCTCTGTGAGAATGTTGAATAGTAGAGGAAGGAATGAGGTGTGAAGAAACAGCCAAGTCGCATTTGGATTGAAATGAATAATGAGGTGCATACATTTATAGTAGATGATCAAAACCACCCCCAGATGATTGAAATTCATGTAGAATTGCAAAGATTTTCAAGGATGATGCATGATGTCGGTATGTGCCTTGTATGAAACTTGTTTTGCATGATGTGGAAGAAGAAAAAAAGGTTTTTCATTTGTATCCCCATAGGGAGAAACTAGTTATTGCATTTGGTCTCATCAACACAATTTTGGTACTCCTTTCCAAATAAGAAAAAATCTGGACACTTGTGAAGATTGCCACACTTACACAAAGTGCATTTCAAAAATAGTTGGGAGAGCATTCAAAATAGTTCACTACAAATGTGGTAGAAGATGGTGAACTTTGGTCATGCCACATGCAACATAACATAAAAATGACTCAATTTTTTTTACATCACACAAATCACATTTGAGTTTTTCCAACATGTAACTTATGAATTACCCAAGCATATACATGAATTTCACACCACATGTTTGGATATGTTAGCAAATAATTACTTTATATCACCATCACAAGCAAAACATTTAATTGATCAACAATAACACTTTCAACCATGGAAAATGAAACATGCATTTGACATTATGTGTGTTATTTGAGGTCCCATAGTGACATTTCAAAAATGAACTTGGTAGTACAAAATGTTTGTGAACATTATCAAATCCAAAAAATCAAGAAATAAGAAATCAAAAGAAACGTTGAAAACACGATTGTTCCATCTACTTGTTCCATATCAATGGGCCTTCTCAATAACTCCTAGCCTCATAAAAAAAAAATTCCCTTGATAAAAAAAAACAATAATAATGTGTTCTATAACATAATTCCGAAATAAATGAATAGCACAATAAGGGATGAATGTCGCAACCTTAACCTTGGGCTCACAACTAAGGCAAGGGCTTGCAAGGGTATGGGCCAAGAAAGAAGCCCAAGAGTCACATCTCAATGCTCTTGGGAGTGTAGGAGAATGTGAGGGAATGAACCCTCACACTCCCAAGTGAACTCCCACTTTGGGAGTCGGAATCCCAATGGACTCTTGAACCTTCAGAGAACGATTTTAGGGGTCAAAACCCATTGGATTGAGGCGTTCCTTATATCATTGGAAACCTATTAGAACATAAATGTCCTGAAATGGGCTCGCATGACCCATTTGGACACTTAGAACACAAATTATGGCCAAAAAAAGGGTCGGGAGTGAAATTGGCAATTTGATTTCCAACCACAAAATGTCGAGAATTGCCCCAATTTACTTACACGCAGGTGGCGTGCGACATATTGTTAGAAAGTTCACAACAAGGGCTACAACTTTGCTTCACAGATTTGTAGACAAAGTTTTGGGCCCCAAAGTTGCGAGAGTCCCAAGTTTGGGAATTTTAGGATTCCCACTTGGGAGTCCTGAGACAAAATGACATTTAGGTGCTGCTCCCTAGCCATGCACAAAGTATATTATAAGGGGGAAGGATGTGGTGGCTTCCCCCAAGTCCAGCTGTGGTGAGTCTTGTGAGTCCATATTTGTTTGTGGCTTGTCCGTGCACCAAAGTGCTCCAACTACGCACTAACCAACTTGTTTGGTTTGTGTAGGTATGTGCGAGTGATTAAATTGCTTATCAATCTTCCTAGTCCCATCCCAAAGCTCCAGCATGCCCTTCTACCCCCAAAGTGGTGCAAGTTAAGAAGTGCGCCCCAACTCTTTCTCTTTCCATTGTTTTCACCTTTGGGCTCGCAATTGAGTCCATCAAGGAGCTTGGGGGTGCATCAATGAACGTTCCACACTCCATGGACAAACACAACAAAGACTCCATAAGACATGCCACCCCTTCAATTAGGCTTGTGCACTCTACATGATTGAAATCTGAATTAAATTGGCTTATGTTTTATCAAGTGAATTCATGTAAGCTCAATGCCTATTCGATCAATCTAGTTCATAAAACATTATCCTTACCTTGTGCCTTTTTATCAAAGTTCATTGCCTATACACATTAATTTAATTAGGATATAATAATTTTCAAAATGAAATTAAGAAACCCCCACCCCCAAAGTTGGGGTATTTTGAATTACATGGCTAGAACTAAATACCTATAGGAACTTCATTAACTTCAACACATCAAGGTTGATGAAATTACAATGTATACTTTGAACAAGAATGAACTTGTTGCTAGTATGACAAAGGTGTAAAATACATAAGATTCATGCCATGATATTTACTTTAGTTTTATTCATTTTAAAACATCATTTCCAAAATATCCCCCTCCCCTTGCCCACTCAAAAAGAAAAAAACTAGAGCATTCATGAGTGCATGCTAAGCGTTTCCATTGGCTACATGAAATTTCTCTTGCCAAAATTATTTATCACCATTTTTTGCCTCGGCTAATGGCAAGGTCAAAATTTTGGGGATATAGTCACGTTTTTTATTCAAAGCAGAATTAAAATATGTTCACAAATAACACATTGTAAAATGGTACGAATGTAGAAGTGTTAGTTTGAAAGTAAAAAAATATATTACATCTAATAATTTAGGGGCTACATTTTAAGACTTAAATTAGATTGTTATTTTCAAACATTGTGCATTTTTAAAAAAAAATAGACTCAATAGTTTTGGTATATAAAGAAAAAAAATCATATAAAAAATAGCACATTATAAATTGCCAAGCAATGTTCCTACATCAATTTAAATGTCACAATGTCATTTAATACTATCTAATTTCCATAATATTTAAAATAGTAGGCATTTCAATTTTTTCAACACGGACTTGAAATAAAAAATTGATTTTGGTATTTATTAGGTTAGATTTGTGACAACATAACAAATGTAAGTGTTTTCAAAATATTTTGGAGGTGCCAATATTTAGATATTACTATTCATCCATGATATGAATAAAATTAGGATTTATTAGGGCCATTATGGAGGGAATGTGTTTTGGTTACACCATATAATGCCATGGTTCTTTTCATTTGTCATTGCTTAGTGTCACCTTTTGATGATTATTTGCCTAAAAAAAACATTGGTACTATGATCTCCATATGGCTTAGAAATGACTCATCTTATCAAACCAACTGTTATTAGCATTTAAATTGTGTTTCATTGTGCACAATTTGTGTTTAATATTGCACTCCTTTAAAGGTGGGCTTGTAAAAATAAATAAGACGGTGTTGGATGTGATAAACACGAACCGAAATAGGGTGTGGGTCAATGAGAATGTTTTATCAAAAAATTGCCAAAGGAAGACAAGAAAATGAATTGAATTTTTGGTCACAAATTTTGTGAAAATTTAAATTTTTTGAATCACAAAATAAAAAATTCGCTCACCGAAGTTTTTTGAAAGAGGATTTTGTCACAATTCTATCTATGGCTAATGTTTTAATGATCCTCTAATCATGTGTTGCCAAATAAGGTGGAATGTATTGTGGGATGCTTGCCACTACTTTTGCATCACAAAATTGAATGGAAAAAGGATTGGTTTGAGTGTGAAAATTTTGCTCTTAGTGACACAATAGTGCAAAATTGGACATCTAAGCCCATGTCTCAAACTATATGGAACATCAGTGGTGGGCCATTTTGCCAAATTGAGTTTTGAGCATTGCCAAGTTGCTAAGTCCACATAGATTTCACTAGTTTGCCAAATCACATCATCAAATTGTCAACTCCATGTCACCAAGGTTATAATGCCAACTCATCAACTCCATTTCAAATTGTGCACTATCGGAATGCTCTCGAAATTGCTCAGAGAAAAGGGTTACAATATTAGTGTACTACCTTAGTTACTTAGGCTGGTTCTGCATTTTATTAGTTATTTTTTGCTATAATAATAATAATGATAATGTACAATTTAGTATTATACTAAAAATTAAAGCTATTGTGCTTGAGAGTTTCATTCAGATTTTTGGCATGGCCGGTATTCATTGTTTAGAATTCTTGGTTATTCCAAAAAGTAATTAGTTAATGGCTAACCGCCTAGGTACCACTAAAATAAACAAAGGGTGTTCTGAATAGGAGCGTGTGTAGGTATGAAAAAAATGTTATGGCAATGAAATTTTCGGATTTGATGGTTTGAATTTGTTTTCTTTAAATATCTACAATGTACTAACAATTTAATGCGCAATAAGGTTTGGTAGGTTTGTGAGGATTTTATGGGACCAATGGAAATGGTAAAAAAGGAATTTTTTTTCAATGGGATGCTAGATTTGGTCCAATTTGCATAAACAATGTGAGTTTAATCCTAATGAACCAGATGTAGGTGCAAGGATGAATCATCATTTGAATGGATGATAACTGAAATTGATGAAACAATTTATGAAATGATTTTTTTATTGAAAAAACATGAACCCAAACAATCCATCTCCATCAATGAAATTAAGTTTGATGGATCAGCCTATACCCACTGATTGCATGAATTACATGCGTGGATTATGTCCAAAGCCAATGATGTGAATTCTTTTATTAATGCAAAATGATCCAACTAGATGAAATTCATTATGGAAGAATGAAATAATAAGATGAAATTTCATGTTGTTTCAAAATGAAATAGGTTTCATCCATGAATTATTGCCTACTATTTTATTTCATCCATGAAAATGCATTCAAAGTTTCTTTTGTCCATGAGATTTCATATAAATTCTATGAATGAACATGCATGCAAGGCCATTTCATGAATTCAAATCGATGGATGGATGAACCTTCTTTCATAACTCTTGTGATAAAATTTCATGATATTTTAAGGTGAAATAAGTTTGTTGAAGAAATATGATTTATGCATAATTATATTTCGTACACAAAATATAATTCATTCATAGGTTCATTTCCTCCATTAAATTTTATCCATGTTCAATGGCTGAATATCCATGAAGTATGATTTGTTTTATGGATGAAAAATCAAGATGAAATAAAGAGCAACTATAAAAGTGTCTAGAATTTTTTATTCATAAGATTTCATCCAAGGTTGATGATAGGGGAACATGAGGCTTAGGTTGCACTATAATCTAATTGTGGCAAAATTGTGGCCAACAAAAGCCATGGTATTGATGGATGTCCATTCATGGAATTTAAATGAATTATAGTGGAAGAAATAAACTTTGAACAAATTATTTTGTGGGATGAAATAGAAGTATAGGTGATATTCCATAACGATAACATATTTCATTCCAAACAACATGAACTCATTAAAAATTTTAAAACATTAGTTAGGTCATTTCACCTCTAGGAAGAATTCATGTCATTGCATTTGGACATAATGCATACATGGAATTCATCCAATCCAAGGGGATAGATTCATCTTTCAAAAGTAATTTCATGCTCAAACATATATTGCTCGGGGTCATGTTTTTTCCATAAAAAATTACTCCATTTGGTTAATGAATTTGAACCATCATCCATTCAAGTGATGACTTGCAATGGACAAAAAGAAACATAAAATTTTAGATCAAAACTTTCAAATTGTTCTGAAAATATAATGAAAAGAACTCTAGAAATTCTTGGAAGAAAAAAAAAATACCATTAGAATTTACCCTCATGCTTAAAAAAAAGACAATTGAACCCTTAATTAGTTTCAATGAATCAATGTCATTGGATTTTTTTAAAATGGTACATGACTTATGTATGTACATGCAACATTTGGTTATCAAATTTGATATTCCACATGCACTTTCAAGGACCTCAAAAATACAATTGTGGAGGCTATTGAACCTTTCGACCTAAACCATTAAGGTCATAAATGTATTAATTATGTGAAGCCATTGACTTGGGCAAAGGTTTTGGAGCATCATCCTAACTTATCTAGGTTTACATTTGTGTGGTTACTTAATTTTAGCCTTCGAAAACTTTCATCTACATTGCAAAACCACACTCACCTTTATGTTCTGGCTACATCATGGCTTAGGAAGTTGATATAGATTATATAAATGTATAGTTTATATTTGTGCAAATATTATGGGCAATATGATATAAATATGGTATATGGTTGAAAATTTGGTGGCCAATACCAAAACATGGCCATTTTGTGAGAAAATACTTAGGTGTGTCTAATGTCATTTTACATACCCATAGTCTCAAAGCATCCATATGCTTGTTATTGTCATTCCATGATTTTGTAATCAATTATAGAAATAACACCAAAACTAATTAAGTTTCCAATACCATTCTAATATTGATAATGGCCCTTGGCATTGGTTTTTATAATGTTTGTGTTTGATAATAGCATAATAGGAATATCCAAATATGGTATCCAAATATCCAAATTCATAGTATACATGTGTTTCCTTGGTCGTGTATGTAAAAAGTACCACATTAAAAAAGATACGTTCCCAATATATTATGGCATTTTCCCAAGTACTTTACAAAATGTTTTTAGAGTGTTAGGGGGTGTTTCCTCTTAAACTCTATCTTATGATGTAGAAAATTGGGTGACAACTTTAAAATGGAAAGTGGTTGTGTCCTTCTTCAAGAGGCTTTCTTTGTGAGGTTTGGTACTTTATCATTTTGATCTAAATTGCCACACGGTTAAAATGAATGGTTATGATGGAAAGGGTTTACTACTGGGGTTGGCATTCACTTGAGTCTATAACACCTTAACCTTACAAAGTAGCTTGTACCTTATGGTACACAATAGTGATTAAACACACGTACATAATATAACTATTAACTTAAAGCTAGTTTAAATGATTAAGTGCTTTGCTCTAACAACTATAGAAAGAGAACAATTTGAATGATTTGATACTCCATTTTTGTTCATTGTTGTGCATTCTTTATTATTTCATGCATGAGCAACTTGGGTTTGATTTCATTTTTACATTTTTAAGAAATATAAAATATTAAGTGAAAAGTAAATGAGGTTGTTTGAATTGAATTTATTTGTAAATCTCCATAAGACTGATATAAATATAATGGCATGTACCTTATTTATTTAATGCCTTGATTCAATATGTGTTGAATGTTCATTATTTTACAATCATAAGGTGTATGTTATTTCCACTTGGGATGGTTGTACTTATAATGATGTATACTTGCATTGGTAAAATTAATATATGCCTAAATGCCTAAATGGTAAATAGTCAAATTTGAGTGAATACCATACATGTGCTTCTAAGCTTCGGTGATGAATAATTTTCAAAAAGGCAAGTTGGATATATTGAAAATTTGAACCAACCCAATTAGAGTTTTCAAGAATTAAGCTCTTGATTTGTTACTATTGATGTATCAAATATGAAGAGCATTTACATCAATGTATTACATTTTAAATGTTTTAAAAAGAAGTTTAAGATTACTTGTCTACTTAAACCATTAGGGGTACAAATGTATTAATCATGTGGAGCTATCTATTCTAATGGGGGTGAAAGTTTTGGAACATCATCATGACTTATTTGACTTTACATTTGTATGGTTAATTAATCAAATTTAATAATTATTTCACATTCCAAAAACTCCACATCTAAACATCAAAATGATTATAATCATTTTAATGCTTTGAGTTCCATAATACTTTAGGAAATCATTATACTTTATCTAAATATATAATTTATGGGTGTAAAAATATGTTGGGCAATATCATACCAATGTGGTGGGTAATTGAAAATTTGGCAATTGATAACAAAAACATGGCCATTCTTTGAGGAAAATTTATGGAGTTGTAGAATTGTGGGCACATGTAAAATGACCCATTATTCATAGAAAATGGAAGTGTAAAGTGGAGGGGTTCATGCCTTGGGCAATGGGCATGTGCGAAAACCTATTATCTATTTAGAAAACCATCTTGCAAAATCCACATGACCAATAGGGAAATTCATTTGAACATTATGAAAATCCACATGAATACCATCATGTAGTGTACTATGTCAAGTATAATTCATTTTGTTCACCTTCCCACCTAATTGTGAATTTGGTGAGCCAATAGGGTGAGCCCCAATTCTTCGAAGGCACCTTACCAAGCACAATGGCATATGGCTGGCTCACAACATAATACACAAGAAGAGTAGATTGTCAACAATGAACAAATGAATAATTCATTGCAAAGTAACATTGGTGTTTAGTAATACATGCAAACCAAGTCATGAGAGATGATGAAAATTGGAATGATGCAACATAATTAGGAATATTAAACATGCAAATTGATTTTAAAAAATAAATTTCAAAAGTCCTAAAATATAGTAAATCAATTTTCTACTCCTTGATTTAACAACCAAAATTGAACTATTGTATCATTGAAGACAATCACTCTTAGTATAGTCACAAAAACCATTGTCCATCATTATTGTTGTCATACAAGTTTTTGTCCATAACAACTATAGAGATAGAAAACACAAAAACTATGTGTGAAATGACATTTACAATTAGGACCACAAATGTGATTTCATGGCCTTTATGATGAATACATTTTAACCAATGTTGTGTGATTTTTGTTTTTTCAGCAAACCTCCAATTTCAATTTTGACATTTTATTTTACTTGGAAGTTATTTGGGTGTGGGTTGATCCTAGTTTTTTTCTAATTTTCAAACCTTTTGATTTTGTTTCCAACTCATCTTTTCAAACTAAAAAACCTTTAGGCTTGATTAAAAGATCAAATTCAATTCCATGTACACACTCCCCAATGCTAAAGGTTGTTTATATATACAAAGTTTTACATTAAATTTACACAAGGTCTTTTGTGTAAGTATAGAGTTCAACAACTAACTAATAATACTTAATTACAAACTTTAACCTATTTAATAATTTTCTTTAAATTCATTTTGCTTACTTAAAGAATTTGATTTTGTGTTAAGAATGTTTTTTCACAATTCATGATTTGGCAAATGACTAGTTCCAAGGTGAAAGTAGGGTAAAGTATACAATTCAATTACCTTGGTAGTCTACTTGTCAAACTAACAAAAAGTAAGCTCAAAACCCATTAAAATTTTATTATGCATTTAATATTTTTACCTGAATGATTCAAAAAATATTTTTTCACTATTATGAATTAATTTAAAAAACTTACACTCTAAAAATAGGTTTCAAATAGACTTTTTAAAATGTAAGTAGCTTTTGCAGCCTATTTTTTGTATTGTAACATTTGTTTCAAGTATGTGTCGAATATATTTTACCAAGGAGAAAGTAAATTCTTTTTACTTTCCTTCTTTTGAATATATAATGATTTTTATGTTATAACCTCACACAAATTTATTTTCTTTTGTTTTTGGCCAAAACGATTTTATTTTTTATTCCATTCTAAATCAAGGACATTTAATTGTGTACTTTAGCATGCTTTCACCCTCCACAATTCAATTTTTATGTTAGTTCTCTCAAAAGGGTGTCAATTTGGGTGAAATTCACTAGAACACATGAACTTAAACCCTTTGATTTAACAAAATGAACCATTGTTTTTTTGTTCCAATTGTTTGGTGTACCCAAGGTGACACCCATCCAATGTTAGTTGATTATTTTTGACACATGTATGAGATAATGTTTATGGTTTCATCCATTACACTACAAAAATATACATAAAATATTGATTAACTCACTAGTTTTCTTTTTGTAGGAAGATAACGTTTTAAAGGGTTGGATTGCTTGCATGCAATGTTCCTCCTATTAATAGACAAGGTTTTGGCACATTCCTTGTGTCCTTTGTTTATGTAAGGGAAAGATAAAACATTCATTTGTTTAATAGCATAAGGAACTCATGTTGTTACTTGTTTCCCATGCCTTCCACCAAGCAAATAACTTATTGCCCTACCATTCTTCTATACATAACCATATGGAGACCATGACGAATACAAATTATTGTTTGTTTCCCATGCTTTCCACTGAATGAATACCTATTGCCATGTTGATCATGTATACATAAACATACATAGACCATGAGCCATGAGAAGTGGGTGGGGATTTACAACTACTTTTGAAGAGTGGACATGCCTATCAACATGGATAGTTTCCTTCTTACTGTTAATGCCTTTTTTCTTTTCTAGGAGGGCAATTGATTGATGTAAGGTGCCCTCTAAAGACACTCTTGAAATTTCTGATGTTTTATAGAATGGTCAATACTCATGCTTCTAAAGGGTTAATGGTTCTTTTCTTGATTTTAAAAAAGTCAAACTTTGGAAATTTTATTGTAATTGATATATTAAAATTTAAGAAGATGTATATCAAGATATTTAAGGAAAAGGTATGACTTGTCAAGTTTTTTATTCAAAGCAAGATGAAACTATATTCACAAAAAACTAGTATGAATGTATAGACATTGTTTTGAAAATTTATAAATCTAACCTGATCGAATAATTTAGGTGTTAATTTTTAAAACATATTAAATTAGATTATTATGTATCAAATGTGCTTCTTGGAAGTAAATTGGATTTTATTAGTTTTGATGTATTAATTTTTTTTTTGATGTATAAATTAAAACATTAAAAACTTTATAATGTAAGATGAAAATAAATGTTCTTACATTAAATTATTAAGTATACTGATCTTTTTTTAAGATCTTTTTAATCTTCATAATATTTAAAATAATAAGCATTCAACTTTTATGATATGACCTTAAATCTAGAAGTGATTTTGGTATGTGTTATATTATATTTACAACAAAATAGAGAATTTAAATGTCAAAAAATAGTTGAGGGTGCTAATAGAAAAATATTACTATTCATACATGAAATCAATAAAATCACAATTTATTAAAACCAATATGGAGTGTCCATGACAAAAGAACTTTTTTGTTAGATGATATAATGGGTAGCATCATGATTATTTTCATTGTGAATACATTAAAATTAGTTCAAACTTGTGTGGTAATGGCCAATTATAAACTCAACCTCCTATAAGGTCACCAAGCTTGATAATGTTTTGGTTGTAGTGGGTGTCATCTTAGAATTATTATCGCAAAACCATTTTTCAAAATTTCACTACTTTTCATAGACAAATATTGTTTAAATTCAATAAGTTTTGCTCTATTGGTATGAAAATTGCTAAACAAACACATTGCCTTATTGAAAGTTCTTTGATCATACCAAAAGCATAACATAGGGCCCATGATTTAAGAGGGTTAGTGTATGGTGTGATCACAAACAAACAAAAGCCTTTTGTGATATATGAATGGATCTCACAATTTCGTGAAGTGGCATTTCCAAAACTTTGCATGGGAAGAGGCATTGGTAAATGTGAGTTGCCACCTACTAGGCACTCAAGCTCATACAATCATTTAAATGTATCTTCAACAACATTCATAACTTATTCTTTTATTGTGCAAACATATACCAAGCTACCATTGATATAACACCATTAGGAATTATGCTTAAATGTAATATAGTTTGAAATGAATAGAATTGGATTTGTTTTCATATTCACATTCAAATTCTTTTCAATATGTTATAAAAAATGCATTTGCGGCAACTTCCATTGAACAATGATTACTTATTATTCCTTTCATTAAATTCTCACCATTTTTCTTTTGTTTTGAATCATATGTATGTTAACCATTTGAACAAACTCAGCGGAAATATGGAGAATTTTACATCTTTGACAAGATTAGTTAGAAGGGTGGATTCCTTTCAACATTTCATAACTTACTATCCAAGGACTTAAAAACTAAAGTAAAAATTGGAACCAACAGTTTAATGCATGTAAAGTTTACCTTTTGTGGTAGGTTCAAACTTGAAACAAAAATAGTCCTTGTTGGGACTACATTTACATGCATGTATTTTTTAATGAAACATGGCAATCTATAATATGCACATCTCATTTCAAATGTCACTCAAATGATGGGTAAAGTTGAAAACATAAGCCTAGAATCATTGACATTCAAAACTTGATTGAAAAATACATTAAATTAACTGATCTTATTTACAACGGTGTTAAGACACATTGAAGATTATATATGTACCACTCATGTTTCACATCAATTAATTCTTATGACAGGCAGTTGAAAACAAGGGAAAAATCAAGAATAATTTGTCGAAACTTTAGAAAATTGAACCTAGATCCTATCACAAAATACCTTTGAAACTTGTCACTGCACTCAGCATACTCAAAGACTATTGTTGAAATTCTGAAAAATTCAGATTAGGGTTTCTGGACTCCTTTTCTTTTCAAAAAAGAATTATCTTGATAACATGAGTTGTCGGTATGCTATTCAATCCTGGCTCTATGAAAGTTTTGGAGAACTTCATGTCAACATACCCACTCTAGTAGGACCCATGGAAACCAGCAGGCTCCACACCAGTCTTGTGTGAAACAGAAAAACAAAATTCGGTAGGGAAAACTGTATAAGTTAGTTGTTGTTGACAGAGTCCAGAACATTGCAGTGATGCCCACTGCCGAGTATTAAACACTCTTTAGAACTGGTTCACCACTAAAAGTAAACTGGCTTATAAGTGTACTTTGCATGCAGTACAATCTTCTTTAAGTGTGAAAATGCGTTTGGATTATTTAGCATCAATATTACCAAAAGGCACATAGCAGTCTATTTTGTGATGCAGCCAAAGTGGGAAGCATTGCAAAGCAAATTTGGCATTACCTGTGACATGTCTATAGAAAACACTTCAAAGTTGGTAGCTAGTAGCCATAAATGTCACGGCAACGCATAGGAAAATCCAATTTGGCCTCTACAGCTGCTGGAGCATTCTTTAAATAAAAGGAATTTTGCAACAAAATGCGCTCCTATTTTTTTTAGTGTGACCTTTTGACGATTTTTCACCCAAAAAAATCATTGGGCCCCCAGTCTCCATAGGACTTACTAAAAGAAAATGACTGCTTCTTATTGGCCCAACTGACCAGTAGTATTTAACTTGACTCTCACTGTGCACAGTTTGTGTTTAATTTCACATGCGTTTAGGGGTTGGGTTGGGGAAATAATTAACACCATGTGTTGGATGTGACAAAGAAACACTGGGTGAAATAGGGTGTGGGTCAGTG
>Ga0116230_10003595_pt1 | contig 15164 bp, 8 predicted proteins | sample S1TSphfallax_3_FD_88678 | JGI IMG/M metagenome (GOLD analysis project Ga0116230, IMG submission 88678) | Host-associated microbial communities from peat moss isolated from Minnesota, USA - S1T2_Fd - Sphagnum fallax MG | ecosystem: Host-associated > Plants > Peat moss > Unclassified | place: USA... | reverse complement strand
TTGTTTGGATCCAATCTATGTGAAGAAAAGATTGGAAGATTATGATTAGATGTTGCAGTATTATGCCTTCGTGAAAACTAAGAGCAAAATGAAGGATTTTTATGCGAAGTCTAAGGAGTGGTTGGAAGTTGCAGAGGAATATTTTTCCAAGGAGTTGGAGAAAAATCTAGCCCAACATAGAGTTGATGATAAAAATTACATATACAAGCTCAAGGTATATTAAAGAACCTTCCTAGATTTCATATGTGGAAGCCCAACAAGCACAAAAACATCATGCCAAGATGAGGATAATGAAGCAAGGCCCAATGGGATGGTTCAAGAGGAGGAGGTGCAAGTTAAGGAACCGTTGATACACAAGGGAAAAGGTTAGGGAGATAAAGAATCATAGATGAATTAGGGTCAAGAATAAAAACAAATGAAGACCATTCCAGTAGTAGAAGTAGAGCAATCACAGATGCAACCACTAGAAGTGGAACCATAGCGTAAGTTAGTGGAAGAGGAGGTAAGAAGTATAGAACAAGAAGTAGGTGCAAAACCACATGTTGCTATACAAAATGAGAGTACAAAAGCTACAATTGAACAACTAGAAGCACAAGATGTTGTATAGTGACTACATTTCATTTTTTTGATATTCCACAAGGATTTCGAGGACAAAATCTAGAGTATGGGGGGAGTAAGGTTAAGTGAATAGGTACATTGCATAGTTTTTGGGCTTACAAGACATTACAAATAGGAATAGGCCATTGGACACTTGAGGGGTTTGAAATTTGAATTCTAGTTGCATTCTGTTTTTTTATTCATGTTGATGGCAACTTGGGGATACCCAAGGGAGAGAGTTTTTGAAATTTGAAGACATTCGTAGATACATACTTATGGAGTATGAATAGAGATGTAGGTATTTGTATAGGAACAACACATTCTAGTGTTGAATACCACAAATTGGACTTGTTTTGATTACATTTCCATAGAACATGGATTTTGCTTTATTTTTGTTGAATTTTTAGTAAACAAGGAAGTACAAACTTATCCACTAATTTCCATTTTCAATTTGATGTGTGAATCAAATGTGGCCTTTAATCCCATGAATATGAATTGTAATTATGTTTGTAGTTTTTGGGCATTGTGTTATGGATTACAAATTCTTGTTATTAAAGATAACCATGAATATGGTGTATTATTGAACTAGAAATTTATGTGCTCTTAGAATTAATGTAGAGTTGTGAATGAATGTATATTTGTAGTGTAAATTTTTTGTTACATAAGTGTGGAGTGGTTGTGGAGGAATTGAATCCACATCTATACATACTATTCAATGATATTGTCAAGAATAAGGTTGGTACATGTCATGAAAACAAAAACCTAGTGCTTGCACAAATTCCCACACAATGTCCATTTGCGTATGTAAGACGCATATTTGGTGAAGGGGGTGTGAAGATTGTACATGACACTAGGATGGTGTTGGCTCCACACCATCCATGCACTAACATTATCGTCACCCACCAAAGTTGACTAAATCACATTGGTGTGTGGGATCATGAATGCCTTTTCCACACTTGCTACCACAAATTGTGCCACAACCTTGTTCTTTATGAACCCCCACTTCTTCATCTCCATTTGATGCATGTAGTGTTGTGCCATACTCGTAGTTAACCTCCACACTAACCAATCAATGTGATGCTCCTTAAAGCCTTTTGTCTCAAAATTAAAAGAACCGTCACTTCAAAGCCCCATGGTAAGATTCTATGCTAACTTGGGTATCTTGATTCAAGTGTGGCACTCGACCAAGTCCTAGCATCCACAAGCCTACATGGACATGCACGTTGCATATGAGGGTCATGGGTTATTTTTTATAGGTTCAAATAAAAATCGACAAAATATATCATGTTACATTCATAAGCCCTTGGATCTTGGTAAACGGTTTAAGGTGGGTAGATTATTTACCAAGTTGGCAATAGTAAGCCCAAAAGTATCTAGTCCATGCATCATCAAACAAGTAAGGTTATCAAAGGTCCAACATCTTCTCCCTCTCACATGCCTTGAAAGATTGAATCATCTCCCTAGAATCGATGGACATGAAGATCATATTGTGTAAGTAATCAAGTACTACATGCCTCACCTTTACATCTTTTATTTTTTCCATAGACTATAATCACCATGTTTTCAACACATGTCAAGCAAAAAAGAAAATTAGGACATGATCTCAAAGGTGAATGCAAGGTATGGTGGTTCAAATTGGGAATCATAATGGTAATTTATGCAAGGTGTTTTGTGTTTAAATGTTTATGGTGAATAATGTGATCTTAAATACATTAAATGTTGAGTCATTCTACATTAACAAATTGATTATGAAGACATTTTCACAATTATTTTTTGAAAAGAATGCATTCATTATCAATAGTGGACTTTTGAAATAAAAAATATGGATTGATTAGTCAACTACATTATTAAAATTTTAATATTGAATTCCATTCCAAAATATTTATAATGACTAATCATGAGTTGAAGAATGAAATCATAAAGTTAAATGTGATATCTTTTTTATGAAATCTTAACCAAATGGTAGTTTATTGTATGTGTCCATGCACCAATTAGCATAATTGAATGCTTAAATAATCATTTACACTTGCGATTTAAATAAATAAAAAAACTCAAAATTAACCCCTAAACCTTACAAGAAAAAGTATATCATTATTTGGTATGATATGTGTTGTATCCATCGTCCCCAAATAGAGATCCAACCTTCATTGCATCTTTAAAAGCCCACCAAATTGAATAATGAGTAAAAAAAATATGAACCCCATCTAACAAATGATTACACATGGACAAAAAAAACAATACATTGAAAATGAATGTTAAAAAAGGTGAAAACACACTAAGGTGGAGTACTTTTTGACATATGTGGAGTCCATATTAGTGTTACAAAAAAAGTTCATTTTACATTATAACAAAAAAAATTCCATTGCACAAGTCATATGGCAAGGCTAAGCAACTTTATTTTTTACTTTTAAACTTTATCAATTATAAATAATTACATTAAAAATTTACATTTGAAAAATTGAGAAGTTGAATAATTAATTCAAATGAATAAAGGACTTTATAAAAAAAAATCTACATTTCCTTGTATACCTCAATTTATGGTTTTCAAAATCTTTCAAAATTGTCTTCTTTTGTATCAATGGCATCACATTACTTTTTATGTTAAAAAATCACTCAATTACGCATTTTAATAAATATAGTGAGTGCATAATCATATGATATGGACTATGATGTTAGGTTTTTGGCATTTCAAAAGTTCAATATGTTATGGTAATTCAAAATCTATTCATGAAATTCATACAATATGATCATTTCACATATAATATTATTTTTCTGAGTCCTTTTCATATATTATTCATTTATATTTTGTTCCATGGCCCATGATTGATAATCCAATAATTTGTGACAAGATTATGTACTCCACCTTAATGTGCTTTCACCCAAACCCTAATTCCTTACAACCAATTTTAATTTTTTTTTAATGGTTATAAACTTGTCTTAATTTGCATCAAACCTTTGACCCCAATTTTTTAACTAATTAATTGTGGTGAATTTTTGTATAAAAAAATTTAATTTCAAAACTTGAATGAGACGAACATGAAGTTTTATTCATACTTCTTGTGATATAGGAGTTAGTTTCCCTCTCCTTCAAAATAAAAGAAATGAATTGATCTTACTACATATATGTCCCTTAAAATGAAAGGAATTCCAAATCCTGCCTAAATATTTCTTGTTTTGTATTTGATTAGCATTAAGGTAGGTTTGTGCCTTGCACATTTAATGTCATAAAAAGATTAGGGGCACCTTCCAAATATCCCTATGTGCATCAAATGAAAAATAAATAAATAAATTGGTCTATGCATATGCATTTATTGAATCAAAATGGAGGCACACTTCTAAGAAATCATGCAATTAAATTATTGTCTCCAAGGGCAATACATGAATTTTTACCATTAAATAGTTGATGATCAAATTTGCACATGTAACACCCACATTAGGAAACTACAATTTAATGTAATTTTATTTGACATATGCAATGTTGGTAGGATAGTCCTAACTATAATTTCATTTTCCAAACCCCATATGCAATACCTTCAAATAACTGGGGGTATACTCTAATGATAATACCTTTATATGGGCGATGCATCAAATTTTAGTTGTGGCCTTGCATATGATTACAACAAAAAAATCTAATTCAATTGCAATACCTTCATATTTAGTTTACAAGTGGTGGATATTGTTTTCTAATGTTCAAGGGTATTGCATGGCCCCAAAAAAAATTGAAAGCTGATGTGGTGCCTTAATGAATGGAATAGGTTTAGGGTTAGGGTTAACATATTTTTTGATATTCTGAAGGTATTGCTTAGCTCCAAAAAAACCTAAAGATTATGCAATACCCTAACAAGTTTAGGGTTAATGTTAGGGTTGGTGGATGATGTTCAAAATTGGTCCTAACAATATTGTTTGACCCCCAAAAAAACTAGAGTTTTATGTAATATTGTAATGAATGTATTAAGTTTAAGGTTGTTGCATTGTGTTTCACATTATTTTAAGGGTATAACTTTGCTTTATGTAAATACCATAATTATAGTATTAGGTTTAAGGTAAGGGTGCTTCCTTATGTTTCACACCCTTTTAAGTTTATGGAATGTCTTAATTGGTTCATTAGGTTTCAGGATGAGGTTTACAAATTATGATTGGTGTTATGTCAAGGGTATCATATGGATAAAATAACAATATAGAACTTATGCAATACCCACATGTGTATATTACAAATAATCTTGGAATGTTCATTATGAAATATGACAAAGGTATTGCGAAAAAAAATCCTTAAGGTTTAATTAGACTTGCATAAATGCTTGGATTGCATATGTAATACCTTCATCTACTAACAATACATTTAATCATTTTTTTTGTTCAATGCAAGATGCATAAACTACATATGTTTCTTTTGCAAATTCATATTCTTTACAAGCATATATCCTTGCATATATTTTTTCCAATGCCAATGGATGTTTGTGGAACCTACATTAACCCAAAAAAATGTGGCATGGAAAATCCATGGATGTCACAAACCTCATGGTACAAAATGTGTATTAGTCCAAAAATAGGATGTTAAGCTAAAACTTGGCCAAATGATCATGAAAAATGATGTATGCCCACAAATCACTTCATACTCTAACCATTCGCTCTTGCTTTCATTCTCAGTTTCACTAAAACTATCATTGAATAATCCATTTGCATTTTGATAATGAGTCGTTGCATCTTATGCAAGTTGAACATATTGTCATGTGTATAAGTGTCAATTTGCCAAAATTGTTTTCATTGCATTCGCTATGAACACCTCCTTAGAGATATTTTGAATCCTAAGGTGAATATACACACCTGTAAATCAATGAATATAACTTACCAACACAATTTTCAAGCATAATGCAAATTTCAAGTGAAAATTGAATGTGAGATCACTTGTCAACCATGAACCATCTTCATTTCATGATAATGAACAACTAGAATGATTTCCTTTTCACATTCCTTTTTGCTTGAAGATCTTGTCCAATTTCAACTATCCCACACATCCTCAAGGCCCTTTGCATAATAGATCTTGTTAGCTTCAATTAAATCAATAAGATCATTGTCCTTTTTTAGTTTGGCCACCACATTGGGGGGCATGGACCCCACACCCTGTGTGGGAATGCCCAGGAGAGCAAGCCAATCTTACCAATGTAAGTTTCGATGTTGATTTTATTCAAGTAATGCATCACTTTGAAATTTATTTCATTCATGTTTGGCTCATGCCTTTGCTCGAGCAATTGTCTTTTGTTCGGTAGGTCAAAACCTGGAAAAATGATGGCTTAAAACCTGTGCATTCATTGATGCATGGTCTTGTCAACATGGCCCCTTCTAATGGGTAGATGGGCACATGGGCTTCTTTGGCTTTATGGAAATATCATGCTCTTGGCATAATGTTTTAGAAGCAAATATTTGGCCAACTAAGATGCACAACCTTGCAAATAAACCTATGCCCATATTTTTCCCAAGTCACGCCCTCTTTGGCAACCCCATGTGATTGCACATTCATTGTGAGAAATCGTGTCCACGGAGACCACATTGCCTTGTAACTAAAGCTCAAAAACTATTCAAATGCAACTCCTATGGAACTACACTTTATAAATACGGTGATTTAATGAATAAATTTCCATGTCAAAAAATAAGCTAGTTGTTACGTAGTTGCACCATAGTTCTAATGTGTTTTGTATATGGTAATTTATATGCATTGTATTTATACATGTAGTCAATTACGTTTGACTTTTTGAAGAGTTGCATCATAGTTGTAATGTGCAATTAAGTTAAGAACTATTAAAAATGAGTTACACATTAAACAACTTTTCTACAACTAACATACGGCTTTCAAACATGCAAATTACGCCACATGTCTGTGTACCCATTGTCCATGAGGTACAAACTTTCCAACTGGTTTTCAATTATGAAGTTTGTTTGTGCAGTTGGTTGGTTAATATGTGGCCATTACGTAAACACTAGTTTTTAATAATTTATTAATAAGTAATATAACTAATTATTACACAATAACTAATTAAATTGAATAATAAAATATTCATATGAATTCATTAGTCAAATTTAAATAAATATTTTAAATAAATACAGATAATAAATAAATAAATATCTAAAATAGGATAATTAATTGTCTAATAATTAATCATCTAAATTCACGAACTAATTAGCTATTAAAAATTTATTAATTATTTCAAATAATTTAAATATTAATTGAAAATTAGGTGAATAATTACTAAATTTTATTTGAATTCAGATCATCAATTATTTGATAGTTATTTTGATAATTAATTATTTGAATTAACTAACTAAATTATTTTCTAAATTTAATTAATTAATTAAAAATAAATCTATATAATTAATATCAAATAATTACATTTCAAATAATTATGTTAAATGGTTAAATATAAATTTCAGATTAATTAAAAAAATAAAATCAAACTGAAAGCATGTGGGGAAATATGTTTTTAGTTGTAACTCAATTGTAATTAGAGTGCAACTAAAAAATTTAACCTATATGTTTTGTCTTCAAGATCTCATCTCACAAATTACATAAAGGAAGCATTTTCTTTTGCATTCTCACATTAAAATACATGTGCCATGTTGGGATGAAGTCATAAAAGTTTAACCCTAAAGGCAAAATACAAAACAAAATTAAAAAATTTATGTGGCTACTTTTAAGTTCACCTACCCTTCTACCTTTCTACTTACTTACCTACTTAAAAAAAAGTAAATCCTACTTGTCTACCTACTTAGATAGGTTGGTAAGTAGGTAGGTAAGTAAATAGGTTGGGATGTAAGAGCTACCAACTTACCTTCCTAGGTATATATATATATATATATATAAATTGAATCAATATTCCATGTGGTAAAAAAATTTATTGTGCCACATGTCATAATCCAAGACCATAAAAAATGGATGATCATAATGGAGGATGGATATCAATATATATATTTTAAATCACCTAAAAATCTTCATAGTGTCATGTGTTAAATTTTGAGGAATGGATGAAAAATGACGTCAACATGACATTGTGGTTGTAGTCATAAGGGAGTTGCATAGTAGTTGAAAATGAATTGTTGCAACATAGTTGCAACTGAATTATAATGAATTACACTAAAGTGAGATTGTATATATGATGAATTGCATCTCTTGCGACTCATGTAACTTGTTTGATAGCACTCATGGGTGCAAAAAGATAATGAGTTGCAAATGGTCATTAAAATTCAAAAATTGAGTTGCAAGCCCAATTACAAAACACCCATTTCTCTTATAGTGATTTGTTGTTAAACTAACAAAATAAAGAAGATCAAGGGAAAGATTTGAAATGTTTAAATACATTACAAAAGATGAGGGTATTACATTTGAAAATGAAAGTCAAGGCTTAAGCCATGAAAGTATTGTAGGTACACTAATGACTACTTTTGAATTTATTGTTTAAAAAGATGAAGGTATTGCATCAATGATTATAAATAAGGTTATTACAAAGGTAATGTGAGTATTGCATGCACACCATTGACCATTAATAAGGTTAAACCTTTGGCCATTTGGGGTATTACCATAATAAAAAATTGGCCAAAAAAAAACCCCACCCATTATTTTAATGTGAGAGAATGAGGAAGGCAAAGATTAACATAAGCATAAAACTAGTGTTGAACTATGGGAGGAATGAAGACTATAAATGATTATTGAACTTGCTTTTTTATTGTAAACATATTTGATTGTTGATGACCCTTGGCAACAACATTTGATTGCACTTGTTCATTTGCATCATCATGTTGATTTGCCATGCTTGGAGCTTACACTTGTTCATTTGCATCAGTGCATTCATTTGTCACGCATGGAACTTGCATTTGTTCATTTGTCGCATATGTTCAAGGCAACACTAGTGTATATAAAATGCCATTAGTAGCTACTTTCTACTGACATTGCTTGAACTTTTTAGGAGTTTACATCTTACAAAAATAGAGTAAAAGCACTAAAATCATAACAAGAGAAGTTAAAAGAAAACAACATGATCAAAACAAAAACACTAAAAGGAGAACACCAAGATTAAAGCAAGAGAAATAGTAAGAGAACATCTAGATCAAAGCAAAAACACTAGGGGGAGAGCACTAAGATTGAACCAAGAGAAGCATGAGGAGAGCACCAAGAGGAAGGTAATAGGATCCAAAAAAAAGAAGTAAGAGGAGGGCATTGAGATCAAAGCAAGAGCACCAAGAGGAGAGCAATGGGATCAAAGCACCAGGATCAAACCAAGAGAAGCAAGAAGAGAACACCAAGATTAGAGCACTAGGAAGAGTGAGAGCACTAGGAGAAAAACGTTAGGATTAAAGTGAAAGCATTAAGATGAGAACACTAGGTCCAAAGTTAGAGCACCAAGAGGAGAGCACCAAATTAAAATGAATGCACTATGAATAGAACATTAGGATCAAAGTGAAAACATTAGGAGGAAAGCACCAAGATCAGAACTATAACATTAAGAGGAGAAAATTAGGATCAAAACAAAAACATTAGGATGACAACACCATGATCATGACAGGAGCACCAAGAGGAGACCAAGAGAAGTAGGAGGAAAACACTATGATCAAAGCAAGAACACTATTAAAGCATTAAGATTAGAGCGAGAACCCTAAGATCAGAACAAGAGCACCAAGATTAGAAGACCACTTGATTGAGGCAAGCAAAAACGTTGTGATGCCAAAGATGAAAAGGCAATGATGGCAACCGTAACCACAATGGAATATGGGAGTGTTGTGATGTCGATATTGAGAAGGTAGTAATGACAACCACGACCACCACGACAAGCGAGAGTTGTGATGTCAAAATTGATAAAACAATGGCAACCATAGAACGGGAGTCTTGCGATGGTGGAGCACGAGGGGAGGTTAGTAGGAGAAAAGGATTGGGGTTTAAGGTTTTGGAAAAAAAGGTATGTAGGAAAAATGGTTAGGTAGGTGGGAAAGGGGTTGATAGGTAGAGATGGGTAGGTAAGTTCAAGGGGGAAGGGGTTTGGTAGGTAGTCGAGGGGTGGTGGGTAGGATGGACGGTTGATCATTGTGGTCAAGGAGGTTGGGGATTTTTTTTTAAATGCCAAACTACCCCATGGGACAAGGACCTTAAGGTTCGGTTTCATCCCATCCAAAAAATCCCAGAATGGGATTTTTTGGATGGTGCATTAGTGGGTGTTGTGTCACTTGGGCCTTGATAAAAGAAGAACATACAACTTATATCATGTTCAAATTACCTGCACTATATTTAGTGTTTATTGGATTGCATGCCATGTTGTTCCTAGGTGGATCATCCAAGGATAATTTTAATCACATGGTTGCAACATGGATTTTGTGTAATTGGTTAGTTATCTAACTGATGGGTGTATGTACTTTAACAAACCCCAAGTCACTAGCTAGTAGTTTTAATAATTTTTTCATAGACTATAATGTCATGCAAATAAACTAAAAATTGGTTCAGATAACTTTCGAATGTTGTAATCAGCCAAACCCTCTTGATGGTTTAGTCCTCTTGCCCTTTCTCATACTTTTGTGTTGTGAAGGGTGGGGTGCGCTTCAGTATTAAGGTAAAAACTCTATCATCAAACACTCATGAGTGAAATGAACATTCAATGAATTTGAAAGATGGCTTGTCAACAAACACTACCCATGTGGGAACCATTCAATGGTACCCTATAATCAAATGACCAATTCTTAGAACTTGTGGTTGGGGTTTTAAAGCTTTTCAATCAAACATATCACTGTTTAGTTGGTAATGGCGTTTCCACCATCTTTTTAACCATAAATGAGGTTTATTAAAAAAAATTGGGATAAAGTTCACATCTTTTAGTAATAGGAAGGATATTGTTTGTGTATATGAAGTTTGGCATGTCCATCATAAGATGCATTTCAATTGCTTGAAAAAATACCTTTGTGTTCATAAGAGGCTAGATTAGGTTTTTTGGTCACCCTTTATTTTGAGAGATTTTATCATGGTTATTTATAGGGTCAACCAACACAATCCACACTAGTTATTTCACCTTTTTCAATGAGACCTCTAAGTGGCCTTATTAAGTCCCATAAATGTTAGAGTTGGACCTAGAAACCTTGATTTAATGTAAGTATGGCATATTTGTAATATTTAACATTAATTTAAATAGGGTTTAGGATTTTTACCAATGTTGTGTGGTTCCTTTTTTTTAATAAAATAACCTCTATCCCAATTTTAGTTTTTAAAAAGAAATTAGAAGTCACATTCATAGGATTTTAGGAAAAAACATTATGCTTATAACTGGAATTAAATTTGTAGTCATATTGGATTGAATAACTATGGTCACTAGAATCCTGCTGCAAAACTTGTTTAAGCAACTCAACAGAACATGGTGTCAAAGTTGTGTCCAAAACAAATGTGTGTGGATTTACACTTCAAATAAAAATATGTGATCATTTATGACACATGTACTCATGTTACAATCATTTATGACATATGTAATCATGTTGTATTCATTTAAGACCAAGTTTGGAATCTTATTAGAAAGAATTGAACATTCATTTCCACAACCACAAACCAATACTTCAACTTCTAACATATTATGTCATCACATAAATATAACAATATATTTCATATCTTATGATTATTTAATTATGTAAGTTTATAATGAAATTAATTTCACATTTTAATTACATGATTATAATTTATTTGGATAAATATTTTTAATTCAGTATTCAAATTTAATGTTTTAAAAATATAATTTCAGTTATAAATTAATTGCAAGTTATAATTTTTTTTATTAATTTAATATTTGATATCTAATTTGGTTCATACATTTGGGTATTTATTGATTATTAAGTTAAACTGATTTAATATATTTTTGGGCCATAAATAAAAATAAAATAAGATTTTGAATTAATCCATATTTTAATTCCATGCTTCTATAAAAATTATAAATTTCAAAAAATTCAGATGCAAATATGTTACATCAATTTAGAATATTTATTTCATGAATTTCATTGTAAAATTTTAAATTGTAAACATACACATAAATATCAAATGATTTAGTCTTTAAAAATAAACTTAATTATCATTGATTAAAACTTAATACATGTACGCATGCCATTTGTAAAAATTAAAAAAATAGAATATAACAATTTTATAAATCCCTAAAAAAAATTACATTTGAACTTCATATACATATGTGTTTTCATGTAATGCATACATGACTATTACCAACACAAATGACCTATGTTATTGACTACAATTATGTTAATTTGATTACATATATACACAATATGGCAAAATTACACATGTAAATGTAAAGTGATGGACATTATTTTTCCACATCATATCATAAATAATATTATATATATAAAATAAGTGATTGCATAAGTCACCAAATCCTTTTAATATCATATTTCATATCATATTGTCATATGTTACATCATGTCATAGTTATTGTTGTTGGTTAGTCATTTTAACAACTTTACATCTTTAGCTTGAGTGTATATAAAATTGAATACATGCCCACATTATGCTGAATATTCATTTCGTTAATCCATTAGTTATAATAATTACTAGATTGCAACTATAGATATTGTCACATAAGTCAAAATAATTGCAAATATGGTTCATAGTTGTCTTTTTAATTATTGAGGACCACTAGTTCTTTAAGAAGTGATTGCATAGGTAATGAATTCTTTGTGTTCATTGGGTGCAAGTTTGAGCTTGGTTCTTCTCATTTTAGAACCTTGCAATTACGGTTTTAACACATTTTTCCAAATTCAAGATCCTCCAGACCCAATTCAAAACTAAGTTAATTCCATGTAAACATTACACACACCCCTATGCTAGATATTGTATAAATAGAAAGTTTTATATAAAATTAAAATTGGAATCTATATAAGTATGGAGTTCAACAACTAATAAAAAATAATATTTAATTTAGAAAGTGAGCCTACATGTCAACTCTTCAAAAAAAAATCAACTTGTTTTTTCACAATTCCACTTTGAATCTAGATTTAGCAACAGACTAGTTCCAACAAAGATGTGAGTTCAAGTTCAGATCACAAAAATGTGATGTTAAACCTTCAATATTAACACTGGAAACTAGAAGCCTTCACCATACTAGTTTTGTTCTTGTTTTTGAAACAAATGGAAAACATCCATTGTAAGAGGGCAAAGTACAACACAAAACCACCTAGGCCATCACCCCCAGCAAACCACATACATAAAGCCTACCACACCATGTCCACACCTTGTCAAAGGCTTCTAGGATCTATTTTTCATCTTTTAGTTGTTTTTTAATTTTCAAAAGATAGTGTTGCCACTCCATCTTCCATAGTCCAAAAGGCTATCCCACAGTACCTTCCTAATCTTGGAGTCACACCACACATTGCTATTATTAAAGACCACGTCATTTCTTTCTACCCAAATGAACCAGAGGGTAACCCCACAAAATAACGACAACAACTGACTAAGTTTTTTTGAGACTTTCGGGTAGCCTTAAGTGACTAAACAAACATTGTTCTAAGCACAAGGTTTTCCTCCTATTAGGGTTGTGAGAGGTACCTTTTAGGTCATAAAGGAAAGATTAAGCAAGCTCCCATGCTCTAAGGGCCCCCAAGGCAATTCCAGAATCTATGGGCGATTGATTTTAGGGTCAAATGCTCACATGAGGGGCACTCCAACCGTGCATGGTGCTTTACTTTCCAGTGCACCAATCATGGATTGCAAGCACCAAATAAATCTGGCCTCTTTTTGAGTTCAGGTCTATTGCCACACTTCCTTCAAGTCGATCTTAAAGTTAATTGGGATTTGATCTTTCCATTTTTCAAATACATTTGTTTTAAGTTTGTTTTTTCGGTTAAGCATGTTCCTTCCTAGCTACCCCATGTAACTAATTAACCCTTGTTTTGGTATGGTGTTTTTCACTTGCCCATAAAAAATTACAAAGTATGGACTTACACCTTTTGACCCCTTTTTTGGAACCACCCCATAAGCTAATGAAAAGCCACAATGTAGGTGCCAAAATTGAACAGACAATTACCTCCCTTTCAATTAGCAGCAGTTGCACCATACTTAGAACTTAAGCTTCTTTTTTTATTTTGTCCAATAGGAATTCATTAATATCTTTAACCTCTAGGTGAAGACTGAATGGAACACTAAGAAGTTTGGATAGCTCCCTTTCATTGGCCCATTTTCATCTAAATGTTTTTGTCAATGTCATTAAGCATGAAAAAAGGAGCCGCAAAATGTGTGGACAATCTTTAAAAAATATTTTTTGAAAAATTGAAAAATCATCATTGAAAAACTATATATGAAAAATATTGTTTAATTTTTGAAATAAATTGTTATATTTTCAAAGTTGCAACTAAAAAAATTTCATGATATTCACCATGTTTCAAAAGTGTTTTTATATGTTTAAAACACTAAAAAAAGCATGTGAACATGTGAATTTTTTTGTTCAAGAAGTCCCTTCTCCTTAAAAAAATGTTCATAAAATTGTTTCAATTTTTTTGTGAACTTTATTATGTTCCACAAGAAGGGATCCAAGTGTTCAAAACATTATACATATCCTTTTAGATTATGATATTCGAACATCCTTAAGCACTATCATAGTCTTGAATTTGTAATCATGGTTTAAAATAAAGCTATAAATTTGACTATAATATAAGGCTTGATGCAACAAAAATTGAATTTTTATTATGTTATATGTCATATTTGGTCTCAAATTTAATATTAAATTAAAAAAATTATGTGAAAAATGTAATCCTTGGAAAGGACTTTAACCTTGGCACAACTAGCTCCTTTTGTCATGCTTTCACCCCATCAAGGTTTTATTGTTTCTTTCTTAGTGTTCTAATATGTTATGATTTTTTCCCAATTTATTTCAAGGTTGCCTACAAGCAATTTTTTTGGAAATAAACTTACTACATTATGTAACATTGTTTTTTCACCTTTGATACTGATTGAAGTATTGTCAACATATTAAGATATGGTTTGTTGTTTGCTCCCACCTAGCAAGATGATGCCTCTGATTTCACCCCTCCTTTTCGCTCCCTTAATCATGAAATGAAGAACTTTGTCTATTAAAATGAAAAGGTAAGGGGCCAAAGGGCACCTTGCTTTACCCCTCTTTCAATCCTAAATATGTCTTAGTAAGATCACTGTTAAAGCAAATTGCTCCTTTTGCATACTTGAACAAAATTTTCACCATTATAATAAATTCTTTAACCATTCCCAATCACTTAAAAATTAACAAAAAACAATCCCAGCTTACTTTGTGGTAGGTTTTTGAGAAATCAAGTTTTAAGAATAAAAATGGTTGATTGGAGCGCTTAGTGCAATCCCATGTTTCATGTGCCAACATGACATTGTCCAAAATGTAATGAGAATCGAGAAAAGTTGTCTGATTGACATCAATTATTTATGTGAGAATTAGTTGAAGTCTTAAATGTACCGTCTTTGTATATATCTTATATGGCACATTGAGGAGAGAAATTGGGCGCCAATCTTTGAGATTCTCTTCATTTCCCAATTTGCACAAAAGCATGATTAGGCTTTTGTTCAT
>Ga0116230_10003594_pt1 | contig 15168 bp, 13 predicted proteins | sample S1TSphfallax_3_FD_88678 | JGI IMG/M metagenome (GOLD analysis project Ga0116230, IMG submission 88678) | Host-associated microbial communities from peat moss isolated from Minnesota, USA - S1T2_Fd - Sphagnum fallax MG | ecosystem: Host-associated > Plants > Peat moss > Unclassified | place... | reverse complement strand
GCGTCGGTTCGGACTCGTATGGCAACCATGGCGCTGTCGGCGTCGGCGTCGGCGGCTCGTTGGGCATCTATAAGAAGACCGGTCACGGCGATGCCATTTACGTTCAACCCGCAGGGAGTTGAAACTCCCAGGGGTCATCTCTCTGTCTGCTAACGCACAGACGGCGTCAGGGTCCGCACTCAGAATCAGCCCCGGCCGAGCCGTGCACGCCTGATGAGCCACGGTGTCGAAGGTTGGCGTCAAACGATGGGACAATACCTCAGCAAATCCCTACGTGACCTGGGGAGTAGGCGCTTTGATTGGCCTGGACAGTGGCCGTTTTTCTGCGAAATTTCCCTCTGTGCGCCGAATCAGCAATGCCGCCGGGGCGTCGATTCCGATCTTGAAGCGGCTTTTCGTCAAGTGTAGAACCCTCACTTCGATCGGTCCGTTGGCAAACAGCTCCGAGATCTTCATGGTTGGATCCGCATCGTCAGAGAGATCAATGACGACTGAATCATTCACGCGTTGACTGACAACAAGCATATGCGGGAGCCTCACCCAGTGAAAAGCCGACCTGTATTCCATCTCAAGCCTGATCAGTATCGACATCCAAGGCCCAATCTGAATCAGGGTGGCTCCGCCCGGTAGCCATTGCTGATCGGCTTCAGACCTTTCATGCGGTCCGAACGAGCTCGGCGAGGACCTCCGCAAGCTTGTCGAGGATCTGACCGTAGCCCGCCGCTGCGCCTTCCCGCTCTTCTTTGGTGGCGGTGGGGTCATTGCGCGTGAAGGTCAGTTTGGTCTGGCCGTTGGCGTAGTCCTCGAAGAGGATTTCGTCGATGTTGCCTTCGCGGTCCTCATGGGGAAAGCCGTAGTGGGCGGGGCTCACCCGATTGCCGTCCGCGTCGGCGAAGTACCAGAGCCAGACGATCCTTTCGAGGGGGACGATCTCGCGGAACTCGCCGCCGTTGTAGAACACGTGACCGTCGGGGGTGCGCATCGAGTAGGTGAAGCGGCCGCCGACGCGCAGATCGATGCGGCAGACGGGCGAGGTGAAGCCCTTCGGGCCCCACCATTTCATGACGTACTCGGGGGTTGTCCATGCCTTCCAGACGAGCGAGCGTGGGGCATCGAAGATGCGGCTGAAGGTCTGGACTCCGGCTTCACTGCTTGCGTGATTTTCCATCGGTGGTCTCCTTGTTTTTCATTTCCTGTAGGACCGTATCGAGTTTGTCGAAGCTTTCCTCCCAGAGGCGCCGAAAATCGAGCGCCCAGTCAGCGACTGCCTTGATCGCGGCCGGCCGGAGCGTGCAGATGCTCTCTCGTCCGCGTCTCTGTTTGACCACGATCTGGGCACGCACCAGGCAGGCGACGTGCTTCGAGATCATCTGCTGCGAGAGCGAGAAGGGCTCGGTTAGATCGTGAATGGAGGCCGGTCCCAGGGTCAGTTTGAGGACCATGGCGCGGCGGGTGCCGTCGGCCAGCGCGGCGAACATTGAGTCAAGCTTATTCACAACCCAACGGTAGTGAATATGCCTCGGGTTGTCAAGGGCTGTTTGGGAAATGATCGTAGGGTGCAATGCAGCGGTCCCATCGGCGCATGTCAGGCCATGTGTAGAAAGCGCGATCACGTCAGCAGCAACGGGGCGCCGTTCAGTTCAAGTGTTGGAGCGATAGGTCGATAAGCACTACGCCGGGTGAGGCGCGCCACCTGTGTGCGCATTGTCCTTCTCACAGCGATATAGAACGAGGCGATGGCACCACCATGCAGCAGCTTTCATGTCATCGTATTTAGGCCTCCCGAATTCACGCTCACGGGAGTCGCGCGAGCAAGCGGACCGCGATCTGGCCGGACGGATGCTGAGGGGGGCTTACGCCTATCCTGTCATGCTATCGATCCTCGCAATGGCGACGGATTCCTTTCAACGACACCCGCGTCTGATGTGGATGTGTACGGCAGTCCTCGCGAGCGCACTACTCTTGCGGCTGGGTTTGATCGCCGGCCGTCGGCGACTGTACGAATCGCACCGGAATCTTTGGCGAGGGTCGCTTGCCTTCACCGTGATTGCCATTGCCGGTTGCTTCGGCTTTTTGCACGCCGCCTTTGCATCCATCTACGGGCTCGAGGGGTGGCCATTTCTGATCTCGGCGATCTGGGTGGCGGGGTTGACGGCGGGCGGATGCATCACGTTTGTGCCGAGCATGCCGCTGGTTTACGGGCAGCTGTTCTTGATGGAGCTGCCCGTATCCGCGGTGAGCCTGGGGCTCGGAAGCTTCCAAGGCACCGCCTTCGCGGTCACGGTGTTCTTCTTCATCATTTTCCTTATCGTCCAATGCCGTCAATTGCACGACGCCTATTGGCAGGGGCTCGCGGACCGGGCGCTTGAACAGGATCGGCAGCGCGCACTGGAGGCGGCCAGCATCGCGAAAAGCGATTTTGTTGCCAACATGAGTCATGAGATCAGGACACCCATGAACGGTGTCATTGGAATGGCCAGTCTCATGCTGGAAACCAAACTCGACCCGATGCAGCGCGACTATGCGGAAACCATCCGCGACAGTGGCAAGGCGCTGCTGACCGTCATCAACGACATCCTCGATTTCTCCAAGATCGAAGCCGGCAAACTCGAGATCGAGGACCTCGATATGGATTTGCGCCATACCGTTGAGGACGTTGCCAAGCTGCTGGCGATGCCCGCGCACGCGAAAGGCATTGAAGTCACGGTGCAGATTGATCCAACTTTGCCCGACGTTGTGCGAGGCGACGCCGGCCGAATACGCCAAATTCTGCTCAACCTCGGCGGCAACGCTGTCAAATTCACCAGTGAGGGCGAAGTCTCGCTCGAGATCGAGGTACTGGGCAGCGATGAGCAGGGTACTCGAGTGCGGTGTGCCGTACGCGACACGGGCGTCGGTATCCCCGTCGATCGTCTACAGGCGCTTTTCACCCCGTTCATGCAGGTGGACACCTCGACCACGCGCAAGTACGGCGGCACCGGGCTGGGGCTGTCGATTGTGCGGCGCTTGGTCGAACTGATGGACGGTGAAACCGGCGTCGAGAGCCAGGCCGGCAAGGGCTCGAGATTCTGGTTTACCGTCCGGTTTGCGCCCGCTGAGGGCGTCAAACAATCGTCATATCCCGTTGTGGCGCCGCTCAAGGGACAGCGCATGTTGGTTGTGGACGACAGCACCACCAACCGCATGGTTCTCCTGGGGCAGCTGCTGCTGTGCGGGGCGGACCCCGTAAGCGCAGGCTCGGCCATTGAGGGACTTGCGCTGATGAGAGAGGCGGAGGCCGCCGGCCGGCCATATGAGGTCGCCCTGCTCGATCATCAGATGCCTGGTATCGACGGTGCTGAACTCGGCCGGATGATCAGCAAGCATGCGGAATTGAAGACGACCCGGCTGGTACTGTTGACCTCCTCGGGACTCTGGGGTGACGGACAGCTGTTCGTCGATATCGGATTTGCAGCCTATCTCTTGAAGCCCGTTACCCAGCGCGACCTCACCGGATGCTTGACGCTGATTCTCGCCAAGGAGGTGAAAGTCTGGCATGAACAAAGCCAACCTATCGTCGCGCGACACCCGCGACCTGCGGTCCGCATGGGTACCCGCAACTGCATCCTCTTGGCGGAGGACAACCTGGTGAATCAAAAGGTGGCAGTCCGAATGCTGGAAAGGCTTGACTATCGCGTGGACGTTGTGGGAAACGGCGCCGAGGCCATCGCCGCCTGGCAGACGGGCCGCTACGACCTCATTTTGATGGACTGTCAAATGCCCGAACTGGACGGCTACGAGGCAACGCGGGAAATTCGCCGGCTGGAGAACGGCGCAGCGCATATTCCCATCGTCGCCTTAACGGCTCACGCCATGAAGGGAGCCGACAAGGAATGTTTCGCGGCGGGCATGGATGGCTACCTATCGAAACCCATCGACCGCGACGAGTTGAATGCCGCCCTCGCGCTCTTTTGCGAAAGGCAATAGCCAGACTCGGAGCTGCTGCGCCGGCGACCCGCCCGATGCACACGTTACCAATATTTAAGGCAACAGCGCGACACCTTTAACAGTCCATTATTCATGGGCTTGAGCGATATGCCGCGAACGCTTATATCACTGGGAGTTCCATCGACGCCTGTCGGGGTCAACGGGCCTTCGATGCGGCCGTTCAGCTCAATGTGTTCGGTAGTGTGTAAAGCGCAATATGGCGATTAGGAGTTAGCATGAAAACATCTGGTAAGGCATTGCTGTTGGGCTTGAGCTTGGCCGCGAGTGCTAGTGTCGCGCCCACCGTGACGATGGCGGGCATCGTGGTCGACGTCGACGTTGCGCCGCCACCGGTTCGCGTCGAAGCAGTGCCGCCTGCGCGGCCTGGGTATGTGTGGGCGCCTGGCTTTTGGGAGTGGCGCGGCGGTCAGCATGTCTGGGTTGCAGGACATTGGATCCGTGAACGCCGCGGCTACCATTGGGTGCCGGATCGTTGGGAACAACACGGCCCCCACTGGCATCACTACGAGGGCCACTGGGAACGATAGTTCTATTTGCTACTCAAGAAACTGTGGCGCGGGCCTGCAATCCGCGCCGCAGCTTTTTCCTGTCGCCGTGGCGTTATAGTATCCGAGGCCACCTCAGGATAACTCACCATGCAACGTGTTCAGCGATTTGCCGCGCCGATCAGCGTGGCCCTCCTCCTGACAGCGCTCGCCGGCGCCGCGACGAAATTTGCGAAGCCATCTGTCGAGCCGGGGTGGGTGGGTGTCTGGGCCGCTGCGCCTGCTCCGCCCAACGGTCCGACCTTGCGAATGCAGACCGTGCGCCAAGTGGTGCGTTTGAGTCTTGGCGGTCAGGCGCTGCGTATCCGACTGAGCAACGAGCTCGGTACCAACCCGGTTGCGATGAGTTCTGTGCACATCGCATTGCCCGGTAAAGGTCCGGGCAGTATCGATCCGACGACCGACCACGTGCTCACCTTCGGCGGTCGGGAGTCTTTGCTGATTCAGCCGGGGATACCGATATTGAGCGATCCGCTCGCACTGAAGACCGAGTCTCTCGAGGACATCGTCGTCAGTTTTTTCATCACCCGTGCCACCGGTCCCGTAGCCACTCATCCGCTGGCCATGGCAACCACCTTGATCTCCGATGACGGACCCAGCAGTGTGACGGCATCGACCCTGGATCACGTCACTCCGTCGTCCGCGCGATTCTTCCTGTCGGAAATTGAGACCCAGCGGCCCGATGCGCAAGCGGTGGTTGCTTTGGGTGATTCCATCACGGATGGCTATGGCGCGACGCCCGACCAGAATCATCGCTGGCCGGATTACCTGGCGAACCGACTCGCGAAGGAACATCGTCCAATCGCTGTGGTCAATGCAGGCATCAGCGGCAACCGCATCCTCCATGATCTTCCCGAAGTGGAATATGGACCGTCGGCCTTATCGCGGCTCGATCGTGACGTTCTTTCCGTGCCTGGCGCCCGAACTCTCATCCTGCTCGAATCAATCAACGACATCGGCATGCCGGGAAGCAGCGCCCTTCCCGATCAAGCGGTCAGTGCCGCGGATATCATCGCGGGCATGCAACAGATCATCACTCGCGCTCACGCCCATGGCATGCGCGTGATGGGGGGCACCTTGCTGCCGTTCGCCGGCGCCCAATATCCCGGATATTACGATGTCGAAGCGGAGCACAAGCGTCAAGCAGTCAATCGCTGGATACGCGAGTCGAATGCGTTCGATTTTGTCGTCGATTTCGACGCGGCTTTGAGCGATCCCAATCACAGCGACCATCTCCTGGCTGCCTTCGATAGCGGCGATCACCTGCACCCCAATGATGCCGGCTATCGACAAATGGCGGAGACGGTAAACCTCGATGCTCTGACAGGTCCGAAGCACTAGGCGCCCTCCGTATTGGACTTCGTGCCACCGGATCACCTGGCGCACTCCGTGCGTGACACCGGGAGTCGCTCGATCTGAGCGCGGTCATGGCGGAAATAGAAGGGTAATAAATCTGCGGACTTATCCTTGCAGTTCCTTGAAGAGGAATGAGCGTGCACTCTTCCAGCTGCGCTTGACGGTCATTGGTGACAGCTCCAGCACGTCGGCGATTTCATCGACTGACAATCCGGCGAAGTAGCGCATCTCGACCACTCGAAAGGCGCGAGGGTCTATGCGCTCCAGACGCTCGAGGGCCTCGTGCAGCGCCTCAAAATCGACTGGTCGTTCGTTAGCCTCAGCATCGACGTTTGACAGGGTCAGATGACTGTTGCCGGAACCGCGCTTCTGGGCATTGTGCCGGCGGGCAATGTCGACGATGACGCCGCGCATCACCGCGGCGGAGTAAGCGAAGAACTCCCGTCGATCGCGGAGTGAGGGGATTGCCTGCTCAGAGAGCTTCAAATAGGCCTCGTGCACGACGCTCGGAGCGTCCAAGTGCACCTGCTGGCCTCCGGTCAGGCGAATCCGGGCGAGCCGGGTAAGTTCATCGTAGACCAGGGTGAACAGATCCGACCGAGCCTCCGCGCTACCGGCACGCATTTCACCCAGCAGAATCGTGATATCTCCCATAATTAGTTGAGCATTGTAGCGCTCCCGGCGCGGAGCCGCGCCCCGTTCCTCTTACTGGCGCGTGCGCTCGAGTACTTTCGCATAGGCATCGGCGAGTTGCTGCATCATCCCCTGTCTGGCGAGTACCCGCGCCAGTGTCGCACGGCGGTAACGCCAGTTTCTCCACGCTTCGTCAGGCCAGTCTTCGTCGTATGCTCGCTCCGCGGCAGCTGCATAGTCAATGAACGCATGAAGCAGATGTTCAGCCGACTTTTCCGGATCGCTCTCAGTCCGGGCTTGTCCCTCGGTCCGCTCGGCGTAACGTGCCAAAGAGAACGGTTCGCCCGCGTTTGCGCCTTTCTGATACCACTCCCAAGCCTTTGCGATATCGGGCTGCGATCCAGCAACACCCACCTCGTAAAAATGCCCCAGGAAATACGCTGCGATCGGTACCCCGGCGTACCACGCCCTTTGGTAAAGCACCACGGCGCGCCCAGGATCGGGTAGCCCCGCGGCGGTACCGACGAGGAGGTTGGCAAGATCGACCTGCGCGGCGCGATAACCCTCGGACACCGCTAGCTCGAGCTGTTGTCTTGCGCCCTTGAGGTCGGACTTCGCGAGTAATGCGCGCGCGGCCTGGTAAGTCAATCGCGGTGAGTCTCCGCGCAGGGGAAGTTGTCGCAAACAGGCAGAGTCGGCTACTTCGGCAACGATGGACACTTGCGCGAGCCCGCGTGTTGAGCGATCCGGATCGTAGAATGCGCCGGCCGCCTGATCGCATGCGGACGCTTCAGACTCCCATCGTCTCACCCGAGGATCGGGCGGAAGGCCGAGCTCGAGTCGATCGACATCCGGCAGCGGATCGGTTTGCGCCACCTTATCCCAGAGAATCTGGGCTTCGATAGGGGCTGGAATGCGGGCATTCCAGATCCGGGCGGTCTGATCATCCGAGGCGGTGACAATGCGCGTGCCGTCGGGCGAGTAGGCGGCGGAGTCAACGGAGCCCGCATGGCCGGAGAGCACCGCGAGCTGGGTTCCCGTGCGGGCATCCCAGATCCGCGCGGTCTTGTCAGTCGATGCGGTGACGATGCGCGTGCCGTCGGGCGAGTAGGCGGCGGAGTCGACGGAGCCCGCATGGCCGGAGAGCACCGCGAGCTGGGCTCCCGTGCGGGCATCCCAGATCCGGGCGGTCTTGTCAGTCGATGCGGTGACGATGCGCGTGCCGTCGGGCGAGTAGGCGGCGGAATTGACGAAATCACCGTGGCCGGAGAGTGCAGCGAGCGTTCCTCCCGTGCGGGCATCCCAGATCCGGGCGGTTTTATCAGCCGAGGCGGTGACGATGCGGGTGCCGTCGGGTGAGTAGTTTGCTGAGAAAATACGATTACCATGGCCCGAGAGCACCGCGAGTTCGGCTCCCGTGCGGGCATCCCAGATCCGGGCAGTCTTATCAGCCGAGGCGGTGACGACGTGCGTGCTGTCGGGCGAGTAGGCGGCGAAATTGACGAAAGCAGTATGGCCGGAGAGCACCGCGAACTCGGCTCCCGTGCGGGCATCCCAGATCCGGGCGGTCTTGTCAGTCGACGCGGTAACGATGCGCATGCCGTCGGACGAGTAGGCGGCGAAATCGACTAAACCAGCGTGGCCGGAAAGCACCGCGAGCTCGGCTCCGGTGCGGGCATCCCAGATCCCTGCGGTCTTGTCCTCCGACGCCGTGACGATGCGGGTGCCGTCGGGCGAGTACGCTGCCGACTCGACTTGACTAGCATGACCGGAGAGTACCGCGAACTCGGCTCCCGTGCGGGCATCCCAGATCCGGGCGGTCTTGTCAAAGGACGCAGTGACAATGCGGGTGTTGTCAGCTGAGTAGGCGGCGAATCCGACGTATCCGCCGTGGCCGGAGAGCACCGCGAGCTCGGCTCCGGTGCGGGCATCCCAAATCCGGGCGGTCTTGTCACTCGACGCGGTCACGATGCGCGTGCCGTCGGTTGAGTAGGCGGCGGAATTGACGTCATCGCCGTGGCCTGAGAGCACCGCGAGCGCGGCTCCCGTGCGGGCATCCCAGATCCGGGCGGTCTTGTCACCCGATGCGGTGACGATCCGGGTGCCGTCGGGTGAGTAGGCGGCGCAATTGATGTAATCAACGTGGCCGGAGAACGTAGCGAGCGCCGCTCCCGTGCGGGCATCCCAGGTTCGGGCGGTCTTGTCATCCGAGGCGGTGACGATGCGCGTGCCGTCAGGCGAGTAGGCTGCGGAATAGACGAAGCCCGTATGGCCTACGAGCACCGCGAGCTGGGCTCCCGTGCGCGCATCCCAGATCCGGGCGGTTTTGTCCTCCGACGCGGTGACAATGCGGGTGCTGTCGGGCGAGTAGGCGGCGAACATAACTCGATCGCCATGGCCGGAGAGCACCGCGAGCTCAGCTCCCGTGCGGGCATCCCAGATCCGGGCGGTCTTGTCCTCCGACGCGGTGACGATGCGGGTCCCGTTGGGTGAGTAGGCGGCAGAGTAGACTCGATTGCCGTGGCCGGACAGCACGGCGAGTTCGGCTCCCGTGCGGGCATCCCAGATCCGCGCGGTCTTATCCGCCGAGGCGGTGACGATACGGGTGCCGTCGGGTGAGTAGGCGGCGGTTCTGACGTAATCGCCATGGCCCGAGAGCACCGCGAGCTGGGCGTCGGCGGCGCGAATTTCCTGAAATACACTGATTGCTGCGGGCGTAGGGTTCTGCGCGAGTTCAGAACCGGTGAGTACTGCCAAGATGATACCCTGCGCACCCGATAGATCATTGTCCTTGAGCCGCTGCGCCGCCGCCTGGGTCAGTAGCCGCGCCTGCGCTTTCAGTGTCTCCGTTGCTTGATGCTCGGCTGCACGCTTCTGCTTGACGGCATTCAAGGCCGCAACCGATGCGACCACCGACAGAATGGTCACCATACCGATGAACGCTGTAGCAACGCGGTAACGCCGGACGAATTTGCCCACCCGATACGTGATCAAGCCGGCTCGGGCGCTGACCGGCTCGTGCTCCAGATAGCGTTGCAGGTCCGCGGCCAACGCGGCCGCCGTGGCGTAGCGCTCCTGCGGACGGGAGCGCAGCGACTTCTCGATGATGGCATCGAGATCGCCTTTGAGTTCATTTCGCAAAGAGCCGCGGACTGCATCCGATATTCGGATCGACGTCTCTCCCAGCGCCCCCTTGACGCGCTCGGCGCGAGTGGGATCTACCTTGCCCTCAGGCAGTCGTCCCGCCAATAAGACATGCAGCAAGACACCCAACTGGTACACGTCGGTCGCGGTGGACAGCGGCTCGCCCAAAATTTGCTCCGGTGCGGCGTAGCTTGGCGTAAGGGCGACGTCCTCGATACGCGTCAGTTGTCCCCGCTCCTCGACTGTCGATTCGGGATCGATGAGCTTGGCAATGCCAAAGTCCAGGAGCTTGACGATGCCGTCGGAGGTCACCAGCACGTTAGAGGGCTTGATGTCCCTATGGATGATTAGGCTGCTATGTGCATGGGCGACGGCGCCAAGAACATCCAAAAACAGTTGAATGCGGGAGCGTGTGGAGAGCGAGCGAGCCTGGCAGTACTTGTCGATGTGCTCCCCGTCGATGTATTCGAGGACCAGAAAAGGCTGACCCTCCGGCGTCGCGCCCGCATCGATGAGACGCGCGATATGAGGATGGGTAAGACGGGCGAGCAGTCGACCTTCCCGTTTGAAGCGATCGAGCGCCTTCGCTCCGGGTGTTTCGAGATTCAGCAGCTTGACGGCGAATGTGCCTTCGAACTGCCCGTCGCTACGGTGCGCTAGCCACACCTCGCCCATGCCGCCTTCAGCCAGCAGCGTTCCGATCGTGTACGACCCCACTTGCTGACCCGCCCGAGATTGCCGGCTCTGCGGAACTTTCAGCGGGATCTTTAGAAACTCGTCATCGTCCAAGAGCGGGTTCTGCGCCAACACGTCGCGGAGCGGTATTCCCACATCCGGCTGCTCTTCCACGATCTGGGCGATCCACGCCTGAAGCTCGGCAGCCGGAACATCTTGGGCCTTTTCGAGCCACGGAAATACGCGCGCCCAGGTGAGTTGGTGTAGCTTCATGATCTTTTAATCATGCTCCAGGTCTGGAAAATAGCAACTCGTGTTGATCCGGCGTGAGCCCGCTGGTCAGAACCTACGATGCCGACAGGCCGTGTCATAGCGGTTCCAAACAGGTCTTTCGCCCCGACTTCGGCGGTTGCCTCCATCCGTTTGGCGGCGTCGATGCCTGCGACGTCGGCAACAACGTTCAGGAGAACTAAAGCGCGTCGTACTCCATACTCACCGACGGCGTGAACCTAACGCCGTATCCTCTTCAGCCGATCTCGCGTCTTGCGCGCCGGGTGGGTGCCTACAGCTCATGCTGCTGGCACCTTTTCATTAAGGCACCACAGGGCATCGGCCATTGGGCTCCCGTCGCCGACACCGCGCATCGCGCGTCGCGCACAGATATTGCTTGCGAGCGGACTGGGCGCCGACCATCCGATCACTCATCTGCCGGCCTCTGTGGGAATGATCTGTTTTGCCCAGCCAATACGTTATCAGGACGGAAGAACGTCTTTGGCTCGAACTTGAAGGACTCAATCCATGTGTAAATCCGCTATTTTTATGCTATTGCTCGTTTCCATGTTGGGTGCTTCATTCGCTGAAGCACAAATGGATCGCGGTTTCGCCGTCGATTTTGCGAACTGTTCAGAGTTTGCCGGCGAAGGGCCCGTCTCCTTGGGCTTTGCGAGTCCCCTCGTTCCGAGCGGATATAGCATCTCGGTTGCAAACGGCATGGCGAATCTGGTGGTTCGGGCTACCAGCTGCGCGAAAGCGACGGTGAACGGACGCTTCGGCCAGCCCACGGTGCTCTCACAGATCGGGATCAACATCGTGTCACCCGATGGGACGGGTGACATCAACAATTACACGCTCATTTATGTCAGCAACAACATGGCGTTGGTGGCCGCATTTCGTGAGGCGGGATTGCCTGCTGAGTACGACCCGCAACTTTCCTATGAGTACAGCGGCTCGACTACCGGTAATGGCAACCTTTACGTTGCAGCGGGCGCCCCTGGCGTAGCTCCTTACACGATCTATGGCCCCGAAACTGCGCCTGCGGCTAATTCAGCCGTGGTATTCCTGGCGAACTGGTGGTACGCACCGCGCACTCGTCCGGGTGTCGTTCAGATGAGACAGCAAACCCTGTTTCCGCAGATCAGTTTTGGAACTTCCGGGGTGACGCTCTATACCAGCAAGGAAAGTCTGCTAGGCACACTCATCGCCGGTAATACGTTCAACGACTATTCGGTATTGGCGTTGCGGGGAGTGTATCCGGCCGCCCACATGGAGGTCACGGTGTCCCGCTGAGTAGCGATTGGCGCAGCACTTGCATTATTGAGGATCCCATGCTGTTTGAGGCGGCGATAGTCTAAACCTCATTGATGCCCGCGGAACGTGACGCCTTGGAAAGCGTTCGACGATGCCCATGGGAATTGGCCACGGCTACAAAGAAATTTTTAGTTTAAGTGAACCGTTTTCAGTCTGAAATCCGATTGCCGTAGTAGGGGTTCAACAAATCCGATGTGGCAATCGACACCGTATCCACTGTGAGTGAATTCAACCATCAAGGGGACGACTATGAAATTGAAGGCAATGGTAATGACGTTAGGTTTATTCGTCGCGGGAAGCGCGATGGCGACAGATTACTCCGTGAGCATCGCCAATTTGGGCAAGGGCGTTTTGGGGGGCGGGTCGGCGATCAACCTGTATGCGACCCAGGATACAGGCATTGAGCTCGTCGAGAGCTATGTTCTGCCACAAGACGATTTCACCGGAAAGCGGGCGGAGCCGTTGACCTTCGCGATCAATCCGGCGCATTCCTTCGTGTATGCCGCTTATTCCGGTCCCAACCAACCAGTCATCGTAGGATTGAAGATCACGCCCAAAGGATTGGTTTACGAGTGGCAGCACGAGCTGGCAACCGGGGATGGTGGTTTGCAGTTTACGACCCTAACGGCGGGAGCGGACTATGTCATCGAAAACACCTACCCCGTTCGCGACCTCGTGGTGCATATCCTCGACCAAGCCGGCTCGGAAATGTTGGTGGACGCAACCCCGACGTCGAACTCGCCCTATACGGTTCTCTCCGGCTATGTCGATCCGACGACGAGCCTGTATTACTCGTGCCGGTCGGCCGATGGATCCCTGCCGGCCACCTCGGTGTCTATCTACGCATTTGAACATGGGGTCGATGTCTCTGCAGAAACCGCGAGGCCGGTTGCCAAGTCAACGAGTTCCACGTATCTGCAGGGCGTTTGCAACGAGTCAATTTGAGCGGGAACCGCTCTGAAAGCGAGCGCGGCCGGTTTCCAATGCAGGTGGTTACACCTGGCAGGGCCGGCCAGTGCCGAGGTCACGCCTGTGCGACGATGAGCGTGCATTACTCAAACCGCGAGCTTCTGCGTCATCTCAGTCTGATTCTTGAGGAAAGCATAAATTTTTCGTACGTCGGGGTTTGGTTGAAACGCGCTGGGTTGAGCGATCGGCCGTGATGATTCGAAGTGCGTCGCCATGCCCCGCAGAGCAATATCATTGCGGCGCGAATTCCACCGAAGAGACGGCGCGTTGCGCATCGCATTCCGGGCGATCACGGATGCCCTGATTGTGCAATGTAGGACCGCCGAAGACAAGCTCGATGGCCTTCCCCTTCGACCGAGCGCGAGGTCGTCAGTATTTCTCGCCGCGTCGCCGATGACCACTCACAGCTGGAAGCGCGCGCATTTTCTGTTCAATGAGCCGCAAGGATAAAATTTGTACGGCGGATGATCCGTTTCGCCGCGCCAATTCGTTCTCCTCCTTAGATGCAATAATCTTCGGGAGACGATGTGGAGTTATTCGGCCACGCAGCATTGACAGGGGTGCAGCGGCTTCGGTGCAACCGCTGGGTGATTGCAAGCGCAGGGGTGCTCGTAATGGTGATGATCGGCACCCTTTACTCGTGGGCAATATTCACGCAGCCGCTGCTCGCTATTTTTCACTGGAATGTATGGCAATGCACCTGCGCGTATGCGATCTCGAATTTTTGCCTGGCGGTCGTGGGGGCCGTGATCGGCGGGTTCTGGCAAGACCGGAAGGGACCGCGGCGGGTGGCCATGACCGGCATGGCGCTGTGGGGCCTCGGCAACCTTCTTGCCGGCTGGGGCACGCCTGCCTGGGGAGCCCCGTGGCTGTGCCTGACCTATGGTGCGATCGGCGGAGTAGGTGCGGGCATGGCCTACATCGCTCCCGTGAGCATGGTGATGAAATGGTTTCCCGAACGCAAAGGGCTTGCCGGCGGTATGGTAGCAGGTGGGTTTGGCTTGGGAGCGTTCGTCTATAACCAACTCGTCCCCCGTCTACCGGGATTTCACGCTGCGGCGAATCACGCAAGCGACCTAATCGCGGCACAAGCGATCGCCACCGGGACGAGCGCTTCAATTCGTGCTGGGGCCGTGGCGGCGGCGGAGGGTATGACCCCCTCGGACATCGCGGCCGTGATGCATGTATTCATTGCCTCCGGATGTTCCTATCTGGTTGCCGGCGTTCTCGCCGCCTCGCTGTTTCAGAACCCGCCCGGCTTCGCGATCGCCCGTGGCGCTACCACCGCCACGACGCGTGCAGGACAAGGCCTGGCGCCGTCAGCGGTTATGAGGATGCCTCAGTTTTATCTCTTGTGGCTGCAGCTGTTCGCGAACTCGATCGCGGGCATCACGATCATCTCCAATGCGGTCTTCATCTTGCAGGATTTGACCGGACTGGCGGTGGGCCGGCTTGCACCCTTGTTCGGACTGGTCAGCGTTTTTAATGCGGTCGGTCGTCCGATCTGGGGCGCAGTGTCCGATCGCATCGGATGTCGACAATCGTTTACCGTGATGTTCGTGATTCAGGCGGTCGTTTTGTACTTGCTGCCCAGCGCTCACGAGTTGCCGCTGGCGTTGGGGGGCTTTGCCGTGGTCCTGCTCTGCTGCGGCGGGGGCTTTGGCATAATGCCCGCCTACAACGCCGAGTACTTCGGCACGAAGTACATGGGACTGAACTATGGACTCATCCTCTCCGCGTGGGGATTCGCAGGGTTGCTAGGACCCTTGTTCAATGCCCGGGCCAAGGATCTGACCGGTTCGTTCGCGGGAAGCTTACCGCTGGTTGCGAGCCTGTTGCTAATAGCCATCGTTTTGCCGTTGCTGAGTTTTCGCCCTCGCTCGTCCACGGCATCCGCGCGGCATCAGGATGATTCCACCGCCACTTTCCGGAGTGATTTGTTGTCGTAGGGATGCTCAGTCGCCCAGGCGTGCAGTGCCGTCCTCGCCTTTATGCAACACCATCCGATTTCAGCGACTTGGGGGAGATCCGACTGGATTGAGCGAGCGGTGTTTTCGGCAATCCTCATCGCGTCTGGCAGGGACGACACGGCGAATTCGGTCATGGCGGGCCTGCGCCCGCCATGACTTTAGGCCCCTACATATCCAGGCCGCCCATGCCCGCTCCCGGAGCGCCCGGGGCATGCTCCGTCTCCTTCGGCGTCTCTGCGATCATGACTTCGGTCGTGAGCAGCAGTCCCGCCACAGAGGCAGCGTTCTGCAAAGCCAGGCGC
>Ga0116230_10003593_pt1 | contig 15169 bp, 10 predicted proteins | sample S1TSphfallax_3_FD_88678 | JGI IMG/M metagenome (GOLD analysis project Ga0116230, IMG submission 88678) | Host-associated microbial communities from peat moss isolated from Minnesota, USA - S1T2_Fd - Sphagnum fallax MG | ecosystem: Host-associated > Plants > Peat moss > Unclassified | place... | reverse complement strand
TCGGCGACCACTTCGCAGCTTTTGCCCTGCACGGGTTCGACGATGAACGCTGCCGCCTGTTTTGAGCTCAGCGCTTTCTCCAGCGCCGGCAGATCGTTGAAGGGCACCTTGTGCGTGCCCGGCGCAAGCTGCCCGAACCGCTCGCGGAAAAAGTCGGCTCCATTCACTGACAGCGCGCCGGTGGTGAGGCCGTGAAAAGCGTGGTCGCAATACACCACATCCTGCCGACCGGTGTTGCATCGGGCAAATTTGAGCGCGGTTTCGATGGCTTCGGTACCGCTGTTGCAGAAAAACACCCGGCTCAATCCATCGGTGGTGTGCTTGGTCAGCATCTCCGCCACCAGCCCGCTGAGCAGGCTGCAGTCCATGCGAACCAGGTTCGGCATGTTCTGATCCATCAGCTGGGAGATGATGGCCTTCACCTTGGGATGGTTTCGACCCAGGGCAAACACTCCCCATCCGGTGAGCAGATCGAGATATTTGTTCCCGTCGGCATCCCAGAGGTAGCATCCCTCGCCGCGGACGTATCCCTTGTCAAAACCGATAGTTCGGAGCATTTTCACGAACACCGGATTGATGTGTTTGTCATGCAGTTCGTACGCCCGTCCTTCGTGCTGTTCGAGCCAGCCGATGAAATCATCTTCCATCTTTGCCGGGGGCGTTATCTGCGGTTTCAAAGTCAGGCCGTCCATTCAAGTCTCCAAAATTACCATCTTCCCAGAAGCAGGCATTATAGCGGTTTGAAAAAAAACGAAAGACGCAAGCCGAAAAAAGTTACGTAAGGCATTTACGTGGATTCCACAGTTTGTTCCGGAATATAACAGCCGGCCGCCTCCGGGTTCGGTTATACTGCTTTCGTCAAAGCCGATCTGTCCCCTTGATTCCATGCGGGCAAGATTCGGAAGATTTAAAACGAGAGGCAACGATGAAACAGTTATTCCGAGCGGTGGTGCTGGTGTCCCTGATCGGTGGTTGGGCGATGGCAACGGCAGCGGTCCATGTGATCCGCGTGAAGGATCAGGTCTTCCCGCGGGTGATCACCAAGGGCGAACTGGGATACCACGATACGTTCGTGGACACCCGGAACTGGACCCTGAATGACGACCGGGCACACGCCGCCCTCGTCCAGCGGTTAATCGACACCAATCAGACCGATCTGCTGGCTCACACCGTCAATTCCAACAGCGCACCGGTGCGGGCGCAATTGATCGCCGCAGTCGGCAATAAGCTCGCTGCGATGGACCATGATCTGCTGGACAAAGGCAAGCTCGAGATCAAAACGGTGGCTTCGGAAAAGACCCGGATGGATTGAGATGGAAGTTAATAGTTGATAGTTGATAGTTGGACGATCTGGGCCAGGAATACTTCTTCGCTATCAACTACCAACTATCAACTACCAACTACCTCCCCTCACCCAAACAGCGTCAGTTGCTTCGATGCTTTTGGTATTTCCACTGGCTGAATTTGTTGCGGCAAATCTTGCCGGGGGCTGTTGACCGACGAGGAGACGGGATAAGTCTCCATCTGCTCAGCCGGGTAGGGCTGGAGCATTGCCGCCGCTTCTTCAGCGGGCATCTCATCGGTCGTCAGCCAGCGGCGACATTGATCGTTGTTCAGGATGACCGGCATTCGGTCGTGCATCCCCGCGAGCATCGAATTGGCGTTGGTGGTGATGATCGTGCAGGTGCGCAATTCATCCTGCCCGTGCGGTCGCCAGCGATCCCATAAACCGGCGAACGCGAACGGCTGGCAATTTTTCAGCCGGAAATAATACGGAATCTTTTCCTTCCCCGCGCCGCTCTGTTGCCATTCATAAAAACCATCGGCGGGGATCAGACATCTCTGCCGTTTGATCAGCCGGGAGAACGCCGGCTTCTGAGACAGTGTTTCGGCCCGGGCGTTGATCATCCGGCTCCCGGCGGTGATCGATCCGTCCTTGGCCCACGCCGGAACCAGCCCCCAGCGCAACAGATTCACCTTCGGCTGAGCACTCTCATTGGTGATGGCCGCCACCTGCTGCGAAGGGGCGATGTTGTACCTGGATTCGGTGATCAGATTGGTTATCTCGATCCACGGAAAATATTCCAGGAAATCCGAGAGCTTGATGAGTGTGTATCGCCCGCACATCGCCTTGATTCTAGGGCAACCCGGCCCGCCCGGCGACCCAGACGCTTCAGCTTTTACCAAAGAACACATCCCGCCGAACCCTTGCCGCAAAGAATTTTCTCCATCATCCGGATCACGCCGAATTTGCGATGATTTTCCCGAATCGATAAAATCCCCGTTTCAAAAAGGGGTTTAATTGGCGGTTGATCTCAAACAGTTGCAGGCTTTATTTCAGGCGGTCGTTGACCTCCCGCTCGATCAGCGCGACTTATTCCTGACCCAGCGCTGCGGGACAAATCTGGAGATACGCCGGCGCATCGAGCAGATGTTGCAGGCATTGGAGGGCACGCTTGATGCACCTGATTTCGACCGGGCATTGCCGCCGCTGAGCGCTCCGGGCTGGGATATCCTGCCCGCGCTGGATTCGATCCACCCCGGTGAATTGATCGCCGGCCGGTACAAGCTGCTGCAACAACTGGGGGCCGGAGCGATGGGGGTTGTATTTGTCGCCGACCAGACCGAGCCGGTGCGACGCCGGGTTGCGTTGAAGCTCATTCGCGAGGGGGCATCGGGTCGGAATTATCTCGCCCGGTTTGACCAGGAATGCCAGGCCCTGGCGCTGATGGATCACCCCAACATCGCCAGGGTTTACGACGCTGGCGTCGACAAGGGCCGGCCATACATCGCGATGGAACTGGTGAAGGGGCTGCCGCTCACGCGCTATTGCGACGATGCCAAACTCTCACCGCGCCAGCGCATGGAGCTGTTCATCCCCATCTGCCAGGCGGTTCAGCACGCGCATCAGAAGGGGATCATTCATCGCGATTTGAAGCCATCCAATATCCTCGTCGGTCTCTACGATGGTAAGCCTGTCCCCAAGGTGATTGACTTCGGCGTCGCCAAGGCGACCGGCGCGAGAATCACCGATCAAAGCATCTACACCGAAATCGGCAGCCTCGTCGGCACGCTTGAATACATGTCCCCCGAACAGGCCGACCCCACCAATCTCGACATCGACACCCGCTCGGACATCTACGCTCTGGGTGTGATTTTTTACGAGTTGTTGACCGGCACCGTGCCGTTCAGCCGCCGGGAGATGGCGGTTGCGGGATTTGCGGAAATGATCCGCATCATCAAGGACGTCAAACCGCTCAAGCCAAGCACCAGACTGTCCGATTCCGGCACCCTGCAGGAGATCGCCGCTTCTCGCCAGACCGAACCCACTGCCCTCCCGGCACTGATGCGCGGCGAGCTGGATCTGATCGTCATGAAGGCGCTGGAGAAAGACCGCGGCCGCCGTTACGAAACCGCCAGCAACTTTGCCATGGACATGGAGCGTTATCTCGCCGGTGAACCGGTGCTGGCGGTGCCACCCACGCCGGGATACCGCCTGCGGAAATTCATCGGCAAACATAAAGCGCCGGTGACGGCGGGGGTGCTAATCCTTGTGGTGCTGGTCATTGGCATCTTCGGCACAACCTGGGGATACATCCACGCGACGCGCGCTCAGAAAAGTGCCGAGGAAAACTTTCAGCTGGCCAACCAGGCGGTGGATCAATTCCTAAGCGTCGTGACCGACGATCCGATGCTGCGGCAGGCAAATTTCCAGAGCCTGCGCCGCAAGCTGCTGGAGAACGCCATCGTCTTTTTTCAGAAAATCGCCGGACAGAAACGTGATGATGCGCCGGGCAAAGCCGCTCGCGGGCTCACATATGGACGGCTTGCAAATCTGATCGGTGATCTGGGGGATAATCAACTGGCACTGGAGAACTATCAACAAGAGCGCGCAATCTTCGCCGAGCTGCGCGCCGCTTACCCCGCCAACCGCGACTTCATCCAGCACTATTGGGAGACGTGCAACAGCAGCGGGCTTGTGCTGCAAAAATTAGGCCGGCCAAGCGAAGCCGTGTCGGCGTATCAACAGGCGCTGGCTGGCCGCAGGCAGCTTGCTGATGCCTATCCGACCAGTCCCGAATATCAGGACGACCTGGCTCAGAGCTTTAACAACCTGGGGGAGTTTCTGAATGAAACCCGCGCCGCGGGCGCGGAGGAAGATTTCAACAATGCGGTCAAGATTCAACAGCAGGTTCACGATGCCTTCCCGGCGGTGGCAAAATATGCGGCGGATCTGGCATCGGATGAAAATAACCTGGCAAAGTATTTGCTTGAGAGCGGGAAGGTTCCGCAAGCCGAGGCCCAATTCAGGGCGGTGTTGAAGCTGGAAATTCAGTTGAATTCTCAATCACCGGCTGATCCTCGTTACCGCCAGGACCTGGGGAACGCACACGACAGCCTGGGTGTTCTGCTGGCCAGCCAGAACCTCAGGAGCGAAGCCGAATCAGAATATCGGCTTGCATTTGATCTGCGGAACGCATTGGTCGCTGATTTCCCGATGGTTCTGCAATACCGCGAGGAGTTGGGAACAACGAGCAACAACCTGGCGACTCTGCTCACCCAAACCGGTCGCCCAGAACAGGCCGCGAAAATATTTCGCGATGCGATCATGGCCCACGAGCAACTGGCAGCGGGCTATCCGCAGGTGACAAAATTCGCGATTGAACTTGGAGCGGCGTACACCAACTTCGGCTACTTTCTTTCATCGTCAGACGCTCGGTCAGACCCATTGTCGGTAATCAGTTGGTTTGACAAAGCGATCGAGACGCTTGACCCCATCAACCAGCGGTTTCCCGATTTGGCTGATGCCAAGCAGTTTCTCTCAAACAGCCATGCGGGCAAGGCGCAAGAGCTGGACAAGCTGAACCAAAGTGCCAAGGCACTGGCGGAATGGCGCGCCGCCAGGAGGTTGGATAACGGCAGCCAGGCAAAATCCATCGAGTCCCGGTTGCTGATGTCGCGGGTTTCTGCGGACCAGATCTCCAGGGATGCAGCCGACTGCATTGCGGCTGTTGCGGAATGGGATGCCACCAATTCGACAGATGCCAGGGCGCTTTACCTGTCCGGCAGATTCCACGCCATCTGCGCGGTGGTGATCAGGCAAGATCCCAAAACACTCGCCGCCGACGCAGACCGGCTGGCCGGGGCGCAGGCCAGTCAGGCAGTTGAATCACTAAAGAAGGCCGTCGCCGCCGGCTTTACCAGCCTTCAGATTTTCGAGACAGACAAATACCTGGACGTGCTGCGCGATCGCGCAGATTTCAAGGCAATTATCGCCGGTCTTAAACCAGCAATGCGCCCTGCAACCACGCGCGGCGGGGCGTAGTGTGAACGCTCGGTGATCAAACACGAGACCACCGGGCTTGCCGCTTCAGCGACAAGTGTTCCCACGCCTGCATATTCATGCCGCGCGATGTTCCGCCGTGTAATACACCGCAATCGCGCACTGGATCTGGCTCAGGTCCGCAGCCACAAACCGCAGCGATTTATCGGTGAACATCCGCAACTCCGCGGTGATTTGCTCCGTGTTGTGGTCCGGAACCGCGACGATCAACTGCTGGCCGAGGCAGCGGATTGGAATGATCGACAGCCGGCGGGCGAGATCGCCGGGAATCATTGCCGCGGCCTGCGAATCAACGCCAAGTTTTTCCAGGTCGACCTTTTGAACCTGCGAGAGCAGCTGATCGCACCACGCCTGCCAGACATGCTCCGGGGCGCAAAGACCCCACGACAATGCGATCTCACCGAAGCGATGCTTGGTCGAACTCTGTTCTTCCAGAATCTCGTCCACATCATGCCGGCTGAGATGGACCAAACGACCGAGAAATTCTCCAAAGCGTGCCTGCGACATAACAATCCTCCGCTGCCCTGCTTGCGTCAGTCCTTGTCGTTCCGATCGAATCACATCCGATCGGTTAGCCCTCGACAATGACAACGCGTTGAAGTGAAACTACGATGAAAATAGACAGTCGGCAAATGAAATCAAAATGTGCCGCGAGTCTTTCAACAGACGGCCAATAATAACGCGGCTGACAGGGTAATCTGGACCAGATATGCGGTTGATCAGCTACAATATTTTGGATGGGGGTGAAGGCCGGGCCGATCCCCTGGCCGAAGTTCTGGAAGCCCAGCGTCCGGATATCGTCGCGCTGATCGAGGCGGATGTGCCGGTTGTTGTTGAGCGGATCGCCAAACGGCTGGCGATGGATTTCGTCGTCGGCGCGGGTCGAAGTCATTCGGTTGCATTGCTCAGCCGATGGCCGATCCAGCAGTCGATCAACCATGCCGCGATCGACAAAAGATTGTCGCGCTGTTTTCTCGAAGCGACCGTGCTCGACCCGGTGGGAGTCGAGTGGCCAATCGCGGTGCTCCATCTCCCCGCCGGCGCGACCGATGCGGATGAGGATGCCCGGGTCCGCGATCTGGCGATCATTCTCGATCTGCTGAAAAAGTATCGTCTGACCGGCAAACCCCACTTTCTCTGCGGCGACTTCAACGCCAACGCGGTGTATCAGCAGATTGACCCCGAAAAATGCCGCCTGAAAACGCAACAAGCCTGGAAAACCAACGGCCAGCGCCTGCCCAGGCAAACGATCCGCGCGGTGATCGAAGCCGGTTACACCGACACCTATGCCGTCCGGCACAACGAGCTGTCGCACATGGTCGGCTCCTTCGACACGCAGACTCCCGGCCAGCGCGTGGATTACATTTTCGCGTTCGGCCTTCCCGATTCGGCTGTGAAAGACTCGTGGGTCGAGCAGGACCGCCTCGCCAAGTACGCCAGCGATCATTTCCCGGTCGGTGTCGAGATTCACCAGCAGAGGGGTTGAACGAGTATCCTCCGTAACCGCTACTGCCCAAAGGCTGGGGGTAATACTGCGAATCGCGCGATTCGCATGCGATCCCCCGGCCTTTCGGCAGTGGCTCTTCAAGCGGCGCATGCGGAGATTAGCGATGTAAAGCAGAGTAAATCTCCGGGGGATTCCCAGCCTGCCCCGATGCATTGTTCCCTGCGTTGCCACCGACAAGCGTACAATCCGGGGATGGAAAAAATATCCAAAGCGATCGGGACTTTGTGCAGCCCGATCATCGCCATGAAAAAGAGCAACATCTGGAGCCTCAAGGTAGAGGATTACGGTGGATGCGAATTCGTTTGCAAAGTCGAACGCATTAACCGGACCACGGTGGGAGCCAAATGAGCTGGCGACGTTTCACCGATTGGGCGAAGGAATCACCGGCGATGTTGCGGGTTGCCGACCGGCTCGGTCGCGGGCGGGGCCGCACGCGGTTGCTGGATCATCTGTCCAAACCCCCGCCGGCGAAGTTCAAGCCGGATCTGACGAATTGGAAAAATCATTCTCTGGCAGCCGCATGGCTCGGGCATGCGACCATCCTGCTGCGCATCGACGGTCAGACCGTTCTCACCGATCCTGTCTTGTTCAGCAAAGTGGGAATCGGGCTGGGTCTGATCACTGCCGGCCCGCAACGGCTGATCGCACCGGCATTAACTGTGCGCGAGCTCCCGCCAATCGATCTGCTGCTGATTTCCCACGCCCATTTCGATCATCTGGACCGGCCCACCCTCGCGCGGTTACCCAAGACCATCCCCGTCATCACCGCTCACCATGTCGGCGACCTGATTCGCGATCTGGGTTTCAACAACGTCACCGAATTGAAGTGGGGCGAATCAACCACGGCCGGCAACCTCACCATCACCGCCCGTGCGGTGAAGCACTGGGGCGCACGAACCTTTCATGATCAGCACCGGGGCTTCAACGCTTTCCTGATCGAGTCGCCCGACCGCCGCGTTCTCTACGGCGGTGACACCGCCTACCAGGAACTGTTCAAAGACATCGGCCCGGTCGATCTGGCGATCCTCGGCATCGGCGCTTACGACCCGTACATCGCCGCCCACGCCACCCCCGAGCAAGCCCTGGCGATGGCGGACCACGTCCGCGCCCGGCACATTCTTCCCATGCACCACAGCACCTTCCGCCTCAGCCACGAACCCCTGCACGAGCCGATCGATCGGCTGATGCGAGCCGTCGGCGAAGCGTCGGAAAGAATCATCATCCGCGAAGTGGGCCAGCAATGGCCATCGTGAGCCGGCGGTTTGCAGACGCTGCGAGGGGAAGTTGTCCTGATGGGGCGTGCCCGATTTTCAGGGGAATCGCAACCTCAATCGTGCCACGCGTGTCACGAGCTTCCAGCTCGTGCTGGCGATAATCCATTTGCAGGCGACGCCATTCGCGACCATGAATGCACCACGCACGAGCCGGAGGCCCGTGTCACGATAAATTCGCCGGTGAAATTCGCGTTTTTAGACGATCGCCGCAATTCCGGGCACACCCGTCTCAGGCGTCCGATGGGCAGGCTTTGGCATCGACTCGGAGTCGGTTACAAATAAAGACGGTGCAGTGAAACGGAGTTGGGCTCTGCTCACGACGCAACTCAACAAGGGATAATCGCACTCGAAGGAGCGCCGATGGCGTGAGACGGCTCGGGCAACAACCGGGGCCGCTCTTATTGCATCCGACGCCTGAGCCCATGCCTGATAAAATACAACGCCCAACCCGCCGCGGTAAACCGCCTCCACATTCCGGTCCGGCCAGGGTGACATTTCTGCTGCGGCTAAGGGGGTGACATTTTCGCTGCGGTACAACAGACATTGGCAATGGCTGTCTTGACACATCGCGCGCTTAACCCGAAGATCGAAAATTCGCGGCGTCTGCTGCACGCACCTTTAGCTCAATTGGATAGAGCGGCGGTCTACGGAACCGCAGGTTGCAGGTTCGAGCCCTGCAAGGTGCAATCCAGGGGTCATCATTCTGCATCAGCGGGCGGGTTGCTGAGTCATTTCCGGCGAACGGTCGAGTCGATGGTCACAGAAACATCATCCGAAGTGGTCCGTGAAGGGTTCATGCCAAAGTCGGATTGGCGGATCGTGAAGCTTGCTTTGAAGTGAATCGTTGCAGGCTGAATATCCACTGTGGCGGGGAAAGCGATTGTCTTTGTCACCCCATGGATCGTGAACTGGCCGGTTACCCGATCGATTTTATCTGACGCGGGGTCGGGAGCGATTTGCCGGGAAACAAACGCAGCGGTCGGATATTGGTCGGTGTCGAAGAAATCGGAATCTTTCAGATGCCGGGTCAGCAGCGGGATGCGGGTGTAGACCGATCCCATCTCGACCTGCGCGGATACCTGGGCCAGGGCAGGATCGGAGCCGGGACAAGTCAATTGACCGGTGAACCGGGTGAATGTTCCTTCATGCGAAATCAGCAGTGCCGATCCTACAAAACGGATCTGAGTATTTTCCGGCGAAATGACACCGATACCCTGGCTGGCCTGTGAAGTCGCGCTGCCGCTGCCGATCGACACCGCCGAATCGGAGCTCAGTCGGGTTGTGCAGCCGGTGAGCAGAAGCAGAGTGGCGGTCCCCAAAAATTTCATTGCTGGAATGGACATACGGGTGGACATCCGCAGGCTTTGGTTTTCTATGGTTTCCTGAAGCTCATTGCAGTTTTGACACCGCTTCGCTCACCTCATCGAATCTGTCGGCGGGGAGATCCACGAAGTTGGAACTGACTTTGTAGTTCTTGTAAATAATGACCGTATTTTTCGCAGCCGGGCTGATTTTGTACGACTTCAGATCCTGAGCGAGCGTGGCCGGGTCGGGATAGCAAATTCCGATGTGTGGAGCATTAATCGCCGATGCCATCTGCTTCAAACTTGCGGGGTCGGTGCCGAGAACAATCAAGAAGCCTTTGAGTTGACGAGCTTTCTGCTGGACCACCAGCGCGTCGAGTTTCTCCGCAAGTTGACCCGCGTCGGGTCCATTCTGGGCGAAGATGACGATAGCCGGTCGCTCGCCATAGGTGCAGACGGGGCATGCATTGGTGCCCGCATCGGGCCCTGACACATGAATCGGATTCCAGGGCACAATGTCATCACCGGGCTGCAAACCGGAGGTGATTGCCGAATTCACCGGTTTGTCGATCGAATCCTGCATCGCACAGCCGCTTGTCAGCAAAGCCGCGACCACACACAGTACACACCAGATGGAAGCAGATGATTTCATCCGTGCATTTATAGTCGTGCCGGCATCGCATCGCGCGACCGACGGCTTTCAAAACTGTCGCGCAGGTTCCTGCGTGTTCAACGATACTGCGCGCCGGCGAGCGCCCGCGGTAACAACTAACTGAATGCCGCCTTCGCCGATACGCTGACCGCCCGATGCACCGGCTGCTGCTGGGCGCCACCGACGGAAGATCACTTCTGTGTTTTCTCGGCCATTGGGGGTTCCTCATTCAACGGGGTTGCGTGCGATACTCGCCCAGCACTTTCATCAGGGTCTTGAATTCCGCCTTCTGGGCCGCGGTGACATTCGCCTGATCCTTGTTCTCGAACATCGCCAGGGAGATACACCGTCTGCCCGACCCGGAAGTAGGCGTAGGCGACGCGAAGCGCTCCGCTCTTGCCGGTGTGCCATGACGGCGGGGCGAAACGCACCTTGCGGACGCCCCCGCCTACCCGCCTGGTCATCCCCCGCATAAGATTTGCCGGCCAATGCCCAAATCCTTCTACATCATCGACGGCCACGCCCAGATCTACCGCGCCTACTTCGCGCCCTTCCGCGAACTCAACAGCCCCACCGGCGAGCCCACCCGCGCGACTTTTGTATTCACGCAGATGCTGCTCAACCTGGTCGAGAATCGAAAGCCCGATTACCTGGCGATGGTGATCGACGACGCGAGCGAAACGGCCTTGTTTCGCAAGGAGATTTGGCCGGCGTACAAGGCCAACCGCAAGGCCCGACCGGATGATTTCAATCCGCAGGAGGAGCGCATTCTCCGCATCGTCCGCGATGCGGGGGTTCCCATCTTCGTCAAACCGGGCTTTGAAGCCGATGATGTGATTGCCACGATGGCCCGCCGGTTGCAGGCGATGGCGCGTGAGGATCTGGAGATTTTTCTGGTCACCAAAGACAAGGATCTTCGACAGATTCTCAACAACCGCACGAAGATGTTTGATGTGCAGTCCAACGAATCGATGGACCCGATCGCGATGGAGGCCAAGCTGGGATACACACCGGCCCAGGCGATCGATGTGCAGACGCTGATGGGCGATTCGACCGACAATGTACCGGGCGTGCCGGGTGTGGGTGAGAAGACGGCGGTGAAGCTCATCAAGCAATACGGCTCCGCCGCCGCCGTGCTGGATCATCTGGACGAACTGACCCCAAAGCTGCGGGAAAACTTTCAGAGCTTCGCCCCGCTGATGGACCGCACCCGGCAATTGGTGACGCTCAAGACGGATCTGGAGTTGCCGTTCGATCTGGAGAGTTGCAAATACACCGGGTTGAACAACGACGCGCTTCGGCCGCATCTGGTCGAGCTGGGGTTCACCAACCTGCTGAAGCGCATCGGCGATAATCCGCTTCCGATGCCGACCGCGCGGGTACACGCGGGTCTGCTGCCGAAATTTCAGGAGAGTCTGTTTGGCGATCTCGAGCCGCCACCGGGTGAGACGCCGGTAGATGAAGGACCACCGGCCGATACCGCGGCGAATTGCGATTACCATCTGGTAGCGACGGAAGAACAGTTCACAGCCTTTCTCACCGAGCTGAAACAACAGAAGCGATTCGCCTTCGACACCGAAACCGACGGTCTGGGCGCGATGCGATCGCAGATCGTCGGCATGAGTTTCAGCTGGCAGAACGGTGTCGGTTATTACGTGCCGGTGATGGGGCCCGGGGGGCAGATCCATCTGCCGATCGACCGCGTGCTCCCGGCGATCAAACCGATTCTGGAAGACCCGGCAATCCAGAAAGTCGGTCACAACATCAAGTACGATATTTTGGTAATGCGAAACGCGGGCATTGATGTGCGGGGCGTGGTGCTCGATTCACTGGTCGCGGCCTTTCTGCTGGACGCGAGCCGAATGCAGTATGGCATCGATCGGCTGGGATTGGACCTGCTGAATTTCCGCAAGGTGGCGACGGTCGAATTGCTGGGCAAGGGGAAAACGCAGACGACGATGGACAAGGTGGATCTGCCCCGGATCGCCGCATACGCGTCGGAGGATGCGGACATCGCCTGGCGACTGGCAAACCTGCTCGACAGCGAATTGACCAAGGTGCCGAAGCTGCGCGAGCTGGCGGACGAGCTGGAAACACCGCTGATTGATGTGCTGGCGGAGATGGAATTCAACGGAATCGCCGTCGATCCGGCGGTTCTGAAGGAGCAGAGCGGCGTGCTGGCCGAGCGCATCATCGAGCTGCGCGACAAGATCATGGTGGCTGCCGGGATGGAATTTAATCCGGATTCGCCGAAGCAGTTGGCCGAGGTTTTGTTCGACAAATTGAATCTGCGCACGGGGAAGAAAACCAAGACCGGTTACAGCACCGATGTGCAGGTGCTGGAGAAGCTGGCGCTGGTTCACGAGGTCCCGCGGTTGATCCTGGATTACCGCAGCCTGGTGAAACTGAAGAACACGTACCTCGATAATCTGACTGAGTATCGCAGCGAGCGCACCGGGCGGATTCACGGCTGCTTCAATCAGGCCGGCGCGGGCACAGGGCGGCTGAGCATGTCCGAGCCGAATTTGCAAAACATCCCCATTCGCACCGATGAAGGCCGGCGAATCCGCCTCGCCTTTGTCCCGGGTGATGCGGAAAAAAATGTGCTGCTGACTGCCGATTACAGCCAGATCGAATTGCGCATGCTCGCCCACATCACGCAGGAACCGGCGCTGATGCAGGCATTCGAGAAGGATGAGGACATCCATCAGGCGGTGGCGGCCCAGGTGTTCGGCGTGCCGTTGGACCAGGTGACGCGCGATCAACGAGGGCAGGCGAAGACGATCAACTTCGGCATCGTCTACGGTGTCAGCGCGTTCGGCCTGTCGAGCCGAATCGAAGGGCTCACCACCCGCGCGGCTCAGGACCTGATCAACGCCTACAACAAGCGATTTCCCGGCATCGAAAAATTCAGCCGGGATGCGGTGCATCAAGCGCAGGAGCATGGATTTGTCGAAACGATTCTCGGTCGGCGAAGGCCCATCCTGGAAATCAACAGCAGCATCATCGCCCAGCGCCGCGGGGCCGAGCGGGCGGCAGGGAACACCGTCATCCAAGGCTCGGCTGCCGATCTGATCAAGATGGCAATGGTGAAACTGCACCGGCGGATGAAACGGGAGAATCTGCGCAGCCGGCTGCTGTTGCAGGTGCATGATGAATTGGTGTTCGAGACCCCGATCGAATCGGTTGAGAGCGAGGCTGCAATCATCCGCCAGGAGATGGTGAACGCGATGAAGCTGTCGGTGCCGCTGAAGGTGGAAGTCGGCTGGGGGAAAAATTGGGCAGACGCGAAGTGAGCGACCAGAGCCGGGTCGTGTCAGCTGGGAACTACCCGGAAAAACGAGAACGCACCTTACTCCCCCCAGAGCAAATGACCCAGCGCCTTGCGGTGGGCCCTACGCGAACCGAAAAAACCAACCGGATTGTGAAATGATCCCGAAAGCCCAGGCTGCCTGCAGCCTGGGCTGTGCGGGCCGATCCGATTTCACTTCTTGATCCCCGCGGCCTTGGCCAGTGCGGCGGCTTTGTCGGTCTTTTCCCAGCTGAAAGATCCATCGGCACCGGGGATTCGACCAAAGTGACCGTGGCGGGCGGTGGTCTTGTAAATCGGCCGTAGCAGGTTCAGGGTCTTGATAATGCCGCGCGGGGTGAGCGCAAAATGCTGCTTCACCAGCTCGGCGATCTGGTCTTCGGGGATGACGGCGGTGTCTTCGGTGCTGACGGTGACCGACACCGGCTGGGCGACACCGATGGCGTACGCCAGCTGCACCTCGGCGCTGGTGGCCAGGCCTGCAGCAACGATGTTCTTGGCGATATATCGGCCCATGTAGCAGGCGCTGCGATCAACCTTGCTGGGGTCTTTGCCGCTGAACGCCCCACCGCCGTGGGCGCCGCGACCGCCATAGCTGTCGACGATGATCTTGCGACCCGTCAGACCGGTGTCGCCGTGCGGCCCGCCGACGACAAACTTACCAGTGGGGTTGATGTGGAAAATGATGTCATCGTTCCAGAACTTTTTGGGAACCACAGGTTTGATGACCAGATCGATGATTTCCTGCTTGGCTTTTTCAGTGATCACATCCCGCTTCTTATCCAGCACCGATTCATCATGCTGGGTGGAAACGACGACGGTATGAACACCGATCGGTTTTTCATCTTCGTACGCAACGGTGACCTGGCTTTTGCCATCTGGCCTGAGCCATTTGAGCCGGCCCTTCTGGCGAACCTCGGCGAGCTTTTCAACGATGCGGTGCGCGAGATAAATCGGCAGCGGCATGAGCACGTCGGTTTCGTTGCAGGCGTAGCCGAACATCAGGCCCTGGTCACCGGCGCCTTGTTCGTTTGCGTCATCGTCAGCCTTGTCCACGCCACGGGCGATGTCGGGGGACTGGCTGTGGATGGCTGAGAGAACGCCGCAGCTGTCGTAATCGAAACCGATGTCGGCATGGATGTAACCAATCTCCTTGATGGTGTCGCGCGCGATCTGGGCATGGTCGACCCAGGCGGTGGTGGTGACTTCGCCGGCCAGAATCACCTGCCCCGTGGTGACCAGCGTTTCACAGGCAACGCGGGCCTTGGGGTCCTGGGTCAGGATGGCATCGAGGATGGCGTCGCTGATCTGGTCAGCGACTTTATCCGGGTGACCCATCGTGACCGACTCGCTGGTGAACAGGTGATTGCTGCGGCGAAATTGTGGCGACATACGTAGCGCTCCTCCCGAAGCGGGTGGAAAGTGAAGTTCTAAAATTGTCGGCAAAACAAGAAAAACCCTGCATCAGGGCGGACCCGGCCGATCCGTCGGGGGAGCGGAATGTACAGCAGGCGGGGTCGGGGTTCAATGACGGGCGAATCGGGCTGTTGTACCGCAGCGAAAATGTCACCCCTTGGCCGCAGCAGAAATGTCAGCCTGGCCGAGGCAATGTCGGACGCTGCTCGGCGGGTGAGTGTTGGATTTTCTGAGGCATGGTCTCAAGGGGGGCTCAGGGGTGTATGGACCGGAGACATGGGTAACACATGTGCGGGGACATGGGTGGCGCTTTTATCATGCAGGCTTGAACCCTTTTTGGAGATCAAGCATGCCATGGATGG
>Ga0116230_10003592_pt1 | contig 15170 bp, 10 predicted proteins | sample S1TSphfallax_3_FD_88678 | JGI IMG/M metagenome (GOLD analysis project Ga0116230, IMG submission 88678) | Host-associated microbial communities from peat moss isolated from Minnesota, USA - S1T2_Fd - Sphagnum fallax MG | ecosystem: Host-associated > Plants > Peat moss > Unclassified | place... | reverse complement strand
TTGTCATCTGGTCCCACATTATGTAGTTTCGTCATTGGATCCCACATTTTAAAGAGTGTTGTTCACCAAGTGTTATTGTGGGCTGTGAGTTCCTTAGAAAATGGCATCAAGTTCTCAAAGTGGTTAATTATTTGATCTCATGATCAACATTTTCAAGAATTAAAAATATATATTTTAAAAATATGACTATTTTTTTTAATAAATGATTCTCAATATAACCATGGTTCTTCAAAAAAAAAAAAAAAGTATTCAAATTTTTTTTCTACAAAATCCAGGTTCATTGCTAATCTTTCATTAAAACCTCCAGTTTTGTGATGATGAAAATACCCAAAACTGACAATTCTTTAGTTCTGAACTTTATTATTTTTTTAAAAATAAAAAAAAACCTGTAGTTATTGAACACCAACCCAACACTGGTTTGAAGTTTGAACTTCCCATAAGGAGCAAATCCATGAAGATAGAATGAACCCACTTTTCACTCAAGCTACAACCCCCATAAGGTTATCAATATTTTGAGTAAATAAGTGTCGATTATGCATAAGGGTAAGTTATCAAATAACTAGACGATAACCACCAATTATTAGCCAGTTATAAGATTTGTTTTTTTACAATTGTAATTTCTTTTAATTATTTTATTTTCTAGCATAATATTGTTCCGTGTTTTTTGGATTGATAACTTACCTGGATGAAAACAAGGTCATCCAGGTAAGTTATTCGGTTTTGAAATTTTAATATTATTGATTAGGGTAGTAATTGTTTATTAAAAAAACACAATAATCAGTTGGTAAGTCTGAATTGATAACTAGGTCAAAATTCAATAACTAGCCAACACTGGCTCAAACCTGTGAAGCACTTGGAGGTGGGTACCAATCTTGGTAGGTTCTTTAATTTATAAGACTAATTTTGAAGGTTCAAGTTTTTTCTTGTGGTACTTGGACTTGAATTAACATTTATTTGTTGGAACTAGCATAAGAACTAGACCATGGAACTAAACTTTTTTTTTTTGATTAAATTTGCAAAAATCAAATAAAAAGTAAAACCCCTAAACCTAAGAAAAAAACTCTTGATTATAGCAAGTTCAGATTCTTTGGGTAAACAAGTTCTGAGTCTCTCTATTGTGTATATGAAATTGAACCTAGTTTTTTAACTAGTCTCAAAAGTTTGTTGAACTTTTTTTTTAAATGAAAAAAAATGTTTTTAAACCTCAAGAATTTAATTTTAAAATTTTGAAGAACCAGGCTTTAAAAAAACCCAACACATGGAGAAGCTGCCCCAAAAAAAATTTCTGAAATGTCAAAACCAAGATTGAAGGTTCTCTTAGAAGAACTCTGCTGGGTCCCCCTCTCCCCTCCCTCTTTGTATTATTGCTTTCCTCTCTCTCTCTCTCTCTCTCTTCTGTCTCTCACACACCCTCAGGGTCCAGACCTAACCCACTTCTCTCTCCTCTCCTCTCCTCTCTTCTCACACTTATTACTCCTCTTCACAAGAAATATCTATCCTATAAAGCCTTCAAAACTCTACCCTCAGAATTCATCAGTTTTCAATGTTGTAACTTGTGATGGTGTTGAATTGCTTTTGTTTGTGTTTTGCTAAGTTAAAAATACAAAAAACCCATTTTGGTGCCCAGATTGTAGCACTTGAAGAACCCATTTTTTGTTACCAGATTTCTTTCGAGCTTTTGCTACATCATCATCATCATCATCATCATCAAAAGCTCATGTGAAGTGGTCTCTTGGGTTTGAGCTCGAGTCTCTTGTGTTGGGTTGTTGTTGTTTTTGTTTCTTCAGAAGTCCTGGTTTTGTTTGTGGGTTTGGTTTGGTTTTTGTACCAGCCCATTTGTTTGAACATATGGAGCTCTCTTCAACAACAAAAGTGTGGGTTCTATAATGATGATGAAGCTTGTTTGGGTGTTTGAAAATGGTGGGGTGAAAATGCATGAAAATTTTGGAAGTGTTGTTGTGCTGAAAGGATTACTAGTGTTTTTATGTGTGAGAGTTGGGTGTTGAGGAGGGCTTTTATTTTTTTCTGTTGGTGGGGGGTGGGGAGGATTTGTGATACTGTTTCCAGGGGTGATGGGTGCTATGTTGTCAGTGGAAGCAGAAGGCGTGGATGAGCTGCAGCAAGAACCAGAAGTTGCTCCTTGCCATCCTTCCTCTTCTCCTCTCTCACCTCATGTTACTTACCTTGGTCCTTCGGTTCGTGTCTCGGATCCTTACAACATTCTCAACGCTTCCTCACGCCTTCAATCCATGGTCAGTGCTGCATCATCACCCCCGAATTGGGTGTCAGGTTTGGCATTTTGAACTATTTCCCATTGCTTATATTCCTTTTTGCTCGCGCTCTCTCTGGGAAGCACCTACAATCTTGTGCGGTTTTTTTTCGGGGGGGAAGGGCCTTTTGTTTGCTAGACATTTCTGATGTATTTAGGTTTTGGATGCAGGTTCTTTTGGGTATTTTTTTATCTAAGTCTAGGTTTCGAATGGTGGATGTGGGTTTTGGGTTTTTTTTAATTTGACCTAGGGGATGAGGATGTCCACACTGAGGTTTATTTGATAAGGCATGCGGAGAGCACCATGAATGCACATCCGGAGTTAGTGGGTGGGAGAAGTCCTTTGGCAACTCTCACTGCTTTGGGGAAAAGGCAGGCACATGCCCTTGGTGTCCACTTGAGGTCTTTGGGAGTGGACTTTGATGCAGTCTACTCATCTCCACTTGAACGGGCCAAGCAAACTGCATTTTTTGTGTGCCAGGTACAGTATTGATTCATTTCTGTTTCATTAGTTTGCTACCATGCAAGTTGTCCCACTGCTGAATTTTTTGACTTGTCACAAATTTGGATGTTTTTCTTTTGGGACATCCATGATGCAATCTTCAGGAATACACTTGCATTGAACAAAGAAATGTAGCCCTACATGTGAGGGGGATTGGAGTTCCAAACATCTCTCAGTGCTTTATCTTGGATTGTAATAATTTCTGTATTTCTGGATTCTACTGAGCAAATTTGCTTGTGTCATGTGTTGTTGACCATGCAGGAGCTTGACATACCGAAAAACGTAGTGGAGATAGCAGAAGCCTTGCAAGAGCTGAGCCAAGGGCAGTGGGAAGGCCAGCCTCGCAAAGAAGTGTACACTGCAAGGATGCTCCCCTTGATCAATGCTACACAGCCAGACTTTTGCGCTCCTGGAGGGGAATCACAACGTCAGGTGGAATTTCGTATGGTGGAATTTCTCAACAACACTGTACTTCACCGAGCTTTTGCAGCCATGCAGGAAGCCAGGCTTCAGCACCAAAGGGGAAGTGAAGATGCCTTGAATGCAATCCCACAGTCTTCAATACAAGTCCATCCGTTGGAGGAGGCAGAGATGTGTAGGGCAAAGGAGTGGGAGATTTCAACTAAGGATGACAATGTGTTTGAAGCTGTGAGAGAAAATGTGGATGGAGTCAAGCTGTGCAAGGAAGAGGATGAGACACCAGATAGCACTGGCAGCTATGGTGAACTCAGGGTGCATGATGACCTGGCCAGTATGTCACAGGCTCTGCCATACTGTGCAGCCGTGTTCACTCATGGCATGGCAATAAAATGCTTACTACGGGGATTGCTTGGCTCTGATGCACACATGACCCGACGCTGGTGTATTGATAATTCATCAATAAGTGTCCTTCGACATTCAACCAGCCAAGGATGGCAAATCCAAAGAATCAATGACACATCACATCTTCGTCGTTTATAGATTTATTTTTTTCCATCCAGTAATTCATTTCCACCCCTATTTAGACTTTGAATGAAGCTTTTGCAACATTTCATTTGCTACAGAAGAACCTGACAATCTCTAAGTCCTTCAAAGTCGTGGTCAGAAAAAGGGACTGTCAATTACCCTGGTGAAGTAACATGCTGCTGAGAGAGAGAATACCCACCTTCTCTACATCTCATCATGAAGCTTAACAATGCTTATAATGACCTGATTCTTCATTTTGGTGCAAGGATGAAAATCCCCGTCCTTGAATGAGAATGGCATTTGTGTTCTAACAAGGGTTATTACTGCTGGGATTTCCCACAAAAAAAGATAGGAATTCTTTCTATGCAAGGTGTTCACAGTAAGGAAAGGCAGTGACCTAGCAACCTAGTATGGCTTGCAGAGATGAAAGATGTTGATTGATGCGGTGATTTACTGAACCAGTAAACAGCTGCCAGGAGACTCTCCAAAACCTGCATGTCTCCCAGAAGCCCTCACTTGAGATTGTTCTTGAAGTTTTTCTCGATTCCACTGTTAGAGTAGAAATCTGGGGTTACTGTAAATCTGGGATTGGGGCAATTTGGAATTTTGAACTTGCTTTTGAGTGTATTAATGCTGAAGCATTTGTTGCAGATGATCACTTAGTATATGAACAGATTTCATTGCATGGGTCTTTTGATTCAAGTGCAAGTGATCTTCCAATCAAGTGGTAGATAATAGAAAACTCCACAAACAGAATTCCTTGCAGTTCCCATGCAACGTCAAGTGAAATTTTACATTTTCCTAATTGTATTTCACTATCTTGTCAATGAAAATTCATTGCAGTATGGACAAAATCAGGAGCACATTACTGTTTGTTTTCACTCTTGCAAACAACACATTTGAGGTTTTTTCTGTCCTTGTTTAATTGCTACAGTGCTTGTGAGAGCTGTTGCACTTTACTAATGAACTGGCTGTTTTCATTTTTAAGGAATTTTTGTAGTATGGACAAATAAAGATTCAATTCTTTAGTCCACTGTAAACAACACATTGTGAGATTTTTCTCCAAACTACTATTCCTTCAGTATTGTAATGTTCTTTCATTGGCACCAAATGGTCAGTGATGAAGGGTAACAACCGCAGTGCAAAGCAATCTTTTGGCTTGAAACATTGACTATTTGCTAAGCTGCAATAGTTGAACTCGTCAGTTTCTTGGGTTCTTGCCCTTTGTTAATACTGAGGCAGTTCTGTTCAGCCTTAGGTCCAATAAACTTGTAGACATAAGAAAGCAAACTTATAATCCATAACACCCATTCACCCTTTGTCTGTGTCTGTTGATCATTAATGTCCATAAAACTTTAAAAGATGAAAATGAAACCAGGGGACTCAATACAGTCCATAGCATCTATGCTACCAAAACTTATCTACTAGAGGGACAATTATGAACTTAGGTTTAAAATGGTGAAGAGTTAGAAGCTCAAAAGGGGTGTGAAGCTCCAAAAGCTCAATCAAGAGTTGTTGTCACTGTTATGGTGAAGCTCCAGAAACTCGAGCAAGAGTTGTTGGCACTGTTATGAAACCAGATACAAACTCCTGGTGCCTCAGTCTGGCTTTCATCTACATTGCTGTAGAGTGTGCAGAAAAACAATCTAAATGCAACCAGAGATGCATCCCCACACTGACACTTTTTCTGGATTTGTTGTTTTGGGCCGCAAAACCAATTTTGTAGCCATCAAGAATTTAGGAGTGGTTCCTTAGTGGATGCAACCTACCTTTAAACCTCACAGGCAACAATCATGATGCAGGTTAATGCAAATAAGACTCTATAACAAGTCAGAATGGCACCCGAATATTGGAAAACAGAAGGTTAGGGTACAGGACCCAGGTTACCAGATGTTGGTGCCAGAGAAACACATTACTGGTGGTAAGAGCCATTGTGAATGTCTATTTCTGTGTCATAATGGACTCTATTGTCACCAGATGCTAATGTGGCTTTCAACATTTGCATCACTCTGGTGTTTGAAAGTTGCAACTAACCAGCTCTGCCTGTTGCAGTTCTTTGCATCAAATGGTCTTCAGTTTGAAGGAAAGCATCGAAATTCCTGAGAATCTGCAATCGCAACCCCATTTTTTTGGCTTCCTAATGGTATCCAACTCAGTTTGTTTAAAGCCAATTCAAACCTTAGAAAGTACCTTGTTCTCTGCATATTTCAAGCAAAACCATGTAAGCAAAACCTCTCAACAATCCTGAAGAGGTTGGAAAGAAAGATTTCCACAAGCCCAAGTGCGTGAGGATCGAAGAAAAGCTTGAATCCAAGCTCAGACATTCCTGAACTGAAGCTCCATCTCAGCCAAAGAGTGAGCACAACAGTTGTACCCGCAAACTAGGGACAAAGAAGAGGCAATCACACTGCACAAGCGAATCATTCCAACAATCACTTTCTCTTCATGCTTACATGCAAATCTGAAGAGCTCACTTGGGGAGATTGATCAATTCCTACATGCATCTTAGAAGAGAAAGCTTGGGGAGATTGATTGATGCATACATGCAGATGAAGAGAGTTTAGGCAGATCGATCGATTTCCTACATGTAGAAAGAGAGTCCAGGGAGATTGATTGATGCTTACAGGCAGATGAAGGGTGTGAGGAGATTGATTGCTTGCAACCAGATGAAGAGCTCTCACGGATGCAAGATGCTCTTGTCCTGTCGATGGTGGAGCTCTTCCCTTGCTGTCTTCTAGAAATGGCAGCTCTGAATTCAGTTGCTATTTCTAGAAGAAAGCAATTGCTTCAATTTTCACAGGTCCTGTAGAAAAGAAAGGCTAGCAGATCATACTTGCTTCTTTCTCTTCCACCCTTGATTCTTGCCAAATCCTTATGAAATCTGAGTTGCTTCTGCACCTTTGAGTACTGCTCACTGCTGCCTGTGCAGATCGTCAGCTACTACAACTTCTGAATTCAGAAACCATGAGCAACTACAAAGCCATCTCTCAAGTCCTGAAGAATCACCAAGGAAAAACAAAAAACAAGGTACTACAATAGTGCAGAACCAGTTGGAGAAGAACTCCCATCATTTCAGACAATGTAAATCTCTTCTGCTAATTGACATGAGAACAAATGCTATATTGCTTGCTGCCTGGCTGCCTGGCTGCCTGGCCAGGTCATAAGACCAGCAGTGCTTGAAGATCAACAATCAAATAGACTTTGCAGAAGAGCTGCAAATCAGAATTTGAGATATTGAGTACAATGCACAACTATAAAACAAGCTACCAAAGATTGGCTACAAAAGGTGTGCACAACCCCATTTCATAGAGATTTAGGGTTAGGGTTTAAAGATCTTCTGATCTACTGGGTACTGAATGCTTGATATCAAGGGCCATATTCCCCAAGTTTTGCACAGATGGTGATCCTGGGGAAATTCAATGAAGGCTAAATTTGTACTAGAAAGAAAAGGGGAGAGGAGCAGCTACTCACTCTTGGGTAGATGATAATTCTTCTTCAGAAATTTTGATGCAGTGTCATCACAACGATAACAAAGCACTCGCAACAATGTGTTGGCATCTGAAACACTCCAGTTGCCTGTGGTCGGTGGAAGTGAAGATCTGGATCCTGACTTTGCAACTCCAGTTGCTGCAGTGAATCTTTGGATCAGCTCATCACTAGAAAGAGAGAACAAAGACAAGACTTGCATTGCAGTGCGTGCTTCCCTATCCACCATCTGTGCTGGCAAGCCATCACCATCGGCCTTGAAGAGGTCCTTGATGCATCCCAAATCTTCTTCCAGCATCTCTGCATCACCAGTACTAAATCTCCTAGATGTGCCTCCAGCCAATAGAACTAACAGAAATCCTTCAAAACAAGCGCACATAAGTGCACCCACTACATGGTTCCTCAAGTGCTCTGCTACACTATCAGCAATAACTCCTAGTTGAGCATCTAGCTTTTCAATGACAGGTTCAATTCTTGCATTTGCAACACCCCCAACATAAAGTCCATCCCATAGCACGTTCCTCAAATCCCCAAAAACAATTCTATATGCAGTGATGTCCATCAATTGCTCAATTCCTGCCTTTGCAGCCTCCCGGGTTCTATAGAATTTAGCATCAACTATCAAAACACTGTCATGCAGCATGGGAGGGTTGTGCTTGGCCTTTGTAGTTTTTGGATCCATGGAAGAGATAGTTGGATCTTTCTGCCAGCCAAAACGAACTTTTTTCTCAATGAACTCGATTTCTGTGGTGATGTGTTGAAGAGTATTGATGCGCACACACAGGCGAGGTACACTGAAAACTTCCCCATTTGCAAGAGGTGCCTTGTGGTTGTGACTTCGCAGCATTGGACTGTTCTTAGCCTCCACAGTGCCCCTTTTGCTCTTGCCAAACCATAACTTCTTGGTCTTGCACCGTGTGAGAGGAGGTATAGATGGAACAAGCACATCTTTGGTTCCTGCAGAAGACAGAATCAAGAAACAGAAGTCATCATTACTGCAATAAGTAGAACCAAGTGGCTTGTTAATAAAAGAGGAGAGTTTGATTTACAGTTCAATGGCAAGAAAACCTTATGAAACAAGATGTCTTGAATCATCAAAGGAATCGTCAATAACTAGATCTTCTGTTCATTTGCAAGGGAAACATACTGAGACATGTGCCCAAATACACAGATATGTTCCAACTTCCAAGATCCATTAGCACAATATACTTTCCAACTTAGACTACACCAACTGTTACCTCCCAGGATACTTCTTGGGAATGGTGAAACCCTGTGGGAAGAATATTTTGACCTAGGCTCATAGTTGCCAAGATGACAAACTTTGTAATGGTAATGTGAAAAAACAGTCCCCTTTTTGGTTCCAGATGTTCAAGCAATCATGCAGGGATACTCACCACAGGGAGCAATAATTTGGGTGGCATAGCCCTGAAGCGCCTTATCGAGACCAGCCACCAGCTCTTGTACTAGCTCCGGGAACTGTGACACAGGCAGTGCAAAGAAGGCATCTAGTGTCTCATCTGCAATGCGGAGAACCTCCACAGCTGATGGAGCATAATTCTCTCTTAGGGCATTGGGCTCCCATCGCTGCAAATGCCACCACCTTCAGTTAGGGGAAAGCACAAAATCAATCAAAAAGCTAGGGGCAAAAGATGTATTCCTCTGACTCAGTGGATTCTCTAGTTAAACTGCAAGCAACATGCACCAATGAGTTGGGTAGATACAGGAATGACCTAGTTTGATAAAATTGAAAAAACCACTCGAGAATAATTTATTGAAACCACTTTACATGTCAATGTTCTCTTTCCACATGAACATTTTCTGACTGCAAGTGATATGGTTATGGGTGGGAAGAAAGAGAAAACATTCCATGACATGCCATTTATGTCATTCAATGCAACCTCCCATTTTGTTGAATGTTGCAATACTACTATGACAAACCTTTGCAACCATTCCATACCCCACAGGCAGAAAATTTCCTGGATTACAGAATACAATTCTTTCCATCATGAACCATACAAAAGCTAAAGAGAGAAATAAATTGTGTGTGCAGACAGATGGAGTTACCTCTTGCTCAACATTGCGACTGACCCAATCTCCCAGCTTCTTAAGCCTCTGCTGAACCCAGTTTTTTGCTAGATCCCCTACAATTTTGTCGGTTTCAAAGGGAGGCATCTCTCTAATTAATGCCTTTCCTCCATCTTCAGTATCTGCACCCTCTTCCACAGCAATCTGGACTAGGGATTTTTCCAGTAGATCTGCTGCCTCCAGCACTTGTTGTGCATCAGGTGTCAGAGCATCCAATCTTGACACATACTGCTTGATTTCCCTCCTGTAGCAAGCATGGAGTGTCACAGCAGCTATACCACCTGCACACAGGTGCCATTTCTTCAACACAGGGCTGAATTTCTCTACTTCCTTTGTGGCAAGTGCTGATGTGTCATTTGCTAGCATTGCCAGAGCTGGAATTGGCTCTCGTTCTCCCTCAACTGACTTCCTCTGTGCATCCACACTCTCCATCATCTGCAGGAAAACATGTGAACTATATGAAACTCATCATGAGATCCATTCACAAAGAGACTTGTGTTTGCATCATTCAGGGTGTGATAGTTAGTTCTATTGGAACACCATGACACAGTAATTACAAATAGAACTTGAGCACTTAATTAGCACTGCTGTAATTAGCCAATGCTGTTCATAAAACCTACCAAGAATACACTTCCACTAGGATTTCAGATTGCTAAGAACCGTGAAAGCTCTGCTCATGTATGCACTCATCTGAGTCTTGCCTGAGGGCACTGTCAGATAAAGTGCAACGAAGGAAGACACTACAGGCAAAGCTAACTTATCAAAAACACATTTACCAGGTATCTTACTCCAAAACTTCTTGTCTGCAGCCTGCTAAAACAGTGTGCATTTACTATAGACTTTTGTAATGCAATGCGGAAACCTGATGTACCTGAGCAAACACAGTCCTCATAGATGAACGGACATAGACTTCAACTTCACCACTTGCAACATCAGCTACAGGTTTTCGTCTATGAAGGTGCTCTTGTGGCACATCTTGTTGCAAAACCTCAGTAGCTGACACAGCTATTGCCAGCAATGCCTCCATAGCTCCATCAGCTCCTTCTGGAAAAGAGGTATGGTAAGCCAAGAGCCTCTTCTCTGCCCAGGACTGGATGGTGCGTAGGATGGCAGTCATGAGTTGTAAACTTTCAGGTTGGACGTGCAGTTTTGCATCTTTCCTGATCTCAGTCATTTGACTCTCTGCCGCTCTCAGAAGGCCAGCTTCCTTTTGACCTGTTACCACAAACTGCCGGAAGAGGACCCACATGAAGCATAAAGTATGCGTAAATTGATCAATGTCCAATACAGTCCAGGTCCTCTTGATCAACTCCATGACTTCATCAATCTCATCAATCACTGAAGCTTGATCAAGGGTGTCAAAGAGTGCACCAACAAGAGCCTGATACAGATGCACCTTCAATGGGTAACCATCAACCCAATGGAGGACATCACCTGTCTCACCATTTGAAGGTCTTGTAGCACGTCCCATAGCTGCACTTCGTAGGGCTTGCATATTCTCAGTATTCTTCCCTGTACCTGAAGGCTTAACATACATGTCCTTCAAGCCTTGGCGGAGTCTAACAGCATCCACTCCCCCAGAATCACCACGGACCAGTGGGTGGGCAAGAAGACCTGCCTCCAGTAGCCTAAGCTGCCGCTTGAACCAGTGATCATGCTCATTCGGATCTGTGAATGCAGAGGTTGGAATGTGTTGCAACAGCTCTAGTGGGACCAACATTTGCTCTGTGCTCTTAGTAGGCTGGCAAAACAACCCACTCAAATCCACACATTCTGTCAGCAGAGGACAACCAATCAACCACTATCATACAAGAAAACAGAACATATGTCTCCAACTCTCAAGGAGACTACCCAGATAGACATATGTCAGAAAGGTCTGGGGTTTAGGGTCAGCTTTATGCACCTGGCCTGCAGCAGCACGAGAGAGGGCCCGTCGTGTCCGCATATCACTTTGTTCAGATATCAGCATCTGGTCCCGTATGATTTCAGCTGTTGATCGGGCCTTTTGGCCATGAAATGACGAAATACCAGTTGATTGAAGACCTAGAGCCTTCTTCAAGCGACTTGCAGGACCAGATGACGCGAGAGGTTTCTCTAGTCCCTTGTTGCCTCGTACAGACACAATCCTTGCACTAAGAGCCATACTCCCAGACGCAGCTACAAGTATCTCATATGATGATTCTCGTAAGTCATCAACTGCAACAAATCAAAGCAATTGAGTTAGTTGAGTAATTATCTTCCATGGGGGAAATTGATGGGTGGTGATCTGCCACCACACATGTGGTCCAATTTAGAATCATTCCCACACCTCTATTGCTCCAAGAACAAAAATAACCTAATTTGTAGTTTCCACCATGAACTCAACAGTATTCTCTCTGTACCTTTACAGTCACCCAAGGAGAAATTCTCATGAATTCAATAGCAACCAGTATGTGTACATACTATGAAGTGGATCATCGCATGAAAACATCCCCCTCCCGAGCATTATGTAGAATCCCCTGTCTATGATTCTTGGTTGCTGGTTTCTCCTCTATGGAGAAAAGAGGAGAGATGTCCAGAGAGGTAAATGAAAGCCTTCCTAAACCCTAAACCCAGCTCGTCTACCCAAAAAAAAGAAAAGAAGAAAAGAGCAGAAACATGGGTGCAGGCAAGGGACGTGCAATATTCACCTGAAAGATCAACTTTAAGAGGTGGTAACGGGCTCCCCTGGAAGTCGTTGATATCACCACCAATAGAAGATGCTCGACGATTGCCATTTCCCTCTGCTGGTGGGACAGATGATGGCGCCATCTTTCAACTCTAATATTCTGAGTATGTTGCCCGCTTGAAGATTTCTCTGTGTTTTTGAAACCTTCAATGTTCACACCGAATGCACGAATTTGGACTTGTCTGCTGTATCTCTAGCTAGCTGAATCCCACTACAACCATCATTTCCTTCATTAAACTGCTGACGCCGGCTGTGCAGCTACGGACGCTGGGTTTGCGAGCTACTCAGCATCAAGACGAAAGCTAAAACCTTTTGCAAAATAGGCAACCGATACAAGATCGCGTCGCGAGTCTTTCCACATGTATCATCGACCAGATCTATATATATATATGGACAAAAAGAGCTCCTTCAATTTGCGATCACCCGCAAAGAAGACAAACTGAAACACTTGTGCAGCTTTTGGTTTTGAAAACGATCTAGTGCGCGTCTGTAAAACCACACAAAGAGAATACAAGCTGTGAGCAAAGTATTACTGCATCTACTTGGCAAGAGCAAGGTTCATGCGGACGGAGTCTGCACGAAGCGGCGTCTAAGTAACAGACACGACCATAAGATCACGAGACAGTGCAGACACTGCTGCTGCTGCAGCAGCAGCACAGATTCAAAGGCTGCGCGCAGGTGCATTGAATGCAGATGAGAATCAAAAGCTACGAGCTGGTACGAGGAAAAGAACCCTTATTCGTCGCCGCCGCCAGCACGAAGTAGTACGCTGCTGAGAACATGAGATTCAATTCAGCAACTGGATCGTCTTTCTCACAGACTCTGCTCCAAGCGAACACTCTTGTCGAATTCCGAAAACTGCAGATCGCATTCTGTAACGTCGTATCAAGCACATAATAGTAATAATGCGAAATTACAGAGGCGAAAGTGTGCACAAAGTTTTGGCATAGATTTCTTTGGCTGCAAATTCGGAGAACAACGACATCGCAACAACGTCGACGCGGATCATAATGAGACAAAACAAGCTAACTAGAACTTTCTGCTCAAATGTGCAAAAGGACGCCGAATGTGATGATGATGCCCTTGGGAGATAGCGATGTTGCCGCAGAAGCTGGGACTACCGGAACACGGCAATAGCAGAGTTACCAAAAACAAAATCCTGCGATGAAGCCGATCCCCGGCTACCACCTCCGTCCGTCGAGGAAAGAGAAAAAAACGCTGACAAAAACACGGAGTAAAATAGAATAGAAAACAGCCAAAAATAAGAAAAAGGGGAAGGGGGAACAGGGATAAGAAGAGAATACAGTAGAGGAAATGAGAAGCGAGAGCGGAAAATTTTCCGGCAATGTGGAACGCGAATTGAGACGCGAGCTTCTGGAAAATCACGAGAGGAAACGCGTAGAGTGTGCGGCAAGAGAGACGATCTCTTCTGCGGAGAAGCTCCACAGAAGGCGACATCGCCAACAACGTTCACGGAAAATCGAGGTGCCGTTCATTTACCTCTCTCTCTCTCTCTCTACCACCTACCTCTCTCGTTGGGCTCGCTCTCTAAATAAGGATCTGGATTTATAGGCCTTCGATCAGGACCTCAATAATGGCGGGACCGGGATGTTGAGTAGGTGGAAAAGCTCAGGGTCGCTCTCTACATGAGGATCTCGTTTTATGGGCCTTCGATCAGGACCTGGATGATGGCAGGACCGTGCTGTTGACTAGGTAGAAAAGCTGTGGGTCGCTCCTCTCTAAATGAGGATTTCGTTTTATGGGCCTTGGATCAGGACCTCAATATTGGCGGCCCCGCGATATTGACTAGGTAGAAGAAGCTCCGGTTAAAGACGATTTCGTTTTATGAGCCTTCGATCAGGACCTCGATAATGGCGGGACCACGATGTTAAAAACTAGGTAGAAAAGCACTGAGTCGCTCTCTAAATAAGGATCTCGTTTTATGGACCCTCGATCAGGACCTGGATAGTGGCGGGACCATGATGTTAACTATAGGTAAACAGCACTGTTGGGTGGGTTACTGAGGAAGAGGAACAGAACCCCGGCGGTTATAAAAGAGGTTATTAATATTCATGACTACTATTCTCAGCCAATCAAAAGAACGAGTTTCTGATGCATAACCACAGATCTCAGAAGGTGAGGAAAAATCAAATAACCGGATATTAAACCGTGGATTCTTTACCGGTTCTCTCCACATGAGGTGATGATTTGATGTCTTGAACCCATCGTCACAAAATGACATGACAATCCAAACGACTTCCTTTTCTCTCTTTCTTTCGTATCCTCGTTTACTCAAAAATCTTGGGTCATGGGGGGGGGGTGCAATTCGACCTATTTTGACCCGAGCTCCATCACGGACAGACGTAGTGAATTTATATATAAGATTCGCAAGATGGACCCAATTTTGACAATTTTTTTTGAGCTCCTTCCCCCAAAAGGGATAGATATCATCTGGTGGGTCAAACTCGGTCGACACATGTTCTGTGAATTTATCCAAAGTCTATGACTTCAAGTCGTTCATCACATACTCACATAATTCTTTTGTCGTGTTCACTGAATTTATCCAAAGACTATGGTTTGAAAATGTTTTGTAGTTTTTGAAAATGATTATTAAATTTTTTAGTTTTTTATTTGATTTTTTGAGAATTTTTTTGTAAAAAAATTATTTAATTTTTAATTTTTAATTTTTAATTAATTATTTGTTAATATTTTGAATATTATTATTTTATATTAATTATTTGATAATATTCGTAAATTTTTTATTTACTATTTATTTTTAAATTTTAATTAATTATTTGAGAATATTTTGAATATTATTATTTTATGTTAATTTTTTGATCATTTTGAAAATGATTTTTTTTCTATTTTTACTTAAATATTTCCAAAAAATTCAAAAATTTTGAAAATGATTATTAAATTTTAATGACGAGAATTTTGAAGAACTAATATATGGGTGGTTTTTTATAATCTTTCATAGGCTACTTATTGATTTTGCGTCATTTTTCATATTGTTGTGCATGGACAATTCCAAAAACATTTCCAAATATAATTATCTCATTTTGTTTCTTTCCTAATAATTACTCTTATAATTATAATTATCTCACTCCTTTCCTTATAACTATTTTTTGTTCTTATAATTATTTCACCCCTTTCCTTACCCACCAACATGGATATGA
>Ga0116230_10003590_pt1 | contig 15179 bp, 13 predicted proteins | sample S1TSphfallax_3_FD_88678 | JGI IMG/M metagenome (GOLD analysis project Ga0116230, IMG submission 88678) | Host-associated microbial communities from peat moss isolated from Minnesota, USA - S1T2_Fd - Sphagnum fallax MG | ecosystem: Host-associated > Plants > Peat moss > Unclassified | place... | reverse complement strand
TTCAATAAGGAAAAGGGGAGAAAATTCATTGAAGATGATGGTAAAACACTTTTTATGGTATGAAATTATCTCACAATTAGCATACACTATTGCACCATCCTTTGAAAACTTGTCATAGTTTATGAATAACAATCGAGTTGACTTATCTTTCTTAATCTCTCTACTTTTTCCTCGCATTACTTAAATAACTACTTACGCAAGTGGGTAAGTTCACAAATAACTAGGGAGGGAATTTAAATTATGTAAATGGATAGTTATCACATGAATCCTATTTTATTTAGTTGAAGTTTAGCATTTTTTTCAAGAAAAAAGGGGCATTCAATCGTCTAAGGTTATTTTAGATTGTTAAATGGGGTTGAAATCATCAACAATCGATGGCTTTTGATGCAATAAGAACCACTTTGTTGATGAAGTCTCAATCCATCATCACTTCCATTGTGAAACCTTTTGGTCATTGGATGTGCGGATTTGACTAGCATGCCAAAGAAAATTGGTGCAAATTGATGAAGTAAGATGTAGAATTTGCAATGAAGTAAAGAAGAGAGGAAAGTTGTTAGTTCTTAAATTTGACGAATTGCAAAAACATCCAAGTTGTTACAAAGTAACATTTGCATGTCTAGGGGTGGTTGTCAATTAATACTACATGAGTACACTAGCCAACATGTAAAGAACAAGAGATAGTATGTTACCTTTCATTAGTGAACTTTCATGACTAAATAAGTTACAAACGAGGACCATGCAAAGTGGAAGAATTTTTGTGTGCAAATTGTCATGATTTTCCATTCGTTAAGCCATGGGTGGCTTATGATAGACTTTGAGGTTGTAATGAATTATTTGATTTTGTGAAAGTGTTGCACAACCTTTTAAAACATTGAACCAACACAACTAGTTGGAACATGGATGAATTGATGCATGAAGTGATGTTTCAATCTACACATCTAACAATGCAAAAGGCCCAATTTATCTATGTTTCTTGTGATGAAATAATCACCATCAATAATCAATGTTGGTTTTTGTCCACATTTATGTTATGGAAAAGTGGAAATGTTGTTTGGTTCTTTTGACATTGCAACAAGTTGTTGAAGGTTCCTATGGTAACAATTTGACAAAGCCAATTGTGAAGTTTCTTGTTTTGTATGGCAATTTTTCAAGTTTTGACCTATTTTTGAAGCTTGTATGTTTTGGAGCAAATGATGTGACAACATTCTAGAGTTTAAAAATTTGTGTTACAATGTAGTTGAAGGAACAACAAATGCCCTTTGCATCGTGCTACACATCAAACCAACTTGGTTGTGTAGATGTTGTTTTAATCGATTTTGGTTGCAAAAAAAGAACTTTTCCTTCAATATGTTTACAATTATTATGCACAAAGGCTTAAATAGTCTTTGAAAATAACTAATTTAGCTGATTTCTTAAAGAAAAAGGTGTTCAAAATTTTGTGTAGTGTGAAGGCATGTTGGATTTCAATGTTGTTTCATGCCAAATGCATCTTGGCAAAATATAAATCTATTGTTATGCACACATTTAATGAGTAGGCATCCAACATCACAACAAAAAGAAACTTGGATGTTTTATGTGATGTGCAAACTTTTATGGTTTTAAGTTGTATCTCACCCTTGTTTGAATGCGTGTAATTTTTGTCAAAGTTTGCTCAAGCAAATGATGTCTTCATTTGAAATTTTGTTGATGCAATCGAGGCTTGTGAAAGAGATTTGTAAATATTGTATGTTGATTCAATTACAAGATATGGGCATGCAAATGAAGTTCTTTAGACCTTCCTTGATATTGTGCATCGCTAATATGATCCTTTACATATGGCTTGGATTTTTAAAACTAATTTTTGAGTGGAATATGTGGGGTTTCAAATTTTTTCTCACACATAAATGGTTCATCAAAGGGATGTGCTAATTGGTTAAGTTATGTTTCCAAACTTGATTGGTTGAATGTAATGGAAGTCATGAAACAATAATGCAATGCTAGTTAGCCTCATTCAAGAACTTGAGCAACAGTTTTTGAGTCAAAACAACATGAAAGACATTGGGGTGATTTATCTTCAATTTTCAGTGCAACTTAAAGTTCAACATTAATTTATGGCACAACTTTCCATTTTCAAAACACATTATTTTTTTGGCAAGCGGATGGTCCAAAACCATAATTTATCCCACCCTTTCTTAATGGAGCATTATTGGTGCAATGATCATCTTTTTTCAAGTTTACTATGCTTGTCAACTACCATGCAACCATGAAGTTTCTTCTAGGTTGTAATTTGTGCATTAAAATTTGGACCAACTTGGCCATTTATTAGTTCTTTTATCATTGACTATGTAAGTAGTTGAAACGCATTGAATTATCCATGGCCATAATTATGTGCAATGTAAAGGATGAAAGACCATTCTATAATATGGGGGTTTGTGAAGAGCATGTTGAGAAATAATTTGGACTTGGTTGTTGAGATGTTTATTCAGAAAATCTCTATATTGGACACTTTCTTATTTGTTGTAGCAACAAGTTCTTCAATTGTTGCAAAATCTTGTCATGGTGCAAGGACTCAGTTCCAAACAACAAAATCTAAACCCTTTACACAACATGTGTTGTTCATGTGTTTTTCAATATGACATTTGCATTGCTTCAATCATTTCAATTTGTTTTGCTATATTGATTGACATGTGTACACAATTGCAATTTTTGTAGTTTGAACTTCATTTGTTTTGTTTTGTTTGTAGGCAATTTCTTATTGCAGTGGGCAAGTTCTGCAAAGATCAGGTTCAATTCCACAAGGAGATTTCACATGTAGCATTAGGTAGCTATTGTTTACTGATTTTGGCATCTTGTTGCCATTTTTCCTTCACTGAATTGCATGTTTTTACCAACTTCCCTGCATTGAGATCCACATGGTACCCATTTTTTTACCTTCAACTTACAGTGGTTGCAACCTTTTTTTAATCTGCTAGTTCATGTGACTACCTTTCATTTTACTATTGCAAATTTGAGTTTTCAAGCCTGCATTAACAAGGATAGTCACTTGATCACCCCAAAATGTAATGCAATGGCCACAATAGCCAGGGCAGCAGCTGTCCCTTGTCCAATAGCTAGGGCAGTCTTCCACAACACCCTTGGGATTAGTTATAAATTTCTTCTCTTATAGAAAACCACAAAGGTAATCAAATGAGTAAATTGCCCTGCACATTAGCCTGTAGATGATGGAAATGCACAATGAATACTACATTAGCCTGTCGATATTGTAATCTACAAAAGCAACCTCCAATGCTTCAAATCAATGATGGTTTCTATGGAATTTCTTTCAATAATTGGTGAAAAACAATGGTTTTTCACCATCTCTCCATCTTCACCACAGGCTCCAAGAAACACAGATCAGCATATCTCGTAGCTGCAACTTGCACTATCAGTTTGCCTGGCAGTTAGCTACATGTACTCAGATATTGAATATCAATTTGGTGGAAACTTCCATCAAAAGTGGAGGTGTATTTTCCAAAATCTAAATGACACAAATTTGCCAGTGTCTTCCTAACACAAACTGCTTTCCTTGGATCTAAGCTCCAAGATCATCAGGCAGGTCATCCTTCCAAATCCGTTCTCGACTGTAAACATTGTAACCACCTTGCAGTGATCCCAACTATTATCTAACTCGATTCAGGCAAACTAGAAAGAGCCCGAATCATAATTGAGAATGTACATGAATTGGCATTTTGTAAAAAAAGCATAATCAGCGGAAGAGCATTTTCAACTCCTCAATGCGGGCTGACCGAACCTCCTCATTGTTAAGGGCTCCTGTAACCATGCGCTGCTTGCGTGCTTGAACTTGTTGCATCCTTTCTTCCACTGTTCCCTGAACCTCCCCATTGAAAAAGCCGTTCTTTAAGTGTCATAATGCTGCAACTATTTCAGCATACCGCTGGTGACTGCTTGGATGCAATACATCCACTTTGCACCCATGCATACAGTCTAAATGACACTAATGATTGTCTAATGTCCTCATAATGCCCAAGCAGACTTTCAGTACTGCCAAGTCCTTCAATAATTTTGCAAACAATCATCTACAAATCCCCATAATTATCCAGACATTCACTAAGGTGCTTCCCTAATATGGCAGGCTGGAGTGTGACCAAAACCAAGAAGACATATTCAGCTTTTACATCAGAGTTTCAGGTTGGATATACAGAGGTCTAGCAGGTTAGAAGCATCACATATTTATCATGTCCCACTCTTACAAAGACCCTGATGCTAAAAATGAAAATTCTGTAGAGAGAGGTGAACCTTGACAATGAATCTTTTGATGGAGACAGCCTTTGTTTGACCAATACGGTGAATGCGCATGATAGCCTGTTCTTCCACAGCTGGATTCCACCATGGATCCTTCACACAATGATAATAACACAAGGAACTGTAATAAGTGGGCTAGAGGAACTCATATCAAGATCATGTTCAAGCTTCAACATTAAAGCAGATGGCCTGACAGTGAGTCCCTAACTTGAGCATAAGAATTAGATAACATGGAGGGATGGGTAACAAAACTTTCCAATAAGTCTACAAGTACAAATGCATCTAGATGTGAATATTTGGAAGTTGCTGTCCCTTTGCTTGTGCATGGAAGGATATAAATGCATTCTTACCAAGAGGAAAGCATTTGAGGCAGCTGTGAGGTTAATGCCAACTCCACCAGCCTTCAAAGATATTAGCATGACCTGCATAATCCCAACCCACAATTGCAAGCTTCATAACCACAAGCTTTTTTAAAAATCAGCATCACTGGAGTATCTAGAATGGTGCACTAGTGTCCCACAATAAGGTGACAATGGAAACAGTATTCTAATTTGGGTGCAATCCCACACTGCTTTTTTTGCTATCTATTCAGTTGTCCTAGCTTAACCAGAGGCAATAGAAGCTTACAAGGATGCTTGTGTTGCTGCTGAACTGCTTGAGGACCTTTTCTCTTTGTTGCTGCGAGAGAGTGCCATCAAGACGAACAAATTGGAACTTCTTTCTGCAGATCAACTCCAAGTGACACTCATAAAAGGTAAGAATCTGATCAAACAAATAGCTCATGCAACTATAGTAGAGCAGATATCTCTGGTCAACCTACAGCTCCAATGGTATTTCTGCAATACTGGGTTGTCTACATTTGCATACATATTTCCCAGCAAAACTATGCAATCTCAACTTGCCATCCTCTGCTTTGTTGCAACTGTTTGTGGTGCTTAAATCTTTGAGGCATGAAACCAGCCAAAACCTTTTCAGAGGAATCTCAAGGAGATCCAGGAAAGCAGTCCACTGACTGAAGACAATGCTCTTAGATGATCCAGAGGCTCGCAGTGCCTCCAGGTTCTGCAAAAGTGCAGTCACTTTGGATGATTCTGTCCAGTTCGCCTCAACATCAATTTGGAAGCGGCTCTCTGATGGTGCAGTGATGATATCTTGCCGAGACAAAGATTGCCTGCAAATCAACTCATAACATAAGACTACAAGTATGTGCAATGTCCAAACATTACGTCCAATGTTGTCTATCATAGTCGATGACCAGCAATACGCATGTCTAAGAATCTGTGTGCATTAACTCTTATGATCTTTTACATCCTGTATCCAGAAAGCCCATAAAATACTCCAGAACCACACATACAGAGCCCCTGCCCAACAGTACCTGCAGATTGGGCAGAGTCCACCACCATAACTTTGCCATGAAGCAAATAGACACTCGCGGCACATGCAATGTGCACAAGGTGTGAGAACTGCATCTTCTGCAGCTTCTAAGCATATTGGACACTCTGCTTTGTTGCCTTTCTTCAAATCTTCCACCACCTCTTTGACATATGCTTTGGTTGGTCGGTTGATAGCGCTTCCATCTTTGCCCCCCACCAAAAATCGGTTGGCTAACTTACCAAGGTCTGCATATTCTGCTGTGTCACCACGACTGACGAAGACCTCCATGTTAGTTCAGCAGGATAGCAACTAAAAAAAACTGAACATAGGAATCCTGCTGAAATATATTCAAAGGTTTCCTGTGCCATGCCTCCACCATTGTAATTTTAAGTGCTTCTGGTTGTCAGCAATTTAATCAACATGCATTCCAAAATTACAATAACTACAATAAGAGCCATTTTCTTCCAACTTCAGCTGATAAACAACATGAAATGGCTATTTCAAAACACATTTCTATCATTGAAATCCAGCTAGTATGTGTATTCTAACAATATCTGCATACAACACAACAAGCTCAATGAGACAAGCCTCACTAACTCTGTCAAGGGTGGACCATGTGAGGAAAGGTTGGATAAACCTTAAGACAAGAAATGGGTGGTCACAACATTGTCGAAGCCGCAATAGCAACTCAAGAATGGAGGCATAGTTATGCAGAACCTTTCCTTGCTCCACAAACTTGTCAAACTTCACCTGCACATCCAATCAGCACAACAATGATGGCATCATGTCAAAAACCACATGAGAAAGTCATACAAATCTAGTTCAGACATTTGTTTACATTGCAGCATAAATAAATGCTGCTAGTCTCACTACTAGCAGCATCACTACTAGTCTCAATGGTGGGATCTGCAGTAACCTTGGATTTCTTGTAGAGAGCTTGATAAAAGTCTTGTTCTGCTTCTGTAAGCTCACACTCCACAACTTGCATGTCTGCAGAAGGCAGTACTAAGATAGGCCTGCACAAAAATGATAACTCAGCAAACTGTAGTGTGACAAAGTTGCTGCATGGAATCTTGAGAAACTAAATGTAATCTTCACCCAAGTGTTCTATATTGCTGAGAAGAACATGGGAGCATTGAAGAGTAATGATTGAATGTCTCCACTCATTTCACAGCACCTGCCATCTTTGTCACAGCTCTCCTTGGTACGTCGCAGCATCAGGGGCCTTAAAATGGCCTGTAGCAGTTTCAAGCCCCTCACATCTCCATCCTCAAAAGGTTTCTGTACTAGTTTGTTCCACCTATACATCAGCAGAGTTGGCAAACAAGCCAAATACATGATCATGATTAGTTACTTGATTGGAAAGAACTCATCAATTCCTAAGTCCTAGCAGCAACACTCTACAAGAGCCTACAACCTAAAACTATTTATGACATCATGCAGTAGACACATGAAATGAAAATAAATCTGCTGCAAAAAAAATCAAAGATCTCAAAGTTGAGAGATAGAAACGAGGAAGACTGGAGTCAAATCTTACCATCCATAATTACTCCAGGGTTCAACACGCAGAAAGTGAAGAAGGCTAAATATATCCTCTAGTTTGTTCTGCATCCCTCACAGGCCCAAGTACAGTAGGGTGAGAGAAATTATCACCAAATTCAGCAACCTTCTAACAGCAACATGTATGATGTTGACCAGTTATTGTAACATCCCCACTTACTGCATCAGCTGCTAGCAGTGGGTGGAGGTCAATATCATGCAGCAACCAATGTATTGAGTATCTTCACAATACTGGCAGTAATGACAGGACTCAGACATCATACCAGCTAGCTCAGAAAAAAGAGAAGTAGAACTTCAAGAAAATGGAACACAAAAAGAGAGTGGAAAAGAAAGACTGAAAAGAAAAGGGAAACAGGATGGAGAACCTTAAGAGCATGATATTTTGAGGACAATTGAAGCAATTTATGAGAGGCTACAACACACATAATACAGTGACAGTTTGTTATTGCCTAATATTCTCATGGAGTCTGTTCTAATGTCAGACATAGCAGAAGACAACTCTCCTTCAAGTTGTGTAGAAGAGTTTAAAATGGCCTGTTTACGGGAATGCACCTGTATTGGTGTACCAGTAAGGCACCAGCGGCGATCAGCTGTTAGTTGGAAAACAGCTTGTGAGGCATTGGAGCGGAAAGCCTTGATAGTGTGGGCCTCATCCAATACCACCCTATACCAATGTATAGAATGCAGTGGCCCTTCTTCCAGAAAATTCTGTAACACACATAAATGCAAGCTCAACATGAGAAGAAATTCCCCCATGTATCAAACAGTCATCCTCTGATACACAAAGACTGAAACTGCAAATATATTTGCAGGTGGGCAACTCTGAGACCACATGTAGGAAAGCAAAAGTGAGAAAAATTCTTGCAGCTCCTGCACAAGGAGAATAGAAAGTAGGACAATATGGATGTCATAGATGGCTCACAGGTTGGCTCCATTCAGAAGCTAATACACCATAGGTGGTCAGGACAATATCATGGTCAGTGAGAGCACTGCGTTCTCGAAGGCGATCATGTCCATAGTAAGCATAGACAGACATCAGTCCTCCCACAACATGAGTCTCAAACTCTGTCTGCAGCCCCCAAAAGTGTCTACTGGTTCAAATTAAACCCATCTTGTTTGAAACACCATCCTCTGTTTCCTCCTCATTACAAACAAGCTCCAATGCTCAGCAAAGCTACATGAACAATCATGGTCCACATGAAGCTGCAGGTCTGCATGTGAAAGAAAGACTTTGATGGCTTCTTTGAAATCTCACCTTCCACTGGCCAAGTAGGGTCATTGGACAAACAATGAGAGTGCCACCTCCACGTTGTGCACTGCTTCTTGATCTTTTTGAATCCTTGATCTGATTGGTTGATTGAATACTTGATTCCTCTTGCAAACACAATTGAAGACCACTTGGTGAATTGGGATCTTCTTGAGATGGTTTTGCAACTTTAGGGAGATCCATTCCTCCTCTACCAGGATTTGCTAGGATGAGTGAAATTGTCATCACAGTCTTTCCAAGCCCCATAGCATCTGCAAGAATCTGAAAGAGAAAAGAAACATTTAGGTCACCTGCCTCCACAACCATGCATGCTATCTCTCTCTCAAGTGATGACTCAGAACAGACACAGTTGCCCAAATTCACTTCCAAATCTATCTAGAGAAATTCAAGCACTACTGGCATTTTAAAGAGGCTGAACTGAGCACGAAAATGCTAGGTACCCTCACACACTGCCAATGAAAACTACCTTCTCAAAGCATGCAGGCATAGGAAGTAGGGTGTTGAAGCACTCTCAGTGGCAGATACTAAACAAGGAATTGCCATGTGTACAAACAAGGGTACCCTTACATTGCAGAGTGTCTGATTGTTTGCACAAAGTGCAAGAGTAAGAAATACATACTTATGAGTTTACATAGGAAATGATGAAAGAGATTCTCACCCCTCCTCGTGCTGTCTGTAGAGCACTTGGGAAATCCAGAGTTGCCTCACCAGAAAACACGTTGAGATAAAATGCAAGCTTGGACCTGCAGTCAAATGTAAAAGAATGAAGTCCATTGTAAATTGATGGAGAATATATGCAAGAACAAAAAACATCCTGTACATAACTAGATAAAGCCTTTCCAAGCTCTAATTCCATATGACAAAAAAGGGAGTGATGAATACCCTTCAGCAAGATGATATGCCTCCCAACATGGATGAAGGGTGTCAGCAGAATCTTCCCTTGTGACACCAATTTCCAGTTGTGTCATCCAATGCAGTGCTTGCTTTTGGTATGATCGCAGCTCACATTGCAGGGCGTTTGGTGGTTCCATCTCCTGTGGACAGAGCCGCATTGAGATTCTCACCAACCCACTGCACATCTAACTACTAATACTCCCAAGACATATGCCTTCCACCTTCCTAACCCACTCATACTTTGTAAATGCAAAGTTTGCTGTAGTTTGGTGGCTTACTGGAAGCTGGCAACTCTCAGAGGTTCCAACCAACTTGTTCACATCCTCATCAGACATTGCTGTCCCTTCTTCTTCATTCTCTTCCCCTTGTACTCTTTTTGATGAAAGGTTCAATCTCTTCTCTGCTGGTAGGACAGCACCCAGAGGTTCTGAGCCAGACCCCTATAAACAAAAGCAGGTTCACATGGCTAAGCACTCTTTGTCATGGTAGTCAGAAGAATTGTCAACTATTGCCAAGCAAAAAGAAAATCTACTCAAGTCATATCTTCCAGGTTTGTCCTCCAACTGGGCAACATGAAGGGTAAGGAAAACAGAGAAACCAGTTCCAAGTACCTGCCCAACTTGCAGATCAAGTGATCGCTTACGGGTGTATAAATCTTCAGGGGTGAATGCTGCCTGACATATGAGACAAAAGCTTAGCAAATTTGGTACCGCTAGAAGGATCATGCTCAGGTTTGTAGAGATATATCCAACATAGAAGTCATGCATAATGCAGAATGAGTGGAAGTGTTTAGAAAAAAAAACTTGAAATACAGTCACTTGTACCACAAATGAGATGCTGATCAAGTCAAAGTATCTTGCAAGAACCATGACCAAGAAAAGGAGTGGGCTACCTCTCTATATTTCCTGATCATGACAGTGCAAAAGTCCAGACTAATGTCTAACTTAAGAATTTTGAAACTTCTATCAGAAAACCAGCTGGGCAATTACCTTCTTGAAAGGCTCCCTACGCAGAAGACGAATTATGGCAGGGAGAGGATGGGTGGTGGTGCCCTCTGCTGAAGCTGTTATTGGAGTTTTCAACCCACAATTGAAATTAATGAACAATGATCGGTTCAAATGCACTCTGCAACCAAGAAGAGCATTAGAAAAACTAAGGAAACTCAACCCAGCACTTCTCCTGGCACTGCAATCATTAGAAACATTTTCAGTGAAGCACATTGCAGACAAACACCAGGTCCACACTGAAGGTTGTAGGCAACCTGTGGGCAAAATGCTAAGAGCACAGGTTGCCTACCAATGGTGTACAACAATGCTGTCCAACAGAGAAAGAGTTGCTGGAGCACACTGACACTCACCATCCACTCTCACTTTGCCTGTCTAAATGAGAGGTACTAAAGAACAAGCACAGGTTGCTTACTGAAGGAGTACAACAATGCTGTCCAACAGAGAAAGAGTTGCTGGAGCACACTGACACTTGCCATCCACTCTCACTTTGCCTGTCTGAATGAGAGGTATTAAAGAACGAGCCCAGTCCCCAGGTATCCGACCAACCTGTACACATTTTTTTTGAAGTGAATATTAACTGCATGGAGCTGCCCATTCAGCTACTGGCAACAGATGTAATTCTGAATATATATCAAAGTAAAATAGTCCTCATACAGAAACCAACAATTGACATCAATGTTCCTGAGTTTCAGCAACATGATGGCATGTCATTATGGGAGTAGGAGAGACAACAAACCTCGCCCCATTCTCCACAGGAAAAGCGCACAATCTCAGCAGTGCCCTTGCTTCGACCCCATGGCTTCCTCACCTCAAAAGGCCCCTTGCCTGAGCCCACAGATTGCTTTGGAAAAGAAAACTCTAGTGGATCCCCTGGTTGCAGTTTCGGACCTTTGCATGTTGAGAACGCCACAATCTCAGTCTCTCCAAGCAGTACCCACTCCTTGTCTAACAAGGCCACACTGGCTCTATGAGTAGCTCGCTGATCTAGCTTGCTTGCAGGGAAATTCTCAGGCCACAGAGGACCATTGTCCACAGGGGCAGGCTCTGGAAAGCCAGTGAACAGGGCCTGGGATTCCAACTGTAAAGTTGGTGGCCTAGTCTCTAGTTGGCTACTGGACAAATGTTCACATATCTCCATTGCATTTCTAGTCAGGTTTCTGTTTTCTGGAGACTTGCCTGGAAAGTCTAGGGTATCTTCATCTCTGGGGCAAAGATCAAGGTTACTATTTTCATCAAACAAAGAGCCGGACAGTATGGGATACTGAAACTGATTGGACTGAGGTTGGTGGCTTACATGCAAAACCTCTGTGAGACCTTCCTGGGTCACAGTGTTTGCCATGGTAGGGCTGGATAGTGAATGAATGACCTCAGCTTCTGCATGATACAAGCTAGCCAATACCTTTGCTGGCTGTGGGTGGGATGGGGTCACAATGTTGGGCAAGGTGGGACTAGATTTATTGCCCTCAGTGTGAACCTTTGTGGCAGGGGTACCCTTGGCCTTGATTGAAGGTGCAGCTCGTGCAGTAGACTTGGCTGATTTGGATTGGAAATGTGGTGTGTCAAACAAGATGTTGATGGCTGATGCGACATCATTCCTTGACAAATGAAGAGCCCGAATGAGGTCCATATCTGAAGGCTCCGGACCCAATACTGCCCTCATCTCCTCAATACTTTGCTTACTCACTTGCCGTGCCATCTCCCTCCTACGAGCAAGATTCCCTACACATATTGACCACAACCACATCTACAACTTTCAGCTGAGTTCAAATCCAGCTTCCAAAATAGACACAATCTCAAAGACAAAAAAAAAGAAGAGTGCTGAGCATCCAGTGGCCTTTAGCTTGTCACCATGGCTTGCCACAAATCCTGAATTCTTGCCCAACCACCACAGTGGCTTGGTTCCCATCTTGAAACTTACCTGAGCTAGCACCAAAGGGACTGTCCCAGCTGTGCATGCTGTAAGCTGCCTTTCACTGCAACATTCATGAGTACAACCAATACAAAAGTGAGGAATCAGCAGCCAACATCTTATATTTTTCCATGCACATATGGCATCTGTGTATATAAGGTTCAGAAAATGGTCAAGTTGGTTCCTTCAGCATAATGACAGCTACTAACAGTACAGCTGCATAATATGTGACCAAAAAATTGCACATGCCTAACAATACATGGCCAGTCACTGTACCATGTTCTTAGGCCAGTTTCAAACAAGGGAGAGAGACCAAACAGCGGCTCAACATCAATTTAGAATACTGGAGCCACCCACAGCCATTGAGACAAGTACTGGAGCAGCAAACTCATGCAAAACACTCTGCTCAAACCCTCCCAACCGGGGTCTACATCCTACACATTGTGTTGGATGTGAACACAATTAATTAGAAGGGACTGATGCGTTTAAGTCTGTCCAAGATTCAGAATTGTAATGCAAGAAAGGTCAAAACCATGGCTTTTTCTTCAACAAATGGCCAGAATTTTTCTGAGATTTACAGTCTGACCTCCTTTATATAACTGAAGCAGAGTCTATCACTTAGATTTGCATGTTTTGCTCACGATACTGCTGATTGCCTGCATATTGTCAGTCAAACAAACTTCAGAATGCAAAAAACACAAAAAAAAGGTTCACCAGTATCCTGGAAATTACAAAACCAGCATTGCATACAATTGAGGAAAGGAAGCACAATGATGTCCAACAGCAGAACCGCCTTTCAGAAACTTTAAAAGTCTTTACAAGAATCTTCAGACATGCACCTTATAACTATTTTAGCACCCAGTTGCAGATGTACATAGCTCAAACCCCGTGTCAAGTTTGTGATAATCATGTCCTCTAGAACATCCTGATTTCAAATGAACCAACTGTCTCCAAGTTACAGGTAAAGAACTTTGCGAAAAGCTTCTGCGCTTTCTGTACATAATATACACAGTAGTACAGTATCCACACTCTTGCAATTCTCAAGAGATCTTAAAAGAAGTAACGTGCGCGTCAACTTGAGAGTGCAAGGTAACTCACCAGCAGTGATGATTTTCCCTAATTTTTCTGTCACAGCTGCTCACTAACCCCAGAACATCTCGGATCCGTAAAAGAAATTCCTGAACATCAGTCAGTCAGACATTAAAATGTGATGAAATTAATGACGACTTTAGGATTGAAAAGCATGCATTTTTCCCTTGACAAACTAAGAGGCAACGGATCTTTGAAAATGTTGACAAATCCCACCAGCTGGCTTCCAGTGACAGATACCCCTCATCCTTCCTCACAGGAAAACAAAATCCTACCTACAGAAGAGGTTTTTGCTCGAAACCTCAATTCGAAGACCGCCAAAGCTCTCCACTCAAGTAAAATCAACAGCCACACCTTCAACAGGCAGACGGACAAATTAATCCCTGACAAAAGACACGGCAGGTTGTGAAATTGTACTGCAAAATCAAGAATTTCTGAGCGGGGAAAAAAGGATCGCGGGTGGCAAGCTTTCCCGCGACATTCGTTTTGCCATCCCAGTTCAAGTTTTACGACTCCTCTTGTCTCCTGCGGATTAGGGTTTGGGTTTCGTTCAGGGGCGGGAGGTGGGGTCGGGGGAGAAGGGGCGGGGGATTCACAAGGATATGTATTCGGCCAGGGTATGTTTGGGACAGCAATCATCTGCTTACGTAGTTTGGCACACCAAATACCCGCCGGTTTTCACAATTCCAAGATTCTCACCTTCCTATTCCTCCAACTCGGCATTTTTGCAACTCAAATCTTTTGATTAAAAAATCTGATTGTGTGCATATTCAACTGTTTTAATCTATACTTTTTAGGCATTGAGGAATGGGGAATGGGGGAAACCGCTAATAGAATAACAATGCCTATATAATATAAGCTCATTCTCTATTTATACATGCGCATTCTCTTTTGCTTGCCCAAATCATGATTATTGATGTGTTCTAAGCAAGGATGGTTTTTTTCTCAATTTTTGTGATATAAAATATTTGGAATTTTTTTCTGAGAAATCAGCAAAATTAGTCAGATTCATACTAGAATTTTTTTTAGTATCAATCATTTTCCTTCCTGTTTTGTCTAAAGAAAAATTCAATAGTTCCAAGTCTGCTGATTGTTGTTGAAGACCATTAATACCATGGCAAAAAGCGGCCCAAAGGGTTTTAATTCCATGTGTGGATACATATCACCTAATCTAATTAGACGAGAGTTGTTCCAAATTTAACCCAATAAATCTTCTGACTGAATTTCACAGCTTGAAAATTTGAGCGATATCATGAAATTCAACCCAATAAATCTTCTGACTGAATTTCACAGCTTGAAAATTTGAGCGATATCATGAAAACCGATCGCTAAAATGAAGGAAAAAAAGGTTGAATGGACAGATATTGTACTATTTTTGCATCTTGAAGCTCATGTCACTTGTACCTAGGTGTGAAGAGTTGGGGACCATCACACTACAAGCTTCAAGAAATTTCTGTTCTTGAGTAGATTGAAACAATACCACTTGATGAAGCTTGGAGCACACATTGATCCACATGACAGCCATTTTCAAATGTCCATGCAATCCTGAGAGAGAAAATGGCATACAAACATGTACATAGAGACTGGTGCCTGACTACGATTCTCAGTTATTGTTAAGCAAACAGGTTCTGCTGGGTGAAAAATTCCAGAATCATATCATATCTAATCACCTTCTGTCTATTTCCAAATTCTGCAGACTTACCAATTCTAAACTAGAATGAAAGAGAATTAGGGCATTACACCCAGGTTCAATCTCATGACCATCAAATTAAGAATCCCCACCTGCTACAATTTCATA
>Ga0116230_10003588_pt1 | contig 15181 bp, 7 predicted proteins | sample S1TSphfallax_3_FD_88678 | JGI IMG/M metagenome (GOLD analysis project Ga0116230, IMG submission 88678) | Host-associated microbial communities from peat moss isolated from Minnesota, USA - S1T2_Fd - Sphagnum fallax MG | ecosystem: Host-associated > Plants > Peat moss > Unclassified | place: USA... | reverse complement strand
TCAACCTAAGTGGGTAGGTCAAACAAAGTACCTACTTAGCTAGGTAAATAAGTAGGTTGGGAAGGTATGCACTTTAAAAATGTGCATAATTTGTTGTTTTTTTTGGGGTTGACCTTTTTTATTAATTCATCTCATGTGCACAAATTTTTTAATGTGAAATTGGATGATCACACCCCCTTCTTTATATAATGTTCAAAATAGGAATGAAGAACAAACAATATGGGATAAGTTTTGAAGTTTCAACTTCCTCACAAATTAAGTTGTAATTCGATGCTTCTCCTTCTCCTTCCCTTGCCACCAAACATTGGAACTTTTCAAGGGCCAATAAGCAATGGAACCTTTAAAGGCCACTAAGTAATGGAACCTTCCATTGGCCACCAAACAATGGAACCTTTTAAAGGCCACCAAACATTGAAACCTTTTAAGGGCCACCAAGCAATGGAACTTTTAAAAGCCACCAAACAATGGAACCTTCAAGGGCCACCAAGTAATGGAACCTTCCATTGGCCATTGAGTTGGGATCTTCCTTCACCTCCTTCCTTTTCCTTCTCTTTAAAAGGGCGAATTCAGATCATTAGTGGTTTTTTATTTTCCAGACATAATTTTTGGTTTAAGTCTTGAGAAAAATATTTCTTATAACCATCCTTGGGAGGAGAAAAATGTTTAGTTTTAGTAGATCGTGGAAAGAGGGAGAGTAGATTGGATCTTTGTAGTACTTTTGAAATAATGGAAGTGAGTGGGATAGTGTTGGGAACTTGAAATCCTAGAAAAAGTTTCATAAACCCTTTCAGGTTTAGTAGCACAACTTTTTACTCATTTGAGTGTAGAGCCTAAAATTTGGTAGGCATATGCACCTTGTGCTAGCTTTCTAATTAACTAAGGCAAGTTAGATTTGAACAACATATGTGATAGGACTAATAATATTTTAAGTGACTAGTGGTCTGTAGCCAAGTTGAATTTTTTACCTTTGTAAAACCCTCTCGAGTTTGGTAACATAACTTACTAATTTAGGTTTAAAGCTTAGAATTTGGTAGGCATATGAGCCTTGTAATTAGCTTTTTAATGAGTTAAGGCAAGTCACATTTGAATAATGTATGAGATAAGAATAATATTTTAAATGACTTGTGATGTGTTATTAAGTCGAACATGGTGTTGAATCCTTAAAAGTTGGTTTGAATGAGTGACAATTTAACATATATTTATAAGATTTGGAGTGTTTGAGGTTGAAAAATATATCTATCAATTATAAATCATAAATGATGCATAGGAGGCAAACTAATTGGTTTCAACTATAAATGTAATTTAACATCTACAAATACATTTACATTTTTTCCTTCTCCGATAGCATACGTATTTTCAAGTATAGTCACCTGCTAGAACCGAGAATAGAGGGACAAGAAGCTGCTTTGCACATGTGAGTTAGAAATTTGACGCCACTTTTATTGTGATACAATTTAATCATTTTTTACTATGCAGTTTGATATGTCTATGCATGTATATATTTCATATTGAATCAATGGCTGATTTTTTTGTTGTATACATAATTTGTTACTGCTCTTTTTGTACTTTTATTAATAGCTGTGCATTTTTTTGTTGAATTGTTATTATCTGTTCCTATGATTGTAACTATGATGTGACTTGTAGTTGTTGTTGTGACTATAAATATGATGTAATCTGAGTCTGTTCCTTTGATGTTGGCTCAATATGATCCTCCTCTACTTCTTAAGTTTTGTGTTCCTTAGTTTGTATCTGCTCCCCTATTTTTATGGTTGTAGATGCATACTCTTAGGAACTAACTTCATGTAAAACAAATTTTATTAGCTTTAAAATCTATTATGATGCATATTTCATACCACTAGCCTCGTTTTGGGAACTATCCCTTCCTCCTATGAATTCTACTATTTTTTCTTCTTTTGTTCTTGTCCCTCATGGTCTTGCACCATTACTATCCCTTTTTTTCTTCCTCATCCGAGGTTTCTAGTTCTGGAATGAGGACAAAAGGTTCATACTGAAATGATGGTATGACCTTTTCCATTTAAAATATTTTATGCTTATAAAGCTTTTCATTTCTTTCATGTATTTTATAGACCTTTCTAATATCTTTTTGGATTATATCATGCACTACATCCTAACACATATTCACATTCTTTTCTTCCATTGTAAATGCATTGAATTTTACTTGAAGTAAAACTATGTTGCTTATTGAGTTCATTATTTTCTTTGAAAACATTGTCATAATTGAAGGGCTTGATTCCCTAAGCCTCCTCCATATTTTTCTACAACCTTTCGATAAAAGCCATTGTGAAGATTTTTTGCACACCTTTTCACATGAAGATATGTAATTCACAAAATTCATTTGGGCATGGAACTACCATATAGTTGTATTCTAACAACTTAAGGTGGTTGAATGGAATGTAATGAATCTCATTAAAAAATTTAATGTGTTGTGTGCACGTAGAGGATACTAAGACATTTTGAAAGAATCAAGACTTATCATAATAAGATGTGAATATGCACTGTGTTGATGTTTAGTCAATGTTCATGTTTTGATAATCGACCCCCTTTCGCTCCACTCATCATAACATCTTCATACAATCTTCAAATTTAACATGCATAAGGTTGGAAAGCTAATTTTAAAATCAATAATGATACAAAATCTTATAATCAAAAGTTGTGTTTCAAAATCAAATGTTATTTTTACTAGATTTGAGGACAAATTAATTTCAAACCCCCTATACTCCCAACAAATGTAACTCCCTTACAACAACTCAGATGATTGTGAGGCGACTTCCTATACCTCTATTCCCAGTTTTATGAGGTGATTATACTTGAAAGTACATGTGTTATCGATGAAGAAAATGCAAGTGTATTTCTAGATGTTAAATTGCATTTATAGTTGAAATCAAGTAGCTTGCCTCCTATGCATCAATTACAATCTAAAATTGATAGATACATTCTCCAAGCTTAAACACGCCAAATCCTAAAATTTTATGTTAAATTGTAATTCATTTAAACCAACTTTGAAAGGTTCAACACCATGTTCAATTTGGCTGTGGACCACCAGTCACTTAAAATATTATTCCTACTGCGTACATTATCCAAATCTAGCTTGCTTTAGTTCGTTAGAAAGTTAATTATAAGGCACAATGTCCTACCAAATCCTAAGCTCTATAATTAAACTAATAACAAGTTATATTACCAAACCCGAAAAGGTTTTACAAAGGCAAGAAGTTCAACTTGGCTGTAAACCACCATTCACTTGAAATATTACTCCCAACACATATGTTATTCAAATGTGGCTTGCTTTAGTTCATTAGAAAGCTAATTACAAGGCACACCTTCCTACCCAGTCTTAACCTCTGCAATAAAACCAGTAATAAGTTATGTTACTAAATTCGAGAAGGATTGTAAAGTTTTCCTAGGATTTCAAGCTCCCTACACTATCTCCACCCACTTCCATTCTCTCAAAACTACCTCAAACATCTAATCTATTCTCCTTCTTTCTACCATCTACCAAGATTAAACATTTTTCTCCTACCAAAGAAGGTTGTGGGAACAAGATTTTTCAAGATTCAAATTGAAGATTATGTCCAAAAAAGAAAGCCCTAAATGATCCGAATCCGCCCTTTTAAAGAAAAGGAAAGAGGTGAAGGAATATCCCAACTTGGTGGCCAATGGAAGGAGAAGGAGAAAGAAAAGTTCCCCATGCTTGGTGGCCAATGGAAGGAGAAGGAGAAAAAGAAGCTCCCCATGCTTGGTGGCCAATGGAAGGAGAAGGAGAAAAAGAAGCTTCCCATGCATGGTGGCCAATGGAAGTAGAAGGAGAAAGAGAAGCTCCCCATGCTTGGTGGCCAATGGAAGAAGAAGGAGAAAGAGAAGCTCCCCATGCTTGGTGGCCAATGGAAGAGAAGGAGAAAGAGAAGCTCCCCATGCTTGGTGGCCAATGGAAGGAAAAAGAGAAGTTCATTTTCACTTCTTTTCATTTTCCCCCCAACAAATTTTACTCAAACCTTCATTTTTTCCTTTGATCTTAAACTTTTACTTTACCATGGTTTTAGGTTGTTACTTATGCATTTCCTCCCTTTTCCTTGACCTATAAATTACAATTGCGCATTTTGATGTCACAAGTCCTTTTTCGCATTCATTACCAATTTGATTTTGATTAAAGATCATTTTTCCTTTCCTTGAAATTATGGCATTATGTATGGCCACCTCTTATAGACCTCAAGCTGCACAAATGAATGAAAAATTGGCTATGGAGTCATCTTTAGATATGGCATTGATGAAACATCCTTGTGATGAAAACCCCAACCTGCGAAAGGTACGTGCTCATTTCGAAGTTGATCCCCCTTGAGCTTGTTCTATCGCATTTTTCCAAATTCTCACACCTTAGTGATTTTGTTGCAAATCAACCTCGCTTTTGGTGATGAACCTGAAATCGTCTGTGAAGGTTGTTATGAAACTAAAGACACCTCCATCTTTGCATGGTCTTCAATTCCTAGCATTGAACACTATCATTGGTTACACAATCTAATTTGCTAACTACTTTTTAATAGCAAAGCAAACTACCTAGTTCGCACCATTTGACACATCCTAAATTTCATGCAATTGTGAACTATCATTGTGGCATAACCTATGACTTCACATGTAATTGCAGCTCTTCGTTGAGCTTATCCATAATCTAAATAAATGTTTCATTCATTATGAAACTCATGTTGCCATTGTCACCTTATCCCCATGTTTTTTTAATTATTAAGTTGTTTCGAATTAATCTTACACTTATAAGGCTTGAAAATTATTCTATCTCTATTAGATCTTTCATTGGCACCCCCTCACCTACTCCATGAATGTCAAACCTCCTTACTACTCATTAAATATTATAACCAGACTAATGTTTTGTTACACAACATGAATTTTTGTTTACTTCTATCCCCAACCATCTAGAGATTTTTCACCCTTAATTACACCACTGAGGATTTAAAACTATGGTTCACCAACATTTTGTTGAAGAAAATAACTAACCCAACACTTTATTCACCAATACCGTATTCCCAAAAAGAAAAAAAATCCCCCACACAACCATGCGCATTGATCACCCCCTATTTTAACACGAAGTTGTTAAAAACCCATGAAAACCTTACCACATTCAAATTTCCTTGAAATTGAGACTACTAGACATGACTATGTCGATATGGCTCACAATGATGCTAAATTTTTTAAAGAACGTTCTACACCTCCTAATCTAAAATTTTATGAAGTTTGAAACAAATCCAATGGTGAATATGATAAAAAAAATTATTTTAGTAAAAAGTTCAAAAGCTTGTTCATGGAAATTATTCCATGAATTCTAACTATGACTACTTACTGCACATAACTTTCTTCCATGTTCTTTTGTTTGCACATCATTACTTCCATGAACACACTTTTCCCACATAATAAATTAGTTTTCTTTTCACACATTCATTTTCCTCCTCTACTTAAGTTTTTTTTTTCCTCCAATTTTTTTTTAAAAAACTCCCAAACCAAAAGCTTCCCATGACCTCTTCTAGAGCTTGTTCTCCTTGTCCAATGGAAACTTGTGGAAATCCTTCCCTCCAATGAATGGCCTCCTCATCCCTCATGAACCAATGGGAATCAAGGATGATTCGACCCTCTAATGGAGTTTAGGATGAGAATTCTTGTGCCCTATGAAACACTACGAAGTTTCCATCCTCTAATCAAAATAAGATGATAATCCTTATGACCAATGAAATTTGAGGATTCGTCATTTACCCTACCTTGGATATTTTGATGGGGTCTTTGAACTTGATCATTGCCAATTCCATTCGTTTGATTTCAATATCCTACTTTTTCATTTTTATTTTTTTTAAGTAATTAATTCCTAAAATAATTTATTAGTAGTAATAAATAAACATCCTTGAATTATCATTTGACTAAGTCAACTCAATAACATTAATAACATTTATATGTATTATTTACTTATTTAATAATCCCTAATTATTCTTTACCATGTACTAATTAATTATGTAGTACATAGTAAATTGGAAATAAAAGTTTCATTACAAGAATTTCCATATACTTTCTAAATCCATTGTCAAAATTAAGGCTTCATGAATCCATTAGAACTAAGATGTTAGGGTTTTCATGTAGTTTCATTGTCATCATTGCACATTACACCTACCCTGATTTCCTAAATAAAAGCATCAATTTTTTTAAAATGTAAATACCAAGTTGTTATGGCTACCCTTTTATTTATGCAAATGAAGATTCAATCATGGTAGATGATGATCTTATGCCTTTAAATCCTCCAATTACACCAATAGAAAAATAAGAGCTTGAAAAAACATTGTTTGATTTCAATGTTTCCTAATGGCCATGGAAAAAAAAATTGTCTAAAAGAGTGGTGCACACCTGAGTCGATCATTCAACATGGGATTATCAATTGTTTCCTAACCCATATGCTTTAATAATCTATTTAAATTTTGTTCTTGTTCATGGAATCGAACTAAAAAGGTTTGAAGAATGTTAGTGTGAAAATGATGAAGTTCATTTTCACTATCAAACTTAGATTCTCAACAATGACCATTATTGTTGGATATGAGGTCCAATCAACTCCCTTTTTTAGATGTTTAACACACTTAAATTGGAAAAATAAAGACACAAGGTATGAAAGGAATTATAATGGATATTAACCACTAGCATATCAAAACTTGTTGCTACAAGGTCCTTGCATTCTAATGACTTAAAAGTAGGAATCTCCTTCAGGATAGCACGTACATGTTCTCTACCAAATAAAAGGTAAAAACACTTTGTAGCCAAAACCATCATGAAATCATACTATGGATGTTTTTCCTTTATATTTTTCAATCATGTCCTTTTGCATTCCATCAAACACTCAAACTTAATTGAAAATAAGTTCAACATGTTGCTTAAGAGGGAAAAACAAAAAGTTGAATAAAGCAAATGTTATTATAAAGAGTTGTCCCTATATTTCATTGACAAAGGCACTACAATGGTCTAGGGCACCTAAAACCAATGTTCTTAACTTTGAAAAACCCAAAATTCAAATAATCGCCATGGATAATAAAATAAACTTCGAGATTATGGTCAATGGCCAAATATACCCAAATAGTGATTGCATGGGATGTGGTAGTACAACAATTTAACAAAGTAATAAGGGATTTAAAAATATTGTTGTCTTTCATCTAATAGAACCTATGTAGAAAACCTTGTGTTTTCATAAGATCCATAAATTACATGGCAACTATCTTCAATTGCAAGCTACTTTGAATCTTTTTTTACAACTTTAAAGTATCTTCCTCTTACAAAATTACACCAAATTGTCATTTTTTCAATTCCATGTCAAATTGAATCACTCATTGGTGCACTCTAAAAAGTTCTAATACATCATTGATTATCTCATTTGAAAATACTATGATAACACTAGAAGACTTGCATATAAGTGCAATAATACTTGGCCTTCTAAATAATAAACAAGAAGACCTGCATTTGGTGCTATAATTTATGAAAGCCCTCAAAAGTGACAATCCACCAATAACATTACTTCACCAGACCCTTTAAAGAAAGTGTCCTTGGATAAGTGTAAAATACTTAATATTGTCTTACGTTTTCATCAAAATTTGAGAAGAGAACAATCTAATGTTTTGTTCATTCATTAACTGAATGGTTTGCTTCAAATAGCTTTTATGTGAAAACAATTTCCATGCCTCGTGGTTTGCAAAATAAATTGCAAATTAAAACACATTCTCTTAATCCAATGCTTAAGAGTTAAAACAAAATATGCATGGGCATTCACAAAAGGTAGGTACAACATACTTAAAATCCTTGTAGTCTTCGTTGTAGCACCAACATACAATCTTAATAGGTATCCACTCAAATTGCATATCAAAAGTCACAAAATTGTCAATGCATTTGGTGTTGTATGTTTTTACACTTTTGTCAACTTTTGCAAGGTATTTTTTCTTACAAAAACTTGCAAATCAAAAAACACTACTTTGAATAAATTTTGAAATTATTGTAGTCATGTGAAGAGACCTTAAAACCAAAAGATCAAATCAAGCCAAGAACAAACAAAGATCATGCACCCAATATAACCAAATAAAGAAAACACATTATTGATCCAATGTTTCATTTGGAAAAGTTGTTTAGTCTTGAAATGCAACATCCCCCCTCAAATCACCAAGTGACAAACTGTAAGGGGTATTTGGAAGATGCAAATAAAAAGGTTAGACGTTGAAAATTATGACCTTTTTGTCATGAAGACAATCAACAACTTTCTTAAGATGTGAATGGGTACCCACTTAAGGTTCACTTTTACAATATCACACACAACCTTCACAATTGTCAAGCGCATTTTGTCATCAAAGTCTAGTAGCTAGTCTTCATGAGAGGCTACCCAACAAATTCCAACAAACTAATAGTTATGACAAATAACAGTCATGGCTATTGGTGGTCAAACTAAATTGATTTATATTTTGCAAAATGCACAAGCTATTGCTAGAGGATGTGTTCTAGACCTAACAATGCACTTCTACTCCTTATAAATAAACCCAAGAAGAATGGGAGCTTGTATGATAAGTAAACACACATAGAATTTATGATGCCTGCAAACACATTTTGGCACATTTTATAACAACAATGTGAGCCTCCATAGCTTTGTTGACTAAGTAATGTAAACAAACTACCCAAGAACTAAACAACCTTCAATTGCACATCTACCTAATATGTGTGCAAAACCATACCAAAACTAGAGCCCAAAACATTTTCAAAATAGGTGGAGTACATGTATACTCCAAAAACCCTAACTACCATACACACAACAACTACACATGTGACATCCACAACACAAAGACAATGATTACTGAAAGTGCTTATGTGAGGTTGGGAATGATTGCTAGAAAAAAAAAACCAAAAACACACCAATAGATTTCATAGATAAGCTCATGGCAATCACATTGAAGGCCATTTTTTAAGCTTCCCCCCTCCAACATCATTGATGTCAAAAATCCATTCACATAAGGCTCCAACTTGTCTACACATTTATCTACAATAGACACAACTAACTTGTGAGCTATTATTAATGCCTCCTACAATATTGCCTAGCTCTTGTAAAAAAAAAAGGAAAGGAATTCAAGTACATTTTAAGCAACATTTCAAATGACACACAAAGCCAACCAATATATATTTTTTATACATTGGGGACAACCCCACAACCCCAAAAGAAATCCTAACCTTGTCAGTTGAAACAAACAACAGAGAAGGCATCAAAAAGGTTTTAACATCAACTTGTTATCACATAAAACACTTCAACACATCTATACACGATAAAAAATTACTTGAAGAGTACATGTAAATACTAGGCTCAAAAGAGGATCAACCTATCATAACTATGAGAAAACAAATATAACTAATCGGTATGTTCCAAACAAACTAAAACAAAGGGATTAAAAAGGGTGTGGTTTGATACTTTATGATTAACATTCACAAATGTTATCACCATCACCTTCATCATGAATGGTGAAGACTAGCTACCATTAATCCACAGTGATTTCATTAGCCCCCAATGTTGGGTGTAGACAAGTATGTGACGATATGCTTAAAACTTCAAGGAAACAATTATATAAAAGTTCTACATCTTTAGTCTCTTTTCCATTTTTGGAAGCAATGGAAAGATTTAGTCCTAATGTATTATAACACTCAAGAGGCATGATTAAAAGCCAATCATGGATATTTAGACATGAGAAAGGAAATGAATCCTCACAAACAACAAATGAAATGCACTTACTTTCTTAAACATGTTAGATATGTATATGCAATATCTCAAATGTAGGGTAATGCAATTGTAACCCTTATCTGATAAAGGTATTATGGACTTTTCTAGACTTGAGATTTAAGTCAAAATTAATGGATTTAATAGATGAGTTTGATTATAAGATTATATATATTCATATCCAACAATATATTAGTCAATAGAGAAAAGAAGAGACCCTAACACACAAAAAAACACCAAAAAACATGATGAGCAATTTGAACATATGGATAGTTACACACTTGTTTTGTGACCTTTGATAACATATAGCAAGTGAAGAAAAATAGATGTAAATGAAAAAATAAAATGTGGAAAATCATGTGCCTAGCCTAGTTTTAGATGATTGTGCTTAGAATGTTTGACATTGAACGTGCACACTGGCCAATCTTTCTAACTGTGATATTGGTACATTTGTAGGCAAGGCGTAATAACTACATGTATTACAAGGTTGGCACTGTACCTTTTTCAGAAGGTTCTTGAAAATAACCTCCAAAATCACTAATGGAATTTGTTCCCTCTCTTCCAAGACCAAGGTTAGATGCTCTTCATTACCAAGAATACATTTTGAGGATGTTCGTCACTACAAGGCCATAATCAACATTTCACTTTGATGTACAAATGAAATCACAATATGCAATCATTATTAACATAGTAAAAAACCCATAATAGTCACACATTACAAATGATAGAAGGAAGCTACACCTACTTACAATTGTGCATGGTTTATTGGGTTAGAAGAACAAATATCTAACATTGTCAAGAAAAGTCCATTAATATCTCCAAAATTAGTTCATTGCATTCAAGGTCCATCATGACAACATAAGAACATACCTTAACAACTATCTCCACAATATTCACCCTTCTTGCAAACGAAGGATTATTGATATCGTGCATGCCTTGGAACATATTCACAAACAAATGTCAAATCTCTTATGACTAAAAGACAATCTTCAAGAATCGAAGATAGGTGTGATCCATGACATAAGAAGAGAAGGCCAAAGAAAGAAACTTCACTTCAAAGTAGGAACATTTAATCTCCCCCAATATCTTCAGAGAATCTAAGGACATAAGCAAATAATATTAGATATCTAAAATAAAATCATTTATCAATACCTTGTACATAATATTAGTATTGGATAATGTTTTGAAATTTTCATATCAACCTAGTATTGATATTGAATCTATTTGTTTCAAAACTTTCACATTAGCTTGGTCTTGATATTAGGGTCCAAGGTTGGCTTTGGTTCTCATATGAGGTAGGTATATATACAAGTGATGGGTGGGTACGTGGTTTGGCAGGTTAGAAATATTGGTAAATATGTTTACAATTAATAAAAATCGAATTGGAATCACTAGTAGGAAACCCCCCTTTTTTAACCAAAAGTTTTAGCTACATGACATTTGTAACTATGTTTCAACTGGATTTTTAAAATTTAAAAATAGAATAATGGAAATTATCAATTAAGTCGATTCATTTACTATATTGCTATATACTTTAAAGCATTTTTCAATTGTGTGGTCATTTGCTGAATATTCCCAACATCAATAACGTCTCCAAGTTGAACTTCCATTTATGTTCGTAAACAATGTGAAACATGTTTCAACTAAGGGGTCATTTTTGAAATATTCTTAACATCTAAGGTTCTTTAGTTGGCACACAATCAAGACATTGACTAGTGTTCAACTATTTTGGATGATAAAATGTATTAAAGGATGGATGAAATATAGTCTTGTTTGCAACTATCTCTTTCAATTAGGTTAAACAACTAATGGGCAACTTTAATTTTATACATATAATATTGAAATATTTACTTAAAATCATGATAACATTAAATTACATGGAAAATTTATTTGTGTAAATGAAATTTATTTTGTGTGCATATATCTATTAAACTTTAATTTTAAATTTTAAATTTTAAATGTTTTTAAAATATTTTAGTTTTAATGTTTATGGTCAATACACGTGTAATTTATTATTTATATGTAAATCATTACAACATATCAAGCAATGATGCATAATTAATAATATTGTGCAACTACAATGTTTATTCATTTTTATACACGTGATATCTTAATATTTGTTTAAAATTATGATAAAAATTCATTAAACACTAATGTACCCTATGTCATTGGCCCAAGTTTGAATGCATTGAATTGAATTTTCCTTCCAAACCCTTTTTTGCAATTTGTTTGAATTTCGAACAACAATACGTACCCATAAAAAATTCAATAATATTGTTCACAATTTTGGCCTCAAAATTACAAAATCAACTTTATTAAATCAAACTTGGTGAGGGTTTTCCAACAATATCAAGAATGCCCCCAAGTTCCAATATAGTTTTCAATCAAAAAATTCAATGAAAAATTGGTTCAATAATCAATGGATTCCACATTATAGCTCCAAACATCCTAAACCAAGTCATTGCACCCCTATTCATTGAGAAGTATTTGATGACAAGTTCCATAGCATAACCTAAGACATTGGTGGTTTGGGAGATATCATTACAAAACAAAACAAACTACCTTGCTTCACGGATAAATAAAGTAACATGTGTTGTTGGCCCCAAATGTGAACACACTCAACTCATTTTCCCTTCTAAACCCAATTTGTTGTAATTTGTTTCAATTTTCAACAACAAAATTCATTCAAAATTCAATATCTTCCACACTTTAAATATAAAAATAATGAAATAAATTTCATTAAATCTAACTTAGCAATTATTTTCCAACAACACCTTGAGTAAAATTTATATTTATGATTTTATCAATGTTTATGAAGAAAGTGGTTCAATAATCAATAACCTTTGCATTGTAGCTCCAAAACATTTCAACCCAAGTTAGTGCACCCTTATTCATTGTTAGGTTTTCAAAGATATCAATAACATTATATGAAGTAATTTGGTTTAGGAAATTTCAACATGATAGAATAAATAAAATAAAATAATCTACCTTCATTAATAGATTAAATTATGTGTGAATTATCTTTGTATAAAATGAATGGTTATGTATGATGCAAAAATATTTGTGCACACAAATAATAAATTTTGATTGAAGAAAATTTAAGGAAATTTTGAAATATAAATTTGTCATAATGTGCATGTTCAATACACCTAATTATTATTTATATGTAAATTGGATTTTAGTTTACAATATCAAATAATGATACATCATTAATATTTTTTGTGGAATTTTAATGTTTATTGATCTTTATAGACATGATATTTCAATATTTTCTTTCAATTGCAATAACTATTCATTAAACACTAAATTACATGTAATTTCTATTTGTGGAAATGGATGGTTATGTATGATGCAAATTTTTTGTGTGCATATAAATATTAAATTTTAATTTCAAAATAAAATTTAAGGAAATTTTGAAATAATGTAAGTTCAATATATGTAATTTATTATTTTTTTGTAAATCAAATGTTAATTTACAACAAATCAAGTAATGATACATAATTCATAAATTTTCGGAGCTTTAATGTTTATTCATTTTTATATGTATGATGTCTTAAAATATTTTTAAAATTGCATTAATTATTTTTAAATTATTAATAGTACATGTAAATGTTTTTTTCTTTCAATGAATGATTACATGTATGATGATTTTTTTTGTGCATATAAATATTACATTTTAATTCGAAAATAAAATTTAAAAATATATAAGTCAACTTAATAATGTGTATGTTCAATACATGCATAATTTATAATTTCTATGTAAATTCAATTTAAGTTTACAACATATCAAGTAAGGATATTTAGGTTTTTTTAAAAAAATATGTTCAATACACATGTAATTTATTATTTCCATGTAGATTCAATTTTAATTTACAACATATCATGTAATGATACATAATTAATATTTTTTAGAATTCTTATTTTTATTCTAATTTGCTAATAGTTCCAACAAGTTAGATAAAAATACAAATAACAAAAGTTAAATAACTAGCCTAACCTAAAAACTAGCTACAACATTATTAATGTTATTGTTGTAATTGTAGTCAATTATTAATTATCACAACTTTATAATGATTATTTTAATTTTAAAAATCATATAAATCAATTATTGAATATTTATATTTGAGTTAATTCTTCGTTCTATGAAATGTTAAGAAGTTACAATGAATTTCGAATTTTTTGAAAAATCAATGATTATTAATCATCTTATAAATAAATACATTTAATTGCTGATTTTTCCAAAAAAACTAATCACCGTATTATTTAATAAATGATGATAATATGTTTTAATTGTTTAATTATACAACTACATAGTTAAAAATAGTTGATGAATAATTACTATAAATAATTAAGGTAAGTAGTTAGACCTAGGCTACGTAGATTATTGGTCTAGGTCTAAACCTAATTAAGCTTAGACTAGCTTGTACAACAAGATTACAATTATTTGAGTTGTAATTAAGTTGCAACTGCGTTACAACTAAGGTAGATAGCAAATGGTATTCTATCATCAAACACTTTCAAGTTTTCCCTCATTTCAACACCAAATTGAACATTTTTTATGTCATTGGAAGTGCAAAACATAAAGCTACAAATGTTCTTTCAACCTCAAAAGCAAAGGAACAAAGCAAAGAACACAAGAAGAAAAAGAGTGATATTTTGTCTCAAATTTTGTTTCTAGACCCCCTTTACTTCTAGCATCTATATCTTGTTCATTTCTCATTCATTTTGAATGATTTCAAAGGCTACAAATGTGAAATCTCAAAATTTATAAAAATTATTTAAAATAAAAAGTAAAAAAAAGAAAAAGTTGAAGAGCTGCAGCTTTAAAATCATACTAAACACTTGTGAAAAAATCCAAAGGACAACCCCCTTCACTAATAGGGCATATTTTTGTTCATTTTCCATTAGATTGTAGCGTTTTTTACAGATTTGGACACGTTAGGTGGAGGACTACAAAATTGTTCGAAGTTTCAAAAGGAATAGACCATGGACAAGAGAGTTACAATGATCCAATATCATTAAGTGTTTGGTGATAGGTGTGTTTTCCTTAGGTTACAACTAAAACTTTTGTCTCGTATTGTTTAGTTTCCATTCCATGAATCCAAACTATATAAAGGAGTGCAAGATTATTGGAAAACAAAATAAACATGAAAATCTAGTAGCCATTTGGGATGAACCAATAAAAAAGGTTCAACCTTAAAGGCTAAACCAAATGAAATAGAACTTCATTTATTAATTGCCATGTGGTTTAGGTCTAGGCCTAACATAGTGTTAGAAATATTATTCGATTATAATCCCCAAGGTTGGTGAATGTGATTTACATTCATCAAAAGGATGAATAATATTCTCATCCTTGTAGTAGTTAGGTTAGGTTGAATAGTTTAGGGTTTA
>Ga0116230_10003586_pt1 | contig 15186 bp, 14 predicted proteins | sample S1TSphfallax_3_FD_88678 | JGI IMG/M metagenome (GOLD analysis project Ga0116230, IMG submission 88678) | Host-associated microbial communities from peat moss isolated from Minnesota, USA - S1T2_Fd - Sphagnum fallax MG | ecosystem: Host-associated > Plants > Peat moss > Unclassified | place... | reverse complement strand
CTCACCGAGATGATTCACAACATGCTGGGGCACCGCCAAGGCGTGAGCATCTTCTGCGGCATCGGCGAACGCTGCCGTGAAGGCGAGGAGTTGTACCAGGACATGAAGGCCGCCGGCGTGCTCAAGGACATGGTGATGGTCTATGGCCAGATGAACGAGCCGCCGGGAAACCGCTTTCGCGTCGGGCAAATGGCGCTCACCATGGCGGAGTACTTTCGCGACGATGAGCATCGGGACGTTCTACTGCTCATCGATAACATTTTTCGCTTCATCCAGGCCGGCATGGAAGTGTCGGGCCTCATGGGACAGATGCCGTCGCAGCTGGGATATCAACCGACGATGAGCACGGAGCTGTCCGGATTGGAAGAGCGCATCGCGAACACTCGCGCCGGCGCGATCACCTCCATCCAGGCTGTGTACGTGCCCGCGGACGATCTCACCGATCCGGCCGCCGTGCATGTATTTTCGCATTTGTCCGCGTCCCTGGTGCTGTCTCGCAAGCGGGCCAGCGAGGGACTTTATCCCGCGGTCGACCTGCTGCAATCCAATTCGAAGATGGCGACACCGGGGATCGTTGGCGATCGCCATTACAGCATCGCGCAACAGATCCGCCGCACGCTGTCGCGATACGCCGGGCTCAAGGACGTCATCGCGATGCTCGGACTCGAGCAGCTTTCATCGGAGGACCGCAAGACAGTTGCGCGGGCGCGACGCCTGGAGCGGTTCTTGACGCAACCGTTCTTCGCGACGGAGCAGTTCACCGGGATCCCTGGCAAGGTCGTCAGCCTGCAAGACTCGCTCGAAGGCTGCGAGCGCATCTTGGCTGACGAATTCAAGGACACGCCGGAGAGCGCGCTCTACATGATCGGCGCCATCAGCGAGGTGCGCAAAAGTGATCATGCATCTTAAGATTCTCATGCCTTCCCGGGTGTTTGCGGACCTCACGGAGGTGTCCAGCATCGTTGCCGAGTCGGACAACGGATGCTTTGGACTGCTGCCCCAGCGGCTTGACTGCGTAGCGGCGCTCGTGCCGGGAATACTCACCTACCGGGAACCGACGGGTGACCGGTATCTCGCCGTGGATACGGGGGTGCTCGTCAAAACCGGGCCCAACGTGCTCGTGTCGGTACGTCACGCCATCGCCGGATCGGACATCGCCGCTTTGCACGACAACGTCAAGCGCGATTTTCTGGCATTGGACAACGAAGAGCGGGTCGTTCGCACGGCGGTCTCCAGCATGGTCAGCAGCTTCATCGCCAGATTCGAGCGCGTGCGGCATGCGTGAGGATGAAAGTGTCTTCAGCCGGCAGGTCGCGGCCAAAGCGGCACGAAAACTCGAGGCTGAGCGCTTGGGTGAGCCGCAGGTGTGGTCCGGCCTCGGCATGTTCGGCATGGTCGGATGGTCGATTGCCCTACCGACGGTACTCGGTGCGCTGCTCGGCGCCTGGTTGGACCATCATCATGCCAGGGGATATTCATGGACCCTGATGCTGCTGGTTGCCGGCTTGATGGTCGGTTGCGCCACGGCGTGGCATTGGGTGTCCAACCAAAGTTCGGCGGTTGCGCCGCCGCCGCCGGATCCCGATGCATGATTTCGCGCTACTCGCGCTACTCGCGCTCGCAGCGGCCGGCGGCGCCGCTCTGGGAATGATGTTCTATGGGGGGCTCTACTGGACGATCCGCCTGGGCATCGAGTCAAAGGCGCCGGCCCTCTGGTTCTCGGGCAGTCTTTTACTACGTACGGCCCTGGTGCTCATTGGTTTCTACGTGATCTCCGGCGGTGGCTGGCGGCGCCTCCTCGCCTGTTTGCCGGGGTTTCTGTTCGCCCGCGTGCTCGTGACGTGGTGGGGCTACCGCTCGGCGGTAGTCAGCAAATCGTTGAAGGCAGCGGCGGCGCCGTGAATATCACTCCTGACCAGCACGTGTTCTGGCGCCACGGGTGGTTTAACGTCAACGAGACCATCGTCGTCACGTGGCTCATGATGCTGAGCATGGCGGTCGGCGCCAAGCTCATGACCCGTCGCTTGAGGACTGAAGGATCCGTATCCCGCTGGCAGGCGACGCTCGAGATCATCGTGACCATGATCATCAGTCAGCTCGAGGCTGTCGGCCTCAATCATGCGCGCAAATACCTGCCGTTCCTGGGCACGCTGTTCTCGTTCGTGGCAATCTCCTGCCTGGGCACCGCGATCCCGGGCTTCCATCCGCCGACGAGTTCGTTGTCGACCACCGCGGCGCTCGCCGGCTGCGTGTTTGTAGCGGTACCTCTGTTCGGCATCACGGATCAGGGCGTGTGGGGCTATCTCAAGACCTACACGCAACCGACCATCATCATGCTGCCGTTCAACATCATTGGCGAATTCTCGCGCACGCTGGCGCTGGCGATGCGTCTGTTCGGCAACATGATGAGCGGCACGCTGATCGTCGCCATTTTGATCACGATCACTCCCTTGCTCTTTCCGGTCGTCATGACCGTGCTCGGTCTGCTCACGGGAATGGTCCAGGCCTACATCTTCTTCATCCTGGCCGCGGTTTATATCGCGGCCGCCACCCGTCCCCCCACCCGAGACACACTTCATGGATAGCAGCACCTGGATCGCCGTCGCGTCCATCTTCACCGCCGGCATCACGATAGGCATCGGCTCCGTCGGCACGGGGTTGGGCCAGGGAAGGGCCGTCGCGCTGGCGCTCTCTTCGCTGGCGCAGCAGCCCGACGCCTCGTCCACCATCACGCGTACCCTGTTCGTCGGACTGGCGATGATCGAGTCGCTCGCCATCTACTGCTTCGTCGTCTCGATGATCCTCATCTTTGCGAATCCTTTTTGGACCCATGTCATCGCGCAAGCGGCGGGGAAATGAGCCATGCTGATCGACTGGTTCACGGTGGTGGCGCAAGCGGTGAACTTCCTCGTGCTCGTGTGGCTGCTCCAGCACTTCCTCTACAAGCCCATCCTGACGGCCATTGACGCGCGGGAGAAAAAGATCGCGGCGGCGCTGACCACTGCCGCCGCGCGGCAAACCGAGGTGCAGAAAGCACGCGACGAACTGACCGGCAAGCTCAAGTCGTTCGACGATGAACGCGCTGCGCACCTGGCGCAGGCGAAGCTCGAGGTGCAGCAGGAGCGCGGGCGGCTTCTCGATGCCGCGCGCCGGGAGGCGGCGGACCTGATCGCAGAACAACGCGGGACGCTTCGAGCCGATGCCACGTCGATCGGTGAGCAGATGGCGCGGCTGGCGACCGCTGAAGTGTTCTCGATTGCCGGCAAGGCGTTCAACGAACTCGCCTCGGCCGACATCGAAGAGCGACTCGGTAGTGTCCTCACGCAGCGGTTACGGCAGCTCAGTCGCGAAGCCAAAGCCGCTTTCCACGCCGCGCTCGAGCAATCGGCAATGAGCGCGGTGGTGCGCAGTCGCGTCGCCATGCGGGACGCCGAGAAGGCTACTTTGAGCAACGCCGTCAATGAAACTTTCTCCGCGGATGTGCATCTGGAATTCAAGACCGTGCCCGCGGGCGATTACGGCATCGATCTGTCGGCCGGCGGTCAGCGTCTCGCGTGGGGCATCGCGGAGTACATCAGGGAATTGCAGGACAAGGCGCAGTCACTCATGATGCAGTCGCCCGCGCTCGCGAAGCCCGCGAACCCCGCGGCTGTCGCCACGGTGGCTGCGCCCGCCGTCCAGGCGCGGGCGTTGTAAGCCATGGCAGCCGCGCCTCAGAGTCAATCGTTCGAGCGTGCCTTCCAAGTGATTAAGGAGGCGCGCGAGACCTTCGTTCCGGAGCTCATGCCACGCGAGGTCGGGATCGTCATCCAGGTGTCGACCGGAATCGCCGTGGTGTCCGGTCTGCCGGGCGTCGGCTCGGAAGAGCTGATCCAGTTCCCAAACGGGGTGTTGGGCATCGCCTTCGACGTCGACCATGATACGTTGGGCGTCGTTCTCTTAGGAGACTATCAGTCGCTCGAGGCCGGAACCGAGGTCATGCGCACTGGACGGGTCATGGACGTGGCGGTGGGCACTGGACTGCTGGGCCGGGTCGTCGATGCGCTCGGCAGACCGCTGGATGGCAAGGGCGACGTGGCCAGCACCCTGCGTCGCCCGGTGGAGCGTCCCGCACCATCCATCATGGATCGTGCCGCGGTGAACGTTCCCCTGCAGACAGGGGTCAAAGTCGTGGATGCGATGATCCCGATCGGTCGTGGTCAACGCGAACTGATTTTGGGCGATCGCCAGACAGGTAAAACGGCACTCGCTCTCGATACGATCCTAAACCAGAGCAGTCAAAATGTGTTGTGCGTGTATTGCGCGATAGGGCAGCGCGCCTCCGCCGTCGCCAAGGTGATTGCCCAGCTCGAGGCCAACGCGGCGATGCAACATTGCGTGGTGGTGGTGGCGGCGGGCAACGAGGCGCCGGGACTCGCCTACATTGCGCCGTACGCGGCGACCAGCATCGCCGAGTTCTTCATGGAGGCGGGTCGCGACGTCTTGATCGTGTATGACGATCTCACGCACCATGCGCGCAGCTATCGGGAACTCTCGCTGCTGTTGCGGCGGCCGCCTGGACGAGAGGCATTTCCCGGTGACATCTTCTACATCCACTCGAGGCTGCTCGAGCGCTCGACGCACCTCTGCGCGGAGCGCGGTGGCGGGTCGCTGACGGCCCTGCCGGTCATCGAAACGGAGGCTGAGGACATCTCAGCCTATATCCCGACGAATCTGATCTCGATCACGGATGGGCAGATCTATCTGTCGCCGACGCTGTTCGAGCTCGGCGTGTTGCCCGCGGTGGACGTGGCGCAATCGGTGTCGCGCGTCGGTGGCGCCGCACAGCGCGCCGCCTATCGCGCGGTAACCGGCGATCTTAAGCTCAGCTACTCCCAGTTCGAGGAGATGGAATCGTTCGCGCGTTTCGGCACCCGGCTCGACGAGTCGACGCGCAAGACCATCGAGCACGGTCACCGCATACGGGAGTGTCTCAAGCAGGCAGAATCTCATCCGGTCCCGTTGACCGATCAGATCGTGATTTTGTTCGCGCTGGCGGCGGGACTATTTGCGGCGATCCCACTCGAGGCAATGGCCGCGGCGGAGACTGCGATACGCACGGCAACGGCGCACCTCGCGGCGGACATCGTCGAACGATTCACGTCCGCCGACCATTTGAGTCCCGAAGATCGAGCCGCCCTGTTGGCGCTCGCCACCCAGGCCTTGGCTCCCTTCCAAGCGGCGCCAGTGCCCGCGTTGGCGCCGAAGACCGGCGTGCCCGCTGCGGCGGCGTCGCCGGGCACAGCGACAGCCGCGTGAGCGGCGCCACCGAAGCCTTGGGTCGGCAGATGGCGGCGACCCAGGAGCTTTCAGGCGTGGTGCGTTCGATGAAGGCCCTGGCGGCGTCGAGCATTACCCAGTACGAACGGTCGGTCGAGGCGCTGAACGATTACTACCGGACCGTCGAACTCGCGCTGTCGGTTTGCTTGCGCCAGCGCGCAACGGCAGGGCCGGCCGCTGCGACGGCGGCGCCCACGACCCGGGCGGCCATCCTATTTGGGTCGGATCAAGGATTGGTGGGTCGGTTCAATGAGGTGCTCATGGACTACAGCGCACAGACCCTGGCCTCGCTGCCCGGCAAGACGCTGAAGATCTGGACGGTGGGTGAACGCATGCGTGCCCTGGTGACGGACGCGGGGCTTCCCGAACCCATCAATTTCGCGGTCCCGATCACGATCGACGGCATCACGCCGCTCGTGGGTATGGTCCTGATCGCCATCGAAGCGCAACTGAAGCAAGACAGGAACGGCGAAATTTACCTGTTTCACAATGCGCCGCTGGCCGGCTCGATTTATCAGCCGGTGGGAAAACGCCTGCTGCCGTTGGATGAGTCCTGGCAGCGCGACCTCGCCCGACTTCCCTGGCCCGGCAAAGACTTGCCGGGCAAAGCCTTGCCGGAAGTCATCGGACCCACCGCCGCCGCGCTCGCCGCGATCATCCGCGGCTATCTCTTCGTGCTGATATTCCAAGCCTGCGCACAATCGCTCGCCAGCGAGAATGCGAGCCGGCTGGCGGCGATGCAGCGTGCGGAGCAGAACATCGCGGATCTGCTGGACGATCTGACCCGCAACTATCATCGGCTGCGGCAGGAATCGATCGACGAGGAACTGCGCGAAGTGATCTCCGGTTACGAGGCGTTGTCCCCCGGCGGCGAATGACCGATCCAGATCACCGCGCTGATCGCTGTTCCTAAAGTTTTCGTTCTCCGTGCCGCTACGCAGCAATAGGAGAGTGGAGAGTCTGTGCGTTATATCGGCGCTGATTCTCCAAAGTGAAACCGCAGGACGCTCAAATGACATTCGCCAAGAAGCTCGCAATACTACCGTTGGTATCTCTAGTGGGAATCGTGATGATCGCCACGGTGCTGCTGCGTGATATCGGATCCGTCTATCGTTCCGCGAGCGTTGCCAGCGATAATACGGTGCCCAGCCTGCTGGCCCTGCAGAGAATGGATTCGAACTTCATCGGCGAGCGCTTGAACGTGTGGCAGCACGTCGCTACCGCTGACCCGGCGGGGATGGCCGCGGCAGCGAAGCAGATGGCCGCCCGGCGACGGGCGGTCGACGAGGCACTCGAGGAGTACGAGCCGCTTGCCGTGGATGCCAAAGACAAGATGATGCTTGCTGACGATCGCCGCGTGGTCGCCGATTACGATTCGATCAAAGAGCAAGTCATCGCCTTGTCGCTGGCGGGGCGCAAAGCGGAAGCCGTCAATGTTCTGATGGGGGCGAAGGCGCAGCTCGCCAAATCCGCAGAAGCCCTAGAAGAGCACCTTAAGTACGACCAGGCCCTGGCGGTCAGCGGCCGCGAAGCGGCCGAAAATACGCGGCACTCGGCGATGACAGCGGGGGTGTTGCTCACGCTGCTAACCGTCGGTCTGCTGGCGGCGCTTGCGTGGGCTATCGTACGCCAACTCACCCGTCAACTTGGCGGAGAGCCGTCCGATGTGGCCAATGTCGCGGGCCGGGTTGCGCAGGGCGATTTTTCCAGCCGGATCGAATTGCGCGCCGGAGATACCACGAGCCTGTTCGCCGCGGTTGGACGCATGCAGGCCGACCTTGCAGCCAAGCTCGAGGCCGATCAAGCGCGCGCCGCCGCCGAAAGGGTCCGAATCGAGACGGAGCTTGCGGCTGGAGTCGACAATGCGCGCATCCGCACTGCATTGGACCGGGTGTCGGCCGGCGTAACACTGGTGGATGGCAACGGCACGATCATTTATTTGAACGACTCGGCGGCTGCGATATTCCGCGCGCACGCGACGCAGATTCGACAGCTTGTTGCACAATTCGACGGGGATCGGATCGTCGGTAGCCGCTTCGACACCTTGCACCGCGCCGCTTCGCCCGCGTGTCCGGCAGAACTGCCCCCAGGGTATACGGAGGAGCTGAAATTCGACACTTCCACGTTGCGAATCGTCGCCACGCCGGTGCGGGGCAGCGACGGCGTACGCGTCGGTACCGTCGTGCAATGGACCGACCGCACCCTGGAAATCGCCGTGGAGCAGGAAGTGGCGACGATGGTAGAGAAGGCCGGCAACGGTGACTTGACGGCCAGGGTCGTGGAAGAGGGCAAGGAGGGTTTCTTCAAGGCGTTGGCAGCCGGAATGAACAGTTTGATGGCCGGTTTCGCCAACGTCGTGCGTTCGATGTCGCAGGCCGCAGGCGAGGTGCGCACCGGAGCGGACGAGATATCGCGCGGCAATCTGGACTTGAGTCAGCGCACCGAAGAGCAGGCGTCGAGCCTCGAAGAGACGGCCGCGTCGATGGAAGAGATGACCGCGATGGTCAAGAGCAACGCGGACAATGCCGGACAGGCCAATCAACTCGCCTCGGCGGCCCGGGAGCAGGCCGAGCGGGGCCGTGTGGTAGTCGGCACAGCGGTCGTCGCCATGAACGAAATCAACGTTGCCAGCAAGAAGATTGCCGACATCATCGGCGTGATCGATGATATTGCGTTCCAGACCAACCTCCTGGCGCTGAACGCGGCGGTAGAAGCGGCGCGGGCGGGCGAGCAGGGCCGCGGGTTTGCGGTGGTTGCGTCCGAGGTCCGCAGTCTGGCGTCGCGCAGTGCCGCCGCCGCCAGGGAGATCAAGTCCTTGATCCAGGACTCGGTGGCCAAGGTGTCGGATGGCACCAGACTGGTGGACGAGTCGGGCAAAGTGCTCGGCGAGATCGTCATCGGGGTGAAGAAAGTCAGCGATATGATGGCGCAGATCGCCGCGTCGAGCCGCGAGCAGGCATCAGGAATAGACCAGGTCAATAAAGCCGTTACATCCATCGATACCGTCACCCAGCAAAACGCCGCATTGGTGGAGCAGGCATCAGCGGCGGCGCAGACGTTGACCGATCAGTCAGCGACCTTGATGGGCTTGATCGTGCGTTTTCGCCTCGATGCGCAGGTGGGTGCCGCGGCGGCGGCGATTCGCCACTCGGATGCGCAAACTGCCGCGGCCGATACGGTGCCGCAAAAAGAGCGCCGCTCGGCCAAGCGCCCGTTCAGTGGGTCAGTGCGACCGAAAGGCGCCTCGTCAGTCGCAACGACCGCACCGGAATCCGCCGTGGGCAATCAGGACTGGGTGGAGTTCTGAATGATCGGGTAACTGACTGCGTTCGTAGCAACACCCGACGCAAACAAAAACGCCGCGGGCATGCCGCGGCGTTTCGTTCGCAAGCCAATGCTCGAAATTTACTTCGACACTGACTTCTTGAACATGCGGTCGATCTTCTCGTTGATCGCTTCGATCGCAGTCGAGTTCGACTGGGCGGTCGACAACGCCTGGTTCGCGGTGCTCTGCGCGCCTGAGGCGGCGGAGGAGGCGCTGGCGGCGGCGCTCTGAGCAGCGGCCGCTTCGCTCGAGGCTTTCGCCGTGTCGCTTTGCAGCTTGCTGACTTGGGACTTCAGATCATCGATCTGCGCCTGGACGGGCTTCAGGTCGGTGCAGCCCGCGAAAGCAATCACGCAAGCGGCGGCGACTGTGGCCTTGAGTGTCGTAGAAAAGTTCATAGCAATATTCCCCTAGGGTTGATTCATTGGTTTCGGAAAAACCGAAGTGTTGTTGCAAGTACATCCTGATGTCATATCCAGGGGCACATGCGCCGCAACACAGTCGCACATGAAGCCAAATTCGCGGCACGAAAGCAACTAAATTGCTCTTTAATGTCGGAAATTGTCGACTAGTTTGCCCGAATTTGTTGCGCAGATATTAATTCCTCGTTAGGAATCGCGCGTCAAGTGTAAGTTTTACAGCGGCACGAGGTCATGCATCATTTGCCTGCATCAGTTCCATGACGGCACGATGACCTTGCTCGATGGCGACGTCCGTATAGGCGCCGCCGCCCGAGTCGGAATTGGCGATGCTGATGCGGCCGAACGGTGCACGGCCCAGGACATGCGCCCGCTGCGCCTCCGGAACATCCGGATCGAACAATGGGTTGTATTCGGGCGCATAGCCATGCGGCCAGCGGTTGACGGTGATGGCGGTGATGTCACGCGCCGGATCGAAGTCCCCATCCTTCAGCGTACGCGCGAGTTGTTCGCGGATGTTGCGTTCGAAGGTCTCGAAGGACGTGGCCAACAATTCGGCGCGACCGGCCCGATTTTGATCATGTTCCGGCAGGCCATGCCGGCACGGAGTGCGCACCATGTGCAGCAACACCGGTTCCTGTGCGGTCGAGGGACTTCGATAAGCGCCGATATTGACATGCGGGTTCAGATGAAAATGGGTGTGATAACCCGCCGGCGCGTAGACCTGGTAAAGCTTCAGCTTGTCGAATGCTTGTCGGTTGCGCAGCGCCACGTTGGTGTACACCAGCGGCGTTTTCACCAATTCGTGCAGCGCCTTTTTCTGTCCCTCGGGCAGTTCCGGGCAAAGATAAGGAATCATCATGTTATAGCAGGCAAGCACCGCGCCCTTCGCACGTGCGGTGAACGGACGATGGCCGCGCAGATACGTGACTTCCACTTCGTTGGCGCTGGCGCGATCGCCCAAGTGGCGTACCCGGGTGACGATGCTGCTGAGACGGATGCGCACGGGTGATTCGGGGCGGTCGAGGCGTGAGTAGTCGACGCGCGCGGTGACCGCATCTTCGGCACTTTGCCCGGGAACGGCCGCAGGGACGAGATTGCGTACCAAGAGTCGGGCGATGGTCGCGTTGCCGTCGGGAAAATGCAGCCGGAATGAGCCACCCGTGTCCTCGTATCCCGCCGGCGTGAAGCCCATGCGTGCGATGGATCCTTTGGTGAGCTTCATGCCTTGAAACCCGGGCAGCCCGTAGCCCCAACAGTCGAGCGCGGAGACCGCATCGGTGCCCGTGCCCCATTCCCCCTTGGTACGCGCGTTGTAGAACTTGAGCACCGATTCCTCGACCTGCACCACGTCGCGCAGAAAGGCTTCATAGCTCATGCGCGACAGCCGTTGCTTCTTCTCGTCGGAAGAAAGACCCGGCAGGTAATCGATCTTCGCGGTTTCGATCTGTGCTATTTCCTTGCGCGCTCGTTCCGACAAGGGCGCCGCGGCGAGCAGGGTGGCAATGGGAATGGCGCCCTCGCCGATCACGAGTTTATCGGCGCCGAAGGTTTCCTGGTCGAAAAAGACACCTCTCTTGAGTCCTAGGGCGTCATAAAACCCAAGGTTTTGTGTTTTCTTGGCGAGTGCGGGGACGTCGATCCCGAGGGTCCGCAGAAGCCCGGCGGCCACTGCTCCGTAGGGGCGCGGACTGTCGATTTCCAACGTTCCGCCATTCACGAGATTGAGATGGCCGTTGAAATTGAATTCGTTGCGCTTCGCATGGCCGCCGAAGTCGTCGTGATTGTCGAGCACGAGAATGCGACTGTGCGGCGCCCGATGGCGATAAAAATGTGCCGCGGCGAGCCCGCTGATGCCACCGCCGACGACGATGAGATCGTACGCCTCGCCGGTGTCCGTGCCCGGAGGCCAGGTTTGACCATCCCGCAATGCATGTGCATCTTCGAATGAGCCCGGGTGGCTGCCGCGGAGGCCGGTGAGCAGCGGCGGATAATAACCAACGCCATCCTGGGCAGCCGCGGGCATGGCCAGTGGGCCGCCACCGGGCGCTTCACCGACCGTGGCGGCGAACAAAGGTGCCGATGCGGCGGCGGCGGCGGTGATCGCCACGCCGTTCAAAAAGTCGCGGCGCGTGATGGGGCGGTCCATGCCGAGGAGCTTGTCTGAGTATTTCATGGGAGTCGCGGTGGCTTTGAGAGGGAGCGCTCTGGCATCGCAACAAATTAACCTGTGCCGATGCCACTTGCCAGCATCAGGAGGGATGCTGTATAAAATACCATTACTGGTTACATATACAGGTGATGCATGTCTGATCTTACGCCCCGGCAAACTCAAATCCTTCGACTGATTCAAGATGCCATCGCGGAGAGCGGGATGCCACCCACTCGCGCGGAAATCGCCCGCACCCTGGGTTTCAAATCGCCGAATGCCGCCGAAGAGCATTTGCGTGCCCTGCAACGCAAGGGCGTCATCGATCTGATTCCCGGTGCCTCGCGGGGTATTCAGCTCAAAGATATTCTGCGGGAGCAACTGGGCTTGCCACTCATCGGGCGGGTCGCTGCCGGACGACCCATTTTGGCCGAAGAGCACATCGAGACGCGATATCAAATCGATCCTCAATTGTTTCAACCGCAACCGCATTACCTGCTGAAAGTGCAGGGTATGAGTATGAAGAATGCCGGCATTCTGCATGGTGATCTGGTCGCCGTTCATCGTACCCCGGAAGTGCGCAATCGCCAGATCGTGGTTGCCCGATTGGAGAACGAAGTCACGGTGAAACGCTACCGTCAGGAGGGCACCATCGTTTGGCTATTGCCTGAGAACACCGATTTCGAACCCATTCGGGTCGATTTGAAGGAACAGCCCATGATCATCGAAGGGGTTGTGGTCGGAGTACTGCGTCGCGGTAAAGACGTGGATGCCGCGTGAGACACCCTCGCTGGCGGATATCCTGGCCGATGCACGTGTCTGGAAGTTAAAAGACGCTTCGGCCACTCCGTCTCGGCCGGTTTGGTCCACCGGTCGACGCGCGCTCGATGCGCGCCTGCCTGGCGGGGGGTGGCCGACGGCGTCACTCGTCGAAGTGCTGTTGGAAACGACCGGACTCGGAGAGATTCAATTGTTTTTGCCGGCACTACTGGCCTGCCAGCAGGAATCGGAGGGCGAGAACCCCTGGCTGGTTTGGATTGCTCCCCCGTATGAACCCTATGCACCGGCGCTGGTGCAGCAGGGCATCGATCTGAAGCGTTTCTTGGTGGTGCGTCCTGCGAGTGCCACCGAAGCTTTATGGGCGGCCGAGCAGGCACTGAATGCCGGCGTGTGCGCGGCGGTGATGCTGTGGCTACAGGGCAGCGATGAGCGTTGGCTGCGGCGTTTGAAGCTTGCGGCGGAGGCGGGTGGGGCGCTGTGCGTGTTGTTTCGTCCCGATCGGCATCGGTTCGAATCATCGCCTGCCGCCGTACGGTTGCTGATGAGCCGGGCGGCACCTGGCCAGGCTGCGGATGAGGCGCATCTCGAGCTGCTCAAAGTTCAAGGTGGCCGGCCAGGCCTCGTATGAAAGCACGAGCCGCCAAACCGCAGACGGCGGATTTGTTTGCCCCGGTGGCGACCAGCCTGCGCGACTCGCTACCTCGGCCTGCGCTGCCTCGGCCTGCGCTGTTCTCGCGCCTGAAACAGCTCTGGTACGTCGTCGTGTTTGCCGACTTACCCGTCCTCGAGGCCGCCGCCATGCTGCAGCGTCTGAGCTTTGCCGCTCAAGCATTCACGCCCTTGGTCAGCATCGAGCCGCCCAATGCGTTACTGCTGGAGATCAAGGGCAGCGTCCACCTATTCGGCTCGGTACAGGCGATACATGCGGCCATCGATGCGGCCTGGAGCCCTTATCGGCTGCAAGCCCAAAGCGCGACCGCTCCCACCACACTGGCGGCTCTCTGGTCGGCGCGTGCGGGCCTCTCGATGTGCATCGAGGATCCGCATTTGTTGGCGGGGGGGCTCGCCGAATTGCCGCTTGCCTGCACGTGCTGGAATCTCGAGTGGCTGCAGACATTACGCCGTATGGGTGTCACCCGAGTGGGGGGCGTGCTGCGTTTGCCGCGTGCCGGTGTGGCGCGGCGTTTGAGTCCAAGCGTCGTGCGCGATCTCGATGTGGCGTTGGCACGGCAACCGGCGCCCCGCCGCGCATTCATCCCGCGCGAGCGGTTTTGCGAACGATGTGATTTCGAGACCGAAGTCGAGACCGTCGTCTATCTGCAAAAAGCGCTCGAACCCGTGATCGAGCGGTGTGCCCGGTTCCTGAAGGAGCGTCAGGCCGGCATCCAAATTTTGGAGCTGCGTTTGCGTCATCGCGTGCGGTCCAGGAGCCGTGTTCGTATCGGCCTGGCCGGTGTGACCAGCGACCCATGCCGCTTGCAGGAAGTCATGAATCAGAGGCTCTGCCGTCTCGAACTGCCGGCCGCGGTGCGAGGCATGGAGTTGCGATCCGGCGCGCTACAACCGCTGCCGGCCGATTCGCTCGACGTCTTTGCGGGGCTGCGCGGCCATGGGCGTGCGGGCGACATGGCGCCGCAATTGGTGGAACGATTGCGAGCCCGTCTCGGTCGGCAGGCGGTGTACGCAATCGCACCCATCGCTGAACATCGACCGGAGTGTGCCTCGCAACGAGTCCATGAACTGCAGCTGGCCTCCCTGGGGTCGGCCCGAGGACGGAGCAGCGACGTGCCGGTCGGCGACATGCCGCGGCCGGTGTGGTTGCTGCCGGCGCCGGTGCTGCTCGCGACGGATGCCGAGCAACTCGTTCGCCAGGGTTTGATGCTCGCGCAAGGTCCGGAGCGCATCGAAAGCGGCTGGTGGGATGGTCAGGATGTAGCGCGTGATTACTACCGGGCCCGCGATCCGCAGGGCGCGAATTGGTGGGTGTTTCGGGAACGGCATACCCGCCGCTGGTATCTGCATGGCGTCTTCGCTTGAATCCGCCATGTACGCCGAACTGCATGCGCTGACCAATTTCTCCTTCCTACGTGGAGCCTCGCATCCCGAAGAATTGGTGCTCGAAGCCGTCCGCTTGAATTATCGCGCGCTCGCCATCACCGATGAATGCTCGGTCGCCGGCGTGGTGCGTGCCCATCTTGCCGCCAGGGAATCCGGGCTCGCGCTCATCATCGGTGCGGAATTTACCTGCGTGGACGGCTTGAAATTCGTGGCGCTGGCGCCGGACCGCAGCAGCTACGGTGCGCTGTGCCGGTTGGTGAGCGACTGTCGCCGTGCCGGTGTGAAAGGCCGCTACGTGCTGCGGCGGGAGCAGCTCGACACCGCCTTGGGCGGCTGCCTCATCATTTGGTTGCCTGATCCGGGTCGCACGCCGCCGGCGCAGCATGAGCGTGACGGTGGTTGGCTACGCGAACGATTTGCCGCCCGTCTCTGGATCGGAGTCGAGCTGCTCACCAGCGGTTTCGATGCGCGTCGGCTGGCTTTGCTCGATGCACTCGGCGATAAGCTCAATGTGCCGCGAGTCGCCGCCGGTGATGTACACATGCATCGGCGCAGTCGCCGGGCCCTCCAGGATGTGCTCACCGCCATCCGCTTGAACACGCCGCTGACCGCCGCCGGCCATGCGCTCCATCCCAACGGCGAGCGCTGTCTGCGATCCCTGCCACGCCTGACGGAGCTCTATCCCGCCCGGTTGCTGGCCGAAACACTCACCATCGCCGAGCGTTGCCGCTTCAAGCTCGACGAACTGCGCTACGAGTATCCGCAGGAGATCGTGCCCGCCGGTGAGACGCCCACCAGTCATCTGCGCGCGCTCACCCTGCGGGGCGCCGGCAAACGCTGGCCACAGGGAGTGCCGCCCCCGGTGCGTCAAGGCATCGAGCATGAATTACGCCTGATCGCCGAACTTAAGTTCGAGCCGTTCTTTCTCACCGTGCATGACGTCGTGCACTATGCTCGTTCACAAAAAATTCTCTGCCAGGGCCGTGGCTCCGCCGCCAATTCGGTGGTGTGTTACTGCCTGGAGATCACTGAAGTGGACCCGTCGCGGATGGCCATGTTGTTCGAGCGTTTCATTTCCAAAGAGCGCAACGAGCCGCCGGATATCGACGTGGATTTCGAGCACGAGCGGCGGGAGG
>Ga0116230_10003585_pt1 | contig 15188 bp, 11 predicted proteins | sample S1TSphfallax_3_FD_88678 | JGI IMG/M metagenome (GOLD analysis project Ga0116230, IMG submission 88678) | Host-associated microbial communities from peat moss isolated from Minnesota, USA - S1T2_Fd - Sphagnum fallax MG | ecosystem: Host-associated > Plants > Peat moss > Unclassified | place... | reverse complement strand
CTTTGCATTCCAATTGCACCGTTCTCATTGAACCCTTTTTTTGATATGCAGTAGTTGCGTATCCAGCGCACACCATATTCTGTGCCCAGCATGGTTTGGTAGCGTTTGTAGGCAAACTCAGTCGCAGCCAGCAATTGTTGATTGAACCTAGCATCACTTTGTTGTGCGCTGGCCACTAGAAACGGAAACCATTCGCCACCCGCAATATATGATGTTGTCTGCGCTGGCAGCGCCTTGGTGTAGATGGTGACGGTATAGCCAGCCTCCTGCAGCAGCCGCGCTGAAGCCAGACCAACGGCGCCGCAGCCAATTACTGCAACCGGGCCGGTATGTCCGGGACATCCAATCTGTAGCGCAAGTTGCGCCGTGCCCCATGAAAGCGTAATGCCGCCGCCGCCATGTCCATAGTTGTGGACTACCAGCGTGTCATCCACTTTTTCTGCGCGCACCACAAACCCCGATGGCCGATACGGACGCAGCCCAACGATAGTCTTCATCACCCTCTCGTCCGTCACATGGACACGGGGTAAATCACGCACCGGCGCATCAAATTTTACTCTGGGGACTTGTATTGGTAGTGGCTGTTTGTAACTTTGCAGGATGCTGTGGCCGTCTGCCAGTAATGTGCGAGACAGGGCTGCAAAGGGCGCAATCGATGCACAGGCCAAGCCACTGCGGCGTAGAAATTGTCTCCTGTTGATGGCCTGCAAGATGCTACTGCTCCTGATGCGCGAAATAAAAATGCGCGATGGTCAAACTTCAGATGCGTGGCCCGTAGTGCTGTGGAATCTTTACATTATAAAACGCACCAGCCCGCAGAATTGTTTCACCGTTACACTTGTTACACTCATCCGCCTAGAAGCTTCTTCTGTGTTCTGGGTCTGCCTCAATCTTCGATCGCGTGCGCCAAACATCACGCCACTGATTATGTTCAAACAGCGGCAACTGGTCAGGCAACTAGTCAGTGTGGTGCGGTGGTCCGGGCTGCTATGAATCGCAATAAGTCACCAATGATTGTCGGCCCTGACAATGTGCTGCCTGATGACGACTGGTCAAACAATACCTTTACGCTGTCATCGCTCCATGAAGCACGCAACAAAACATGACCATCAATACGCGGAAACTTTTTTGTAACAAAATATATATTTTTGTAACGCCAAACTTTAACACTGAATTATCCGTAGTAGACTTCGGTTATTCGATCTCTATAATTTTTTACGCAATTGGGCCATCAATTTAGTTTTTTATCCCCTTAGCTGCAATCAGGGGTCGGTTGGTTATCTGGGTCCAAATCTGCTTTTACGAAAGACATAAAAATTATCAGTAACAGGCAATTGTAGGCATCAATGCACTCGTGTATCCGTTCAGAGGTATGACAACTAACCCAACAGGAAGAACAGAAGAACAAAGGAGAGCCAGATGAAGAAGATAGAGATGGGCAGTGAAGTAAGCCGGCGAGGATTTATGCGGTTGTTTGGAGCGGCCGGGGTGGCGGCGGCAGCGTTGCCGATCGTGGGCCAGGGGGCGTATGGGCAAACGGCACAGGCACCGGCAGGCGGAGCGCGTCGTCGTGGCATGGGCGGGGACACGGACATGGGGGACATGCGAGTGCGGGATGCCAACGCGGTAATCATCAGCTCGAATGAAAACCCGCTTGGGCCTTCGGCCGCAGCCCTGGCCGCGATAGCGACCTACTCTCCGGTTGGCGGACGGTATCACCAGGAGGCGAAGATGGAGACGGTGACGGCCTTCAGCGAGACCTTTGGCCTGAAGCGCGGCTACGTGGGGATGTATCCGGGATCGGGCGGTCCGCTGGACTTGGCCCTGTACTCCAACATTGGTCCGGACAAGCCGCTGGTGGTTGCCGACCCGAGCTATGAGCAGGGGCCACGCGCCGCGCAGGCGATGAAGGCAAAAGTGTACAGCATTCCGTTGACCAAGGACGGCCGTCATGATGTGAAGGCGATGGCGGCGGCGACACCCAACGCAGGTGCGTACTACATTGTGAACCCGAACAATCCGACCGGTACGATGACGCCGAAGGAGGACATACTGTGGCTGCTGAAGAACAAGGCGCCCGGCTCGGTGATTATTGTGGACGAGGCCTATCACCACTTTTCGAACGATGAGTCGATGATAGATCAGGTGGCGGCGGACAAGGACATCATCGTGATGCGGACGTTCTCGAAGATCTACGGCATGGCGGGACTGCGTGCCGGGTTCTTCATCTCCAAGCCGGAGCTGCAGGCGAAGCTGGTTGATCTGGGACCGACGGTGGGCCGCAATGGTGCCGGTTCGGTGTCGATGGCGACGGCGCATGCCTGCACGGCGAGCATTCAGGACAAGGAGTTGATTCCGGCCCGTCGGAAGATCAATGCCGACATCCGTGCGAACACGCTGGAGTGGATGGAGAAGAACGGGTACAAGTATTATCCAGGTTCGCAGGCAAACTTCTTCATGGTGGATGTGAAGCGTCCGGGGCGTGAGTTTTCGGCGCTGATGCAGAAGCAGGACGTGTACATAGGACGCACCTGGGCGGCGATGCCGACCTACGTGCGGGTGACTGTGGGCACGGCGGAGGAAATGGCAAAGTTCCAGGTGGCCTTCAAGAAGGCGTATGAAACGGCGCCCACCTCAGCCCACCTTGAGCTGCCCTATGACGCCCCGTCGGAACTCTACCGCCACGTATAAACACACACCCCTCCATCCCCATCAACCCCTGCCGGACGATATCACCTTCTCGTCCGGCACAAAATTGTTCTCAACAAATCTCAAAATTAAATATATGATCGCTACTACAACAGGCAATCATACTCATCGCTTTACCCAATTGTTACTCTGAATATTCTGTTCCCGCAGTCGGCCTCCCCCGGCTACCCACCTGTCGGAATTATCTGCAAACTAAAACATTTCAGGAGGATGGTTTTCATGGCTATGACGAGAAGGGAATTTTTGATGCGCACCGGTGCCGCTGGCGGCTACAGTGCTGCTTTTTTGATGATGCAATCCATGGGTCTCATGCCCATTACGGCATCCGCCTCATCCGTTGTCAATGCAGCACCCGGTTCCGGTAAGGGCCTTCGCGTTGTCATCCTCGGAGCTGGTATCGCTGGTCTCGTCTCCGCCTATGAACTTGGCAAACTTGGCTATGAATGCACCATCTTGGAAGCGCGTGAACGCCCCGGTGGTCGTAATTGGACAGCCCGCAACGGTACAAAAATCGTCCTCAATGGATTTGATACTCAGACCTGCACCTTCGACGAGGGCAATTATCAAAACCTCGGCCCCGGCCGTATCCCCTCCATCCACGGCACCATGCTCCACTATTGTCGTGAACTCGGCATTGAGATGGAAGTCGAAGTTAACACCACCCGCAGCAGCTATTTGCAGGACGATAAAGTCAATGGTGGCAAGCCCATCGTTCAGCGTCAGGCCATCAATGATGCCCGCGGACACGTTTCTGAACTGCTCGCTAAATGCATCTCACAGGGCGCGCTCAACCAAACTATGACTAAGGAGGACCGCGACCGCATCCTCAGCTTCCTTGGCAACTATGGTCCACTCGACTCTGCCAAAAAATATGTGGGTTCAGACCGCGCCGGATACTCCATAACTCCCGGTGCTGGCGACCAAGTTGGCGTGTTCAGCAAGCCTGTCGATCTGCATACTTTGCTGGACGAAAATTTCTGGGCTGGCATGTTGTTTGAAGAGACTTTTGACATGCAGGCCACCATGTTCCAGTGCAGGGGAGGCAATGACAAAATTCCTTACGCCTTCGCCGCCAAACTTGGAGATGTCATCCAATACAACGCGCCTGTCAAAGAAATCCGCAAGGCTGGCAGGGGGGTACACATCGTCTATACCCAGGCAGGCACACAAAAAAGTATTGATGCTGATTTCTGCTTCTGCAACATGCCCCTCACCACTCTCAAGACCGTCCCCAATGATTTCTCGCCCTCGCACAAAAAAGTCATTGATGAGTCCACTTACGCTAGCGCATACAAAGTTGCATGGGAGGCGCGCCGCTTCTGGGAGCAGGACTATAACCTCTACGGCGGCCTCTCCTTTCTCGCGCAGGGTTGTTCGCCCATCTGGTACCCCAGTGCAAAACTGTTCAGTGAGCGCGGCGTCCTCGTTGCGGGCTATCAATATAACGAGTTGGGCACTCCCTTTGGCAGCATGACGCTCGATGGAAAATTTGCCGAGTCTCGTGCCGCCATTGAGCGCATCCATCCCGGCCATGGAAAAGAGCTGGAAAAGCCCGTCTATATTGGTTGGATTCATGCGCCCTACGCACTTGGCTCATGGGTCCGCACCTACGGTAAAACTGCGGAAGACAACAAGCCCAATTATGAAACCATCATCACTCCCGACGGGCCCTTCTACTTCATCGGCTGCCACACCAGCCACATCGTTGCGTGGATGGAAGGCGCTGCTCTTTCTGCCCACCGTGCCATTGCTCAGCTGAATGACAAGGTGAAGTCAGCCGGTCTGGCTCGGCAGTCCAACCGAATGCAGCGCGCGTAATCATCTATTTCAAAACAATACTGGTATTGGTGTCCTAAAGGCTCAATACCAGTTTCGTTTTAATCCAATAGGACCATCGCCATTCCATCCAAATAACCACTTATTCCCAAGCCATTAAGTGATATATATAAATCAATAGTTCTCCTCCACACCCCTGGGCCATTCAAATTTATCCTAAGCTCGCAATCGGCATGGCCACTGCGCTTTGCCCTTCTATTTTCTTTTTACCGTTGGGGTCTTTTGTTCATGGAATCGCTCCTGATCATTGATGATGACATTGATCTTTGCTCCATGTTGCAGGAGTATCTCGCCCTGCATGGCCTTCGTCTCACCATTTACCATGACGGCGAATCCGGTCTCCGCGCGGCCACGGAACAGTCCTTCGACCTCGTCATTCTCGATCTTATGGTCCCCAAAATCGATGGCTTTTCCATCCTTAAAAAATTGCGCGCCTCCTCTCAGGTCGGCGTCATTATGCTCACCGCCCACGCGAATGAGGCAGACCGTATTCATGGATTTGAAGTCGGCGCGGATGACTATCTCGCCAAGCCATTCAATCCTCGCGAACTCCTCGGGCGTATTCGTGCCATTCTTCGCCGCGCTGCAAAAAGTGATGGCGCCGGGTCCTCTAAGCTGCTTGCTGGCGCCCTCAGACTAAATCACCAGACCCATCAGGCCTCTTATGATGGCCGCAAACTTCACCTTACAGAAATTGAATTCATGATCTTCAATGTCCTTCTGCAATCTCCCGGCTCTGTCATTACCCGCGAGGACCTCTTCAATCGCGTATTCAAACGCGAGTTCCATCCCTTTGACCGCAGCCTCGATATGCACATCAGCCGTCTGCGTAAAAAACTCGATACCATTGACGTCCTCGTTGGCTCCATCAAAACAGTCCGTAGCTCCGGTTATATGTTTAATCTCCCTGAATCAGTTTCATAGGCCCAGGTTCGTATGTCCAAAAATTTCCCGGCAATTCCTCAACGGTGGTGTGGATGAGAAGCCTGATTATAAAAATATTTCTCGCATATTGGTTTGCAGCAGGACTCGTCATCATCATTTCCAACATGCAGCCCCATACCCGCATTCATAATCCTGAGTTGTATGATGCCCTTGACGGCGCCCTGTCCACCAATGCCAGCTACCTGATAAAAAGTTATTCCTCCGGCAATTGTGCAGCAGCGCTGGCAAATCTCAACAGCGCCAGAGACCAGGTCGCTCTCGCCACAGAGGACGGAAAAATTCTTTGTGGCAACATCACCGCTGGCGGTCTCAAGGCCCTTGCCGTCTCTGCTGCAAAAGATAAAAAGCGCACCACCCGCAGCTACAGTACATTTCAAATCACGGCCTATCCCACCGCACTCCACAGCCGGGACCATTACATCATTTTGCTTTTGAATAATTACAAATCTCCATTGCAGTTCTATGGCAATCTCCCCGGCAACACCACCATCATTATTTCCGGCGTTGTCACTCTCTTCCTTGCTCTGCTTGTTGCCGTCCCCATCAAACGGCTCCGCAATGCAACCTATCAAATTTCCATCGGCAATCTTGAAACCCGCGTCCAGCGCGGATTCATATCGCGCTATCTGCCCTTCATCAAGGGTGGTGACGATCTCGACGCGCTCGCATCGGACTTCAACGATATGGCTGCAAGAATTCAACGCCTTGTTGATGCACAGCGTCTGCTCTTGCGCGATGTCTCTCATGAACTGCGCTCACCACTGGCCCGCGTCAGTCTTGCCGTTGAGCTTGCCCGTTCGGAGTCGCCCAGTGGCGCCCAGGGCCATCTTGATCGCATTGAACTGGAGACCCGACGCCTCAACGATCTCATCTCCCAACTTATGGACCTCTCCTACATGAATTCCATCCATGAGTTTGCACCCACGGATCACATTGATCTTCATCAGTTGCTAATTGAGTTATTGCCAGACATGCAGTTTGAGGCCAATGCCAAAAAATGTCAGATTGATTCCACCCAGCTTGACACCATTCCAGCAGGGAAGTGCCTCATGACCGGTGACCTGAAACTTCTCCAGCACGCAGTTGAAAATGTGGTCCGCAACGCAATCACATTTTCACCGGAGAATGGAATTATTACCGTTGACTTGCATATTGACGAACATGAGGGCAGGCAGATTGCCACCTTGTCAGTCAGCGATTGTGGCCCCGGCGTTCCAGATGAACAGCTTCAAACTGTGCTCAACCCTTTTTATCGGGTGGATAATTCACGCCAGTCCTCATCGGGTGGTTTTGGCATTGGTCTCGCGATTGTTGATAGGGCAATTAGTCTGCATCACGGAACTATAAAAATCACTAACAGAACTCAGGGCGGCCTCAGCGTTCAGATGAACATTCCCATCAACCGCAATGATTGATGGCAGTGCCTCTGCTGTTTCTCTATTTACGCCCTACCTTCATATAAGGATTTTTATGCCTCAGGCAAATCCTCGCCGATGCCATATTCTTTTAGTTTGCGATAGAGGGTGGTTTTGCCGATGCCGAGTAGCCGGGCAGCAAGCAGCTTGTCACCATTGAGCTGACGAATAGTGCTCAGGATGGCCTGCTTCTCCATCTCTGCAATCGTCACCACGCTGGTGGGTAGGTGTCCCGCCTCATGCGCCGCAGGTGCCGCGGGCATGGTCATGATGGGACGACTCAACATACGGAATTCTTGTAGCTCTGCCGGCAAATCCGCGACACTCAACAGCGGCCCTGAAGCCAGCGCACAGGCGCGTTCAATGGAGTTCTCCAGCTCGCGCACATTGCCCGGCCAGCTGTACTCAATCATGGTCCGCAGTGCTTCATCGGCCAGCGTGTAGGCAATGCCGTTCTGCTGTCGCATCTGCTCCAGAAAATGTGCCGCCAGCAGCGGTATGTCCTGCTTGCGTTCCCGCAGCGCCGGTATCTTCAGGTTCACCACATTCAGTCTGTAGTACAAGTCCTTCCGGAACCGCCCCTGCTCCGCCATCACCGCCAAATCACGGTTGGTCGCCGCCAGTATCCGCGCATTGATCGGCACCGCATGGGTCGCGCCCACCGGACGCACTTCCTTCTCCTGTAACGCCCGCAGCAGCTTCGCCTGCAAGTCCAGAGGCAGCTCGCCAATCTCATCCAAAAATACCGTCCCGCCTTCCGCCGCCGCCAGCAGTCCCTCGCGGTTCCGATTGGCCCCGGTAAACGCGCCCTTCACATATCCAAACAGCTCACTCTCAATCAGCGTCGGCACCAGCGAACCACAGTCCACCGGAATAAACGGCTTGTCCGCATTCGGCCCATTGTTGTGGATCGCCTGCGCCACCATCTCCTTGCCCGTGCCACTCTCGCCCAGTATCAGCACTGGGTGCGTCGAAAACGCCACCTTTGAGAGGATCCGATACAGCTTCTCCATCTCCGGCGTCCGCCCAATCAGGTGTCCCATCCCCTGGTGCGTCTGCAAACGCTCCCGCAACCTGCGGCTCTCAATATCAAAATGCCGCCGCTGCGCCGTCCGGTCCAGCACTTCCTTCAACTCGTCCAGCGCAAACGGTTTGGTCAGGTAGTCTCCCGCCCCCGTCCGCATCGCCTCCACGGCTGACGACACCGTCGCATACGCCGTCATCACAATCACGGCCGTCTCCGGATACTTGATGCGCACTTCATCCAGCAACTGTTGGCCCCCGCCACCAGGCAAACGCATGTCCAACAACAATATGTCGGGAGTTTTCTGCCGCAGCATCCGCTCTCCGGCCGGCACCGAATCGGCCTCCAGTACTTCAAAGCCCATCGTCAAAGCGATCTCGCAACAGGCATGCCGCACCGCGCTGTCATCATCCACCACCAGCAACGTCAGCACAGCCTTCTCGTCCCCACTCATCTGCCCGTTGCCCCCTGCCATTCCCGCATTGTCCCTCATATAACTCCCCGGGTGTTGTCCCAAGTTCTGCATCTCTGTATTTGAAATTCCGGTGTTCAACATATTGCCCTGCCTCTCTCCGAACTACGGTTCGATTTGTTTACGGTCAACTGTCCGTTCCTTCGTTTGGTCTTGCCAGAAACAGGTTTTATAGAGACCAGTTGTAGTCCTCTGCTAGTTCCCGCAATCGTAGCATGATCATTTTCGCTTTCTACTGCGATTGCCATGTTGGAAGCCAGCGCGTCAAAGCAGACTGTGGATTGGACCGGCTTTCTCTGTGCGACTGCGAATGCCTCCGCAGTCGCCGCATGAGCAGCATTTGTTGATGCAGCGATCGGCAGACTTATTTCAAATCGGGTCCCGCGAACTATTCCCTTGTCGACTCGCTCACTCAAAACGCGGAGCTGACCATCAACCCCACTCACCAGTTCGCGCACGATCTCAAGACCAAGTCCATGTAGACGACCATCCAGCTTTTGGCTTCCGGCCACTTGAGATGTAGTTAATAGTAGACCTGCGCCTGGCAGTTGCTGGCCTTCGGTGGGTTGGCTGAGTTGATTTATGGCCTCGACGAGCTCTTCGGGCATACCAGCACCTGTGTCCTGCACACTAATCAACACTTTTGGCGTGGCAACCACAGAGTCGTACATCGCCTGGTCCCATTGTGCTGTTACGCGAAGGCGACCGCCCCTGGGCATGGCATCGCGTGCATTGACTGTAAGGTTGACCAGAATCCGCAACAGTGCCTCCTCGCTGATGTCGGTCTGCACACCCTGCGGCAATTGCGACTCGACCTCCACCAGTACACCCGTGCCAGCCAGCACCTGTAACATATCGCGTGAGTCGGCAAGGACTTTGGCGACATCCACCGTTTCTGCAGAAGTGTCCGCTGCATCCAGACCAACATTTGTCTCAGATAAAGAATTGCTGGAATGATTATTTTCTTGCTGACTTGCAGAAACAGGCACTTTTGATTTGGCTACCACCTCAATGGCTCCATCAAACCCAGTGGAACTATGCGTGTAAGGGAAAGCTGTGCTCCCCTGCATTTGCATACCGTAGGAACCAAAATCATTGGATTGATGGATGTCCAGACCAACGGCGTTGTTTTTTTGTTGTTGCTGCAGAGTACCCGGTCTTTGGGCTGTTTTGCGCGGCATCATCCGCTCAATCAGGCCTTCGCTGCGTTGCGCCAGCTTGCGCATCTCATCCAAATAGCGCTGATAGCCATCGTTGACCACGCCTGGTTGTGACATCAGATCGCAGTAAAGACCAACCGCAGCTAGCAAATTACAAGCATCGTGTGCCAGTCCCTCGCGCTCGGCGATGCCGGCATGTTCCATACCCGCCTCGCCTTTAGTTGAAGCGGCTGCCCCAATAAACGAGTTCTCGGATGACCTTCTCCTGGCTGATCGCCGCTCCACAAACAGGGCCGGAACAGACTGTTTTACAGCAATATGGCCTTTTGCAAATTCGTTCTCTAATTCAGGCTGCTTGTTGGTAATTTCGGATTGGGACAAAATATCAGATTGGGCATGTCTACTCCCAAACAAGGGCATTGTCTGGCCCGGTTTAGGGCTGGTTTGGAGTCCCACTTCGGTGATTTCCACGGTTGATAGTGCCGAATTAGTCAACAACTCCACTGGTTCCCTCAATCCCGGTCTTCTCATTCTGCATCTCCTGTAAAGCTCAGTCACAATTTGTACAGTGCTACGGCAGTTATTTTGAGTCCTAAAAACATTGGATTAATAGTGACAACGGACAGACATTGGTTATGGATTTGCAGCAACCGTGGGCATAAATTGAATAAAATCAGCCAAGTACAAAATCAGGAAAATTTGACTCATGCTTCCGAGTTCTCTCTGAAAACGAATACGTACATTCGTAACTATCTTCAGTGCTAATACTGTAATCACGTTATGTGCCAAACTGGAAAACTTGTATTAGGTTGTTGATTAGAAGCATCTTAGTTGTTTTCCCGTTGTGGATAACCTGTACTCCACAATTGGGAAATATTCCCGTTCTGGAGTCTATATAGAACTTTATAATTTTTTTATCTATTGTTTTCTTATACTTACTGGATTTCCCAAATAAGAACTGCTACACATATATTTCCCAATTTTGAACAAAAATGAACTTTGGTAACTATTCGATTGGCCTCAACGTACATCGTTTTGCACTAAAAGTTGTACATTTCCCAGAAATATAATTTTCAAACACGCAAATTGTCCGATTTTGGCTCCCACATTCCCGAAATTTGAAAGATTTTCTAATATTGGGAATGCGCCTCGCCTTCTACAGCCTCCTATTTATAGGGCGTAAATGTGATTTTTCTCATGAAGTATGTCGCAAAATAGGCTGGACTTTGTTAGGCCGAGCACTTCGGGGATGGAAACCCACTCCACGCCCATTGAAACTGCATACCGAGCTTCCATCCTTCAATACGGCAATACAATATAGTTATGTCAGAAATATCATCCAACAAATCTATACCCACTAATTATGTCCGCTCTGATGGCCGGAGCCAAAACCAAATGCGCCCCCTCACCCTAACTCCCAACTATGTTGCTACAGCCGAGGGTTCTGTCCTCATCTCCGTCGGCAACACCCGGGTTCTGTGCAATGCAACTGTGGACAACAACGTCCCCGCATGGATGCGCAACTCGGGCCGTGGCTGGGTCACAGCCGAATATGGAATGTTGCCGCGTGCCACCCACACCCGCAGTCCGCGTGAGGCCGAGCGTGGCAAGATCGGGGGCCGCACCCATGAAATTCAACGACTCATTGGCCGCAGTCTGCGTTCGGTGGTCGACCTGACTGCGCTGGGTGAACGCACCATTATTTTGGACTGTGACGTTCTGCAAGCCGACGGAGGCACCCGCACCGCTGCTATCACCGGGGCCTGCACGGCACTCTCCCTCGCGCTAAATCGCCTGGTGGCCGCTGGAGTGCTCAAATCTTCCCCCCTGCGCCAGATGGTGGCCGCCACCAGCGTTGGCATCGTCGACCAGACCATCCTGCTTGATCTTGCCTACGAGGAAGACTCGTGTGCCGAAGTCGACATGAATATTGTGATGACAGCAGATGGAGGATTGGTGGAGACCCAGGCCACGGCGGAGCGCAATCCCTATACCCGCGACCAGCTCAATCAATTGATCGATCTAGGGGCGGCAGGTATTAAAGAAATCTTCACGGCCCAGCAGTCACTGCTAAGTGGCCAAACGTCTGGTGCTCAGTAAAATGCGCCTATGACGCGTATCACATGACATGCTCCATAACTCGTATAAAATGATCCCGACACAAAACATCAAATTATTTAGGAGCGTGATGAATGAGCATTACCCCGGGTAAACTGGCTGGCTTGAAGGCCGTATCGGACTCGCGCGGTGTTATCGCCGCAGCCGCAATGGACCAGCGCGGTTCCTTGCAAAAATCTCTCACTAAAGAACGTGGCTCGGCCGTCTCCGCCGATGATCTTGCCGAGTTCAAGACACTTGTCACCGAAGTGCTCACCAAATACGCATCCGCCATTTTGCTGGACCCTGAATTTGGCCTGCCCGCATCCAAGCACCGTAACGGAAAAGGCCTGCTGCTGGCCTATGAGAAAACCGGCTACGATGCCGCCACTCCAGGCCGCCTGCCCGATCTGCTGGACCTCTGGAGTGTGCAGCGTTTGAAACATGCCGGTGCCGACTGTATAAAAATCCTGCTCTACTACACGCCGTTTGAGAAGGCAGAGATCAACGACCTGAAACATGCCTGGGCTGAGCGTATTGGCGATGAGTGCCGCGCCAATGACATTCCCTACTTCTTTGAGATTGTCGGTTATGATGCTGACGGTGGTGATGAAAAGACCGTTGCCTTCGCCAAAAAGAAGCCGGAGATTGTTGCTGGCGCCATGGCCGAGTTCGGCAAGTCAAAATATGGCGTGGATGTGTTGAAGGTTGAGGTCCCCATCGACATGAACTTTGTTGAGGGTACCCGCGCCTTCAAGGGTGAAGTGGCCTACACACGAAAAGAGGCATTGACGCTCTTCAAGCAGGCAGCAGACTCAACCGACAAGCCCTTTATCTACCTCTCGGCTGGCGTTTCCAACCCTGTATTCATCGAAACGCTGGAGCTGGCTGGCGAATCCGGTGCCACCTACAACGGTGTTCTTTGCGGTCGCGCGACCTGGAAAGATGGCATTCCAATTTTTGCCAAACAGGGGGCCAAGGCATTTGAGGACTGGCTCCTCAATGAGGGCGTGAAAAACATTGAAAATGTGAATAAGGCACTGCAATCGGCAACATCATGGTTCCCCAAGCTCGGACTGTAATCGCCAATTCACCAACCCAAACGTCGCGGCCTAAAGGTTGCGGCGTTTTCATCTCTGTATCGTTTTGCACTGAAAACAGAATCAGAGCGGTCCATCATGACTGAACTACATTCGGGAAGGAACACCACTCATGATTCTTGGACTAAGCACAAATGCTTTCACCTTGCTGCATGTTGTCCTTAGTTTGATTGGAATTATTACTGGGTTCGTTTTTCTTTTTAGCTTGATCGCTAACAAGTTTCTCACCCATTTTGCGTGGATTTTTCTCGGCTCTACAACGCTTACCAGCCTGACAGGTTTTGCTTATCCCAACACACACATCACACCGGGTATTTTCATTGGTATCTTATCAATGGTAGTTCTCGTCCCGGCATTTCTTGCCCTATATGCATTTCACCTGACCCGTGGGTGGCGACTGACATTCATCATTACTGCCGTGCTCGCAGATTATTTCAATGTCTTTGTTTTATTCGTACAACTCTTCAAGCATGTACCATTTTTGATCGGCCTCAACGCAGCCCAATCAAAAACTGCAACCAATATCATCAATCCAGTGGTATTGCTTTTCTTTCTGTGGCTGATACTGGTAATTGCAGATAAATTCAAAAGCCACTCTATATAAGTTTGATTTATTTACCAGTACTTTTTGAATCTTGTTACATCTGTTGCGACAAACTATAATTATAAAAAGTAGTAGAGGCCTCAAGCCCATATTTCGATTAGTCCAATTGCAATAATTTAAAATTGTGGTGAATACCCTTTTTCAAAACAGTCCAGCCCTATTTGTAATATTTGACGGTGTAGTGTCAATCCTACTCGGCCTATTTTTAATATTCGGCATGATCGCGAATAAATTGGGCCCAAGGATCGTATTTTTATTTTTTATCACCACTGCTCTGTCGACACTCTCGATTATTTGGCTACCAAACCCCAAGATGGCTCCGGGGATTGCAATCGAGATAGCATCAATCAATATTGTTAGTTTTCTGAAACTACTTGCGATTTTGGTGGCAACAGTAGCATTTTATTTCTTCAAATTATATGGCGCATGGCGCAAAACCTTCATTATCACTACCATTTCAGCCTTTTATGTAAATCTCTTTATTTTGATAATCAAATTATTTGAATACGTGCCTTTTCTTCTAAAGTTAGACCCCATGCATGATGGCCCACCTTTCGGGCTTAGCCAGATGTTCTGCATGGAGCTATATTTCATCGTCACTCTTGCATCTATCAATAAGTTCAAAAGTCGGCCTGCAAATAATTGAATTGGCCTCTACTTCAATTCTTATTAGAATACGGGCATAGGAGAAATCCATTGTCCGATAAGCCGCAAAGCCTCAAAAACCACGCTCGCTATGACCCAATGTTCCACTATGCAATCATTTGGATCGTTATTCTTAACTTCTTCTTCGCAGTAATGTATTTCATTGGCCACCACAGCACACAATCAGAGGCCCTCATTCAGGGCTGGCTCATTGTGCTCGCCTTGGGTTTGGTGCTAATGGCATTGAAATCCAGGCTCTATTCATTGAAAGTCCAGGACCGTATTATTCGATTGGAAGAACAGGTCCGCTTGCGTACCCTCGGTGCCCCGGAAGCCACTATATCTAAATTAAATATTGATCAACTCATCGCTCTACGCTTTGCTTCTGATGATGAAGTAGTTGGTCTTGCAGCACGCGCTGTAACTGACAATATGACTCGGCAGCAAATCAAGGAGAGCATAACCAACTGGCGCACTGACAATTGGCGCGTCTGAGGTAGATTTGAAGCCGATCGACAGACATCTTTGCCAATATAAACATTCGCAACGTGACTCCTGTGTGGCAGTCGTAGTCCACAGGCGTTGCATCCATCGTCATCGCAGTAGTTTCATTTCTAATGAATATCGGCAATGACAATCATCTGCCACCTTCTGGCGGCGTTGGTATGGCTGTTGCCGTGGTCTGCTAGGCCCCGGCAAACCCTATCCTAATAGACGTCCTTGAGGTACCGTTTCGTCTTCTTCATGTCCGCAACATACTCATCCGCATACTCTGGCCCTTTACAGCTATGCGTCGCAATGGCCTCTTTCATCGCTGCTTCCACGTCGGGTGCCATGCGCTCTGAATCTCCGCAAACATAAAAGTGGGCACCCTCTTCCAGCCAGCGCCACAATTCTGCTGACTGCTCGCGGATGCGTTGCTGCACATATATCTTTTCCCTCTGATCGCGAGAGAAGGCAGTGTCCAGCCGTTCCAGCAAACCATTTTTTAGCCACGCAGTCATCTCGTCCTTATACAAAAAGTCCTGCGCCTCTCTCTGTTCGCCAAAGAAGAGCCACATGGGCCAGCGTCCCTGGCCTGCCTGCTTATGCTCAAGATAAGCTCGGAACGGCGCAACTCCCGTACCCGGGCCAACCATTATCACTGGCGCATCTAAGTCTGCTGGCAAACGAAATAAATT